>ENA-ORXI01001043-ORXI01001043.1-sediment-metagenome-genome-assembly--contig:-NODE-1043-length-22396-cov-3.360679_pt1 | contig 22396 bp, 12 predicted proteins | sample MGYA00237861_ERZ511468 | MGnify/ENA primary metagenome ERZ511468 (study PRJEB26299, sample SAMN06266213) | sediment metagenome | isolation source: Hudson Canyon methane seep mesocosm | place...
TATCTGCGCTCCATCCTCCGTGCAGGGTCTCAGTTCCCTCCCTGCCTCTGTCCGGTGGCCAGAGTAGGGCTGTTGAGGACCAGACGCGATGCCTTCGGCCCGACAGTCTGAGCAGCATTGCAGCGGCGGAGACGACGTCGCCCGGTTTTCCCATGGCGACGAGAGGGTCCTCCGGGTCCTCCACTAAAGTGTCCGCGACGATGACCAGATCATGAGAAGTCCCCGATATCGCCATCTCGCTGGCCGCGGCATTCGCCTTGGCAATGCATGTGGCTTCGGTCTGCACTCTCACGTCTACTCCATTGGAGGGAGCGGGCTCCGGAGAGATTAGGGGGCGAGATTCTATTTTGGACTCGCCATCGGTTAGGAAACTGCACAGCCAGTCGTACCGGCGTTGGGATGCTGAGGCGAGCAGTATCGACGTCATCTGAGGCCTCAGAGGGCGATGTTATCTCCGCATACAGGGCATCTAGCGGCCTGGATATCGAGTGGGGCTTCGAACCTACTGTCGCACTCAGGACAAATGATTGGCTTGTTCAACTGTAACTCAGGAGGACGATATGCTGCCTCGGGAATATTGACATCTGGCTCTGGAGGAGGAATCGGCATAGGCGGAAGTTCAGGGACGTCAGTTATCTGGCCCCGCTTCTGTCGGCGACCCCGACGTCCCTCGGCACCTTCGTTGACCTCTACCAACTCGACCAACTGGACATCATCCTCCTCACTCGTCTTCACAGCGATGTCTGTATCATCAACAACGTCTACCACATCTTCTTCGAGCAGCACGGTACCCGTCGCCTGGAAACTCCTGCGCCCCCTCATCCACCTGATTCCCCTAGCGGAGAGAGTGGTCAGGATGACGGTGCACAGAAGCAGAATGGTGATGGCGAATCCACCTAGGAGGATGTTGAAGTTCTGCTCATCTAGGCCGAGAGCGTGCCTCAGTTCATCGAGCAGGGATCCACCATCGCCGTTCGGGTCGTTGTCATCTACGACAGCCCTGATTAGCCAACCACTGGCAGAGGTATGGATGAAAACAGTCTCACTGCTGGCTGGAGAACGATCCATGAGGTAGAGGTTCCCGAGGTTGAGGCGGTTGGATAATCCAAGCCACCCTTCTTCAGCATCTATGATGCCAAACCTAACCTGCGGTCCGGTTGGTCCGACTACATCGAAGAACACCTGCACGCCTCTGTCAACCTCTTGCATCACGATGGAACTCAGTCCCCTTGAGGGGTAGGTGCGAGTCAGGTTGTCGATTGCTTCAAACGACGAATCAGCCACTATGGCAATCATCACCGACTCGTGACCATCGCCTTCTCTCCACGCTGCCGTAATCCGCTCTTCTCCATTGATGATTTGGACTTTCATGACCGCGAGGGAAGCCTCGTCGCCAACCGTCTTCTTGAAGGTCCACGAAGACTGTTCAATGAGACCGTGTGCGTACCACAGGCCATATCTCTCTATCCCCGTTGAGTCACTTCTTGTGGACTGATACAGGAGGTGAGCTCCATCGTCCTCCCCGAACTCAATATCCAACGAACTTGCGGCCCCCGGAATCAGGTCTAACTCACCAATGATGTTCGGAGTAAGCGTCCAGTCTGAAGATTTGGTCGGGTTGTCCGCGTGCAGAAGGAAAACGCTGGTTTGATCACCGAATGTACCTCCGGTGAACATGTCTCTGTGATAGCCTGAGACTAGAACCTCCTCGTCATCGACGTCTATGTCGATGCCCCAGTACTTACCATCCGAAAGCAAGAGGGGGTCCATCAGATCCTGTATTGGTGACATCTGGCAGGTGGCGTCTATGGCGGAGTAGCTCAGGGTCTGGAGGAAGTAACCAGAGGAATCGAGAAACCTCCGAGTCCAGACGATGTGCGCCCAACCGTCCTCAGTGCTCCAGGTTGCTATGTCGCCAGCCCACATCTCATCCAGCACGTTAGTGCAGGCTGTAGTGCCTCTGTTGGAGTTCAACCTGTATAGTGACAGCATTCCTCCGTTGTTGGTGATGACTATGCCCTCATCGTCAAGATCGATGACCTTGACCGGCACCTCTCCCGCATCGAAGTTCATCGTACGGGCGCCCGATAGGGTGGACTCGTCCACCAGCACTGTCGCCTCGACCTGGTTGTTGCTCCAATCGAGGTCGGCCAATCCGGAGCCACTCAGAGTGATTCTGACCTCGAGAGGGCCGGACTGATTGGCTCGATGAGCGAAGGATAACTGCGATGCACCTTGGCCGACAACTAGGGAGATTGCAGTAGATGACACCAGCTCCCAGCCCAGATTATTACGAATCTCTAGTGTGGCTTCGACGCTGGTGGCATCACTGGAGCCGAGATTATCGACTCTGGCTGTGATGAGGAACTGCTCGAGGGGCCGCGGTATCGCTGGCTCTGTCCTAACTGCCCCCTCTCGGAAGGCCAAGTCTATGCCTTGTGGCCTCTGGATGACTGGGAAGGTGATTGTCTGTCCATTGTCTTCCTCATTCAACTCCTCAATCGAATCGGAAGGATCCAGGGAAACCATCACCACTTTGTCGCCGACGGTGGTCGGATTCCAGTAGAGTACCACTTCGATGATGTCGCCGCTGTCGATGCTGGGCAACACCATCTCGTCCTTGCGCGAACCGTCCTCATACAGTGCGATTGCGAGATTCGATGCCGCCAAATCACCATCGTTACGAATCTCAGTTCGGATTTCTAGGAAGGTGTTGACATATGTTTGAGTGAGAGAAATCCCGTACTCCTCAACCGAGAGGCCGGTCCTGAACATCAGATTAGGGGCCGGTGGGTCGTTATCCACCTCGACGGTCCGACGTATCTCTTCGGAGTAGATTCCGTCTCCACTAACCATCCTAGCGGAGAGGCGGTAGAATCCGTCATCCACATCATCGGTGCTCCAAGTCACAGACCAATCACCGCTACCGCTACCGCTTCCTCCAAAGGTCTGAGCAGTCTCCCAAGAGTCGGTGCCAAGTCTCCACTGCACGGTTCCTCCGTTCACCGAATCCCAAGTACCGAACACGTTGATGTTCCCGGAGACAGGGCTCTGTCCACTGGGGCCTCCCATGGTGACGGCGACCAAGCCAACCTCATGCTTCTGCTCGATTACATCGCTCCACTGTCCAAATTCGTTCTTTGCCTGAGCCTCGATTATCACCTCAAGTATGTTGATCTCATCCTCGGTGAACTCGGGTAGAGTGAATGGAGTTGTCCAGTTGGAGGTTCCTTGGGCTGCGTGCCAGTCAAGCAACACCACCTCTCTCTTCGGCTCGCCTTCGGGCCTATGTGTGTATGAGATTCTGACTGCTATCTCGTCGATACTGCCATTGGTCTCCGCATCCTCGTCTATGTGACCTCTTGCACTGTAGGTTTCGCCCTCCACCAACCACGAGTCCACCTCAGGATTCTCCATGACTACCCAGTCCCCCGATCCAGGCGGAGGCGGGTCAGTATTGTTGTCCCCGGGATCCACATCTCCTCCGAGCATCGCCTCGAGAATCATGTTGCCATCGACGATGCCAAAGCCGTACTGTTCGTTCCACTTTTCCGTGATACTGGGTTCTGAGGCCTGCCCACGTCTTTCGGAGTTGTTCTGTAGAAGGTCCTTGATCTCCTGTGGGTTGAGGCTGTCGTCTATCTGCAGCATGACTGCGACGAAACCGGCGACTGCGGGACAGGACATACTTGTGCCGGACATCTGAGTGTAACTGTCTTCGGCCAGAGGTTTGGGAGCCCCTGGGAGGGTGCTGCTAGAGGCAGCGTGCTGAGCGGACATTATGTTAGATCCAGGAGCTACCACTGTGGGCTTCAACTCATCCCACTCGTTATCGTCCCCATCGTCCTCCCTAGGGCCAGAGTTGGAGTATGAGGCAATCATATCATCCCCTCTCTCAATAGTGTTCTCATCGTCTATGGCTCCGACGGTGATGGCGCTGTCGGAGGCACCGACAGATGTTATCCTCCTCCTGCCGTCGTTGCCAATGGCCGCGACCGGAACCACGCCGGCATCCGCTGCCTCGTCAACTGCTCTAGCTTCAGCGCTTGTACCGTTGTCACCGGGATCATCTCCCTGAGGGTCAGAGGCGGATCCGAAGGACATGGACATCACGTCGATGCCTTCACTCGATTCGTTGTTCCCCCAGTCGTGATCGGCGTTGTCTATGACCCACTGTATGCCTCTGAGCGTTGCTGCTGAGTTTGTTGCCCCGGCATCACTCATGACCTTGACGTCGACAAGATAGGCGCCAGGGGCATAGCCCTGATTTATGCGCCGCTCGTCACCAGTTCCGAGGGCTATTCCAGCCACGTGAGTTCCGTGCCCGTCGGCATCGTCCGGGTCAATGCTGCCGTCGTCGCAGTCTTGAGAGCTCCATGAGGTCGCATCGCAGCCTCCCAACCACTTTGGGTCGGCAAGCTCATCTGGATCTTTTTCGTTGTCATTGTTGTCGTCCGAGAAATCGTCCAGTGAGAAGTGCTCGTTGTCCACTCCGGTATCTAGGATGGCAATTACGACTCCAGAACCGTCGTAGCCGAAGTCCCGCATCGTCTCGTCGAAGACTTCGGAGTCCCTGACCTTCGAGCCTCGAGACGCCTTGTCGAGCAGAGGTACTATCACAGTCTGCTCCTCGATCATCACCACTCCGTCAAGCAACCAGATTTCGATCAGCGAGTCCACAGGGACATGGTCGATTACTATGGAGTCGAGGATTCTGAGAGGGTCAAACCACGAACCTTCCTCCTTCCAACCGTGGTCGAGCAGCACCGTCCTGATGGCATCGATGTCACTCTGTCCGGGGTGCCAAGAATAATCGACGACGATGGCGACAGTCGGCAGACCGTCAGATCCTGTGATTGAGGTCGTCGAAACCGATGTCCTCTCTCCGGCGATGATTCTCTGTAGTCTGTCGTCCATCCCGTCGGAGTCTAGGTCGTACCAGTATCCAAACCACCATCCAGGGTCCTCAACCGGCCAGCCCGAATCGACAGGACGAATGCCTGGCGAACGGTCCTTCTCAGGGCACTCCTCGTCCCCGCACATCAGCGGTGGAGGTAGTTCTGGGCCCGATAGAACTGCAACCTCAGTACTCTCATCCGTGTCTTCTGGGACGTGTACTAAGGCACTGGCTCCTATCGAGAAGTCCATCACGAGGAACAGTGCGACCACTATCAGAGGTAGTCTCTGATTCCTACTATGACTCATGGCTCTCTAGGAGAGCCAAACTCAGATGAGGTATAATCCCAACCTGTCATGGTTCGTCTGTGACATCGGTTCAAGGCCACTTGACATGGCTACCGGAAATGGCACAGCGAATACGGCAGTTCTCTCCTCTCATCTCAGTAATCATCTCACCGTCACAGACCGGGCAGAGGGTATGCTCTGAGAGCTCTTCCAGCCATGCTCTCCTAGTCTCCAGTTCGTCGCCCTCCTCCCGCAGCCTCCTCAGTATCTTAGCAGCCCCTCCGTCAAGCGGTTTGTCTGCTGCGAACCATGGGTCGTCATCGAGGCTCCCCATGCGTCCTATGGCCTGCGTCCGAAGGGCTTGGGCGCGCTCCGAATGGGTTGCTGAACTCTCTGTCGAATCGAGTGAGCTGGGCGCGCCTCGAGCAATTGGCCTAGCAAGCAGGTAGGCCAGGAAGAATCCCCCTACATGTGCCATGTGAGCGACATTCGACTCTCCAGCGGTGCCCGATTGCAGATCATACATCTGCCAGACCTCCAGGCCGAGCCTGACAAAAACGATGAGCCAGACCGGCCAGGCCCGGATGAAGAACAATAGAGGAAACTCAACTTTGTCTTCGGGCCAGCATGCCATGTAGGCTCCCAGTAGCCCGAACGCCGCTCCGCTGGCACCTATGGCGGGTGTCAACGAATCGGGATGCGACAGGACCCAGGCTAGATTGCCACCGAGGAAGCCGAGGAAGTATACTGCAAGCCATCTCCGGCCACCCAGTCGCTGCTCTAGGGGGATTCCGACTAGTGCAATCACCAGTATGTTGCTCAGTACATGGATCCAGTCCGCGTGGAGCCACGCCGCAGAGAGCATCCTGTAGGATTCTGTAGGATCTCCCATGACGCCAGGTTTGATGCCGAGCAGGTCGATCATCCACGAGAACTGCATCGGCACTCCGTAGAGCACGGAATAGGTGAACTGGACAAACGCCACGAGCATCAGGGAGAGTACTGTTGCAAGAGCCAGACTGGTCTCTCCTCGGGATGCTGATACATACGGCCCTATGGCCAACGCCACCATAACCCCAAGCACCAGCAGGTCAACGCTGGCCAAGTCAGCCCACTCGACGCCCATGTAGTCCATTCCTAGCCGTGAGGCCCGAGTGCATAGCCGCTTCGTTGGCCGACGGAATTACTCAAACGATAACCCACCTTCGGAATCGCGTGGAACACGGCACAATGATGCAGGTTGCGGGCATCGAAGTACATCGCGGCCCCCGAGTGGTTCTGAAAGACATCGATTTCCATATAGGACGAGGAGAGGTGGTGGCCCTAGCGGGGGCCAACGGCTCAGGCAAGACCACACTCCTTGAGACATGCGCGGGCATACTCCCACTAGCTTCGGGAAGCGTCATCTGGCGCACGGACGCTGATGAGGAGAGAGTGGTGCGCGATTCTGATGGACGCAGGAACGAACCTCCTCCGATGGGTCTGACCTTGCAGAACGACGGGATGTGCGGTGAGGAGACCGTCGAGGAGAGACTGCGGATTTCGCTCAGCGCGTCCGGACGAAGTCCCGATAAAAACGCCGTCTTACAGGTGCTCTCAGAGTGGGGGTTGGTACACCGGCGCGCTGACCGCGTCTCCCAGCTCTCCGGAGGTCAACGTCGCCGTCTGGCAGTTCTTTGCGGACTTGTCCCAGCGGCCTTCAGCGAGGACTCGAGAGTCGTATTGTTGGATGAGCCCTCGGAAGGCCTCGATGAATCTGGAAGAGCCCTTCTAACAGGATGGCTGCGAGCTATTGCTCGAGACGGTCACAGTGTGTTAGTAGCAACACACGACGAGGGCGTGGTCAGGTGCGCGGACAGAGTGCTAGTAGTGCAGGATGGTCTTCTAGTGGAATCTCCTGGCTCATCCGAGGGCAAGCCTTCGAAGCTACCCGAGCCCAGTCAATCGATTGAACCGAGCACACATGGTTCGTTGATACGCTGGGCCATCAGGATGGAGGCACGCAATCCTGTAGACACAATCGGCCGTGCAACACCGGCCCTAGTCGCCCTGCTCCTCGCATACGCGCTAGTAGGAGAGGTTGACTTGGGTCACGCGGGCAGCGATCTGCTCGCAGCGCTCGTACTCGTTCCTGCCTTCATCACGGTCGTAGTATCTCCGGCTTTGGTTCGGCGCCTCACCGAAGCAGACTGTGGGAGGTGGTGGAATGCAGTGGTCGGCCCGGCTGCAAGGCCCACATACTCGCTGATTGGCGCCTCTATCCTTCTGCCTCTACCTCTGACTTATCTGTCTTGGTTCGTCCTTGCTGGCCCCACTGACAGCACCTCGGAATCAGAGATTCTTCGATGGCTCTGGCTTCCCGCAGTCGTCATGATCGATGTCGCAGTTGCTGCTGCTGCACTGCATCTTCTGGTGGCCGACCTCCGTCGAGCCAGCGCGGCAGCCGCATCACTGCTTCTGCTGGTTCTGGTCTGGCCGTTCCTGCAACTGACCGATGCTCTCTCAGTCATCATGACAGATGGCATGTCCTTTGGACTCGGGATGGGTGACCCATTGGTGTCCTGCATTATAGCGAGCTTGATCTCCATCCTAGTCTGGGCGGTTGCAATCTACCTCCCAGACGCATGAAGACTAGCATTGATGACGAGGGGCAGTCTCGGCGTACCATGACATCAGTCAGAGCAACTGGAGCGGCGCTTACCACGTTGGGCCTGACTGGGGCCGCTACGACGTTGCTACTCGGTCTGCTCTGGGCGCCCGCGGTCGATCCTGAGGCTTGGAACGCCCCTGAAGCATATCGGATTCTGTTCTGGCACGTCCCGTTCGCATGGTCATCATTCCTAGCATTCTGCGTCCTGTTTGTCGGCTCTGTGGCTTGGTACTCTCGTCGCTCGGAGTTCGGCTGGAGGCTCATCTGCACTGGCTCCGACCTCGGTCTGCTGTTTGGCCTCGGAGTGGTGATTTCCGGACCTATTTGGGGCTCCGCGGAGTGGGGAGTTCCGTGGGACTGGGGTGATTTGAGGTTGAACACCTACGGACTGCTCACCGCCGTAGCCCTGTTCCTCGTCCTCGCTCGCAATTCGCAACCCGAGGGCCATGACACTCGGGATACTATCGCTTCAGTCGGCCTGTTTGGATTCGCTCTGGTTCCAATTACCGCACTAGCGACAACATGGTACCAGGAACGCCATCCTGGAATCATAATCGTGGAGAGCGAGGAGGCAGGACTCGCTCCAGAAATCATGACAGTCCTTCTGCTCGGTTTCGCATCGTTCTTCGTACTGTTCGCCGGCTTCGCTCTGCTCAGCGACACCCTGCATCAGATGGAGTCAAGACTGAGTCATCTGCAGCGCTTGTTAGACAAGGAGGCAGTACATTGACCGGTATGACTGAACTCGCTGTAGCTTATCTTGCCTTTATCGGGCTGATAGGTGCCTATGTCTACAGGCTGCTGAGCAGACTGGCTGATGTCGATAGCCGTCTGGCAGCCGCCGAAAACACACTCTCACCTGATGAAAATGAGTGATTTGGCCTTTTTCCCTTCGGGAATCCTTGAAACGGAGTGGTCGAGCGGAGGTAGGGAGAACTATGTCAGCCGGGGCCTTCTGTATCGCCTGCGGAGCACCGCCTCCGCTAACTTCTGAGAGGATGTGTGAGGGCTGTCTGAGGCAGCGCACCACGCTATCGAAGATTCCAGAGAGGATTCAACAGTCGCGCTGCGTCAAGTGCGACTCGTTCGAAGTAAGGGGCCGTTGGTCCGAGATGGACCCGGACGCTGTCGCCGATCTGCGTATCCGTGAGAATCTCATCGCCGAGGAGCGTGCCAAGCAGGTCGATGTATCATTTTCAGTGGAATCCATCGACGACAGGACCAGCCGCCTTCATGTCGAGGTCTCTGGCAGCATTGAGGGCTATGGTTTTGAGGGGCGGCACGAGGTATTGTTGCAGACCAGCAACGCCGTTTGTCCTGCATGCGCGCGTAAGGCCGGCTCATATTTCGAGGCCACTGTGCAACTCCGCTCCGCCGGCCGGCGATTGGATGACACCGAGTTGAAGCAACTCAGGAAAACACTCGATGACATGCTTGAGAACATGGAGTCTGACGCCATGTTCTTCGTCACCAAGGAGGGGCCGGTGACCGGAGGATGGGACCTCCAGCTGGGCTCCAAGGCGATGGCCAAGAACTGGAGTAGGAGACTCGTTAGGAGTTTCGGAGGAACCATCAAGGAGACCTCGACAGTGGTCGGCTCGAACGATGGAATCGACGTGACTAGACTGACACTCAGTTATCGCAAGCCAGCATATGAGCTTCGCGATGTGATTCGATTCAGGAAGCAGTTGTGGCTGGTCGACGGTTGGCAGAAGGGGGGCCCCAATCTTCGCAGAATGGACAGGTTCGAGCGAACCGGAGTTAGCTGGAGAGATATGGAGAAGTCGACAGTGGTCTGCCCTACCGCGGAACAGCACCTCGTGGAGGTAATGAATCGCGACAGCTCGGCTGTCGAGGTAATGGATCCCACCGACTTCAGGATGGTGACGGTGGCACTGCCCTACGATGACGATGGGCAGTCCTCACGCCTGCGCATCGGTTTCATAGACGGAGCATGGCTGGCGTTACCGGGAGCAACAGGAGAGTAGTAGCATGGCTGAGTCCGATATGTCCTCTCTGCTTTCCAAGCTCGATATCGGCGACATGGCCGGATTCACCCGCCGTTTCGTCGACGACCTCGAAGCGGCGATGGCCAGGGATGTAGGTATCGAGGTAGATTCAGACTGGAGCGGAGTAATCTGCCTCGGAATGGGGGGCTCGGGCGCTGGAGGGAGATTCCTCAAGTCATTGGCTGATGCTGAGGGCGGTCTGCCTTTCGCAGTCTGGAACGACTACGGGCTGCCAAGCTGGTGGGGCCCTGATTGGTTGGTCCTCGCAACTTCCTACTCAGGCGACACAGAGGAGACCCTCGACGGAGTTCGCGAGGCTCTTGAGTCCGGAGGGACCGTCATTGGAGTATCTTCAGGCGGGCAACTGGCTGAGATGCTCGATGGAAGTGATGATTGTATCCTGCTCTCAGTACCCGGTGGTCAGGCACCTCGCTCGGCGTTCGGGCACATCTTTGGCACTCAACTTGCTGCCTGCTGGGCCATGGGACTCCTACCTGTGCCCAGTGCTGGCGAGATGTCCGGTATGCTAGGCCGACTCAGAACCACTTCCTTGGGAGCCGATCTGATTGGAGGCGATGGGATGTCCGAGACGATGGCGAGATCCATGCAGGGCAGAGAAATTGGAATCATCTCTCCTGTTGAACTTGGCCCGGCAGGATACCGCTTCTCCTGCCAGATTAACGAGAACTCCGACGGATTCGCCAGTCCCTCCGATGTTCCTGAGATGAATCACAACGAGATTGTAGCATGGTCGTCCGAGGGAGCTTCACGCGCTCTCATAGTACTCACATCAGAGGAAATGCATCCGCGTACGCAAGCGCGCGTGGGATGGATGCTGGACAACATCGAAAGTGAAGTGGTCTGGCGAATCGAGTGTGAAGGGGAGAGCCTTCTGGAACGCCTTCTCTATGCGGCCCATGTCACCGACTGGGTCTCAATTGCTCTGGCATTGGCCAACGGAATCAACCCTTCTGAGATGGCCGCGATTGACTCACTAAAGGCGCATCTGGCCAGCATTCAGTAGAGTGGGCCCAGCACGAGCCTCGGGTCAGGGTAGTCCAGCAGTGCCTGCTGCCTGTCTTCGGGCGCGACCACTCCAGGGAGGTCGTGAGTCTCAGGCTCGAGCAGAGAGAGCTGGAAGTGCAGGTGTGGCTCCCAACCGCCGTTCTCATGCTTGTCTCCCATCCAACAGATTACTTCGCCCGCACTCACTTTCTGGCCGACGATCTTCCCTTCAATCGAGGCTGCATCGAGATGGCCATAGAGGGCCCAGAGGGGAACACCGCCGAGCAAGTGCTTGGTAATCACCACATGTCCATAATCGCCATCGGCCGGATTGTAGCCGAAGTGTGAGATTTCTCCGTCGGCGAAAGCCATGCACGGCGTGCCGACAGGCGCACCGATGTCAATTCCTACGTGGAGGAATCGACTTCCCTCAAAGAGGCCGGTTGAATACATCCCCGGGCGCAGTTCATCGTATCGCCCGATGTCATATTCGTACTTCGAGGGCGAGTCGTCGCCCGATGTGAAGTCTCGCACTTCGTACTCATCAGGAAGATGTACCACGGGGCGATAATCATGAGCCGACCAGTCAACCATGGATTCGCGAAGAAGGAGGACTAAATCACTCCTCTTCTGCTTCCTCAGCCAGTTTCCTGACACCACTCTTCTCTCGAAGGTCCTTCTTGACCTTGGCACCGAGTACGGCCATTTTCTCAGTCTGTCGTATGACATTTCCTCTTCCGTCGGTCAGTCGATCCCGAGCCTTATCATAGGCTACTTGTGCTTGACCGAGTTCAAATCCAACCTCGGCGAACGATTCGAGGAACAAGGTTACTTTGTGATGGTTAGAGCCTGCTGTCTGCAGCAACTCCATCTGATTCCGTGACTGGTTCTCGCGCTTCCACAGTTCTTTGATGAGCAGTAGGGCGAGCATGATCGTAGAACCGCTGACTACCTTGACCCGACGATCTCCGACTAAATCCTCGTATAGGTTGGCATCTGATCTCATTGCATCAATGAATGCACCCTCCAATGGGACGAGCATTAGGACGAAGTCGAGGGTGTGAATGCTCTCCATATGTTCATAGTTCTTGGAGGCTAGTTTCTTAGCATGGTTCCTAACCGACTTGCAGTGATTCTTCATTGCAATAATTGCTTCTTCTTCGTCTACCGCGTTAACATATTCTATGTATGCGGTCAACGAGACCTTGGAATCAATGACAACTTGTCGATTATCGGGGAGATTTAGGACGTAGTCGGGTTGCTTGCGCTTCCTGTCCTCTCCTGTCTCGGAAAATTGCGTGGTGTAATCTCTACCTTTTTCGAAGCCCATGCTCTGAAGAAGATTCTCGATCACCACCTCGCCCCACGCACCTTGAGCCTGAGAATCACCTCTTAATGCCAGAGACAACTCACGAGTCTCCTCAGCGAGAGTTATTCCTAGTCTGCTTACACTATTGACCTCGTTACTGAGGTCAGCAGACCGCTTGATATCCGCCTTTTCTGCTTCCTGGATAGCCTTCATGTATCCAACCATGCTTTCTGAAAGTACTCTAGTGGCCTCGGAGAACGAACCCTCCTTCTCTTCATCAGCATTCTCTACAGCCGTCTTGAAAGCGTTGGCAGCAGCTACCTCGAACGCATTTTGCATCTGCTTTTGCATTGTGTCCTTCTCATCTGTTAGAGCGCCCAAACGGGCTTCAGTAGTTGCGACTTCGACCTTGCTCTGAGACATGGCCTCTTCCACCATCCTAGCTGCTCGCTCGGACATAATTTTCCATACAACGCCTGTAGTAATCATCACGACAATGGCGATGAGTATCGGCTCTGACAGTTCTGCCATGCCACTGAACCAGAATTCAGAGTACTTGAACTCTACAGGGCTGATAATGGGGCATTGAGAATATAGAATATATTTTCTTAGGTATTCGTAATCCCATTGCCACGAGGGCCCGCAGACTGGCTATGCAACTATCCTCCTTATCCGAGCACCGCAATGGCTCCGTCGAACTCGAGCAGTACGCCACCGACGATGACCTAGCGACCCGCTGGCCCTCCGGCATCATTCGTCATTGTCGAGCCACTCTTGTCCGTAGTATTCCCACTGCTCCTCAGTCCATCCCGGCGGTAGGCCACCGGCGGGTCTGGGCGGGGCTTGCTGTACCGGCGCAGGTTCGGGCGGTGGAGCGATTGAGGGTTGTCCGAGAGTATGCGATGCGGTTCCTCCCGACCTTCGGCGCAGAATCAGCAATGTAGCGATTACTGCGACGATTGCGGCGACGAGTAAGATCATCGGGAGAATGCTCTTGACGTGACGCTCCGCGTCTGCTGGATAGTAGTCGGCCTCGTCGGACCAACCGTCGCCATCGGTGTCGATGCAGCCTAGTCGGTCCTCGGTCGAGGTCCCGGCCACTTCGGGACAGTCGTCGGAGAGTGCGGTCCCCGATTGGTCGGCGTAACCATCCCCGTCATCATCCGACCACAGCAGTTTGTCGTTCGGATAGGAGTCGCTGGCCTCAGACCAGCCGTCACCGTCACTGTCCAGGCAACCCAGACTGTCCAGGGTCGAGTTGCCCCAGACACCGGGGCAATCGTCGGGGGCGCTGGCGGGAGCGGGGTTGTCACCGTACCCGTCGGAGTCGCCATCGGCCCACTGGGTGATGTCGAACACGAATGCATCACCATCGTCGGACCACCCGTCATCGTCCGTGTCAGGGCACCCGAGACGGTCCTCTGTGCTGGTGCCATGGGTCATTGGGCAGTCGTCGAGGCTGTCGCGGATGCCATCGAGGTCGGCGTCGGGAAAAGGATCGATTCTGATGACACGGTTCAATCCCGCATCGACGTACCAGAGCTTGTCGCCCGGTCCTACCTCAAGGCCCATGATTGAGTTGGCGTTGGTATCGACCGTCTGCATGTGAGTGGCGCTCTTGCCGTCATTTGCAAGCTCGTAGGCACCAATCTTCCCGTTACCGTTTTGCGATACGAAGAGCGTGTCACCATGCAGGGCGATGCCGGAAGGAGAGGAAAGGCTGGAGGCGAGGACACCCCATTCCACGTCGGTAATTTCGCTGTACTCTGCCAGCTCCGAGTCCTTCTGCGTGCTCGAACCCATGATGTCCGTCGTCGTCGTCGTGGGGTCGTCGGTGTTGACCCAGAGAATCCGGCCAGCCCCGGTGTCGGCGATGTAGAGGATTCCATTCGCCTTGTCGAGTACCATGTGGCCCGGGACGCCTGCGCTGCGTGTGGGAGTAATCTCGGTGTAGCGTCGAACGACACCGTCTTCGTGGTCTTCTCCGCCGGTATCGTGGTCGTCGTGGAAGTCGTAATACACCAATTCACCGTAGTAGCCGTCGTTGTACCAGTAGGCATTGCCCGAATCATGGGCGATGCCCACCCCGTTCGGACTCTCGTGCAGCATGTCGAGGTGGCTACCCAAGGGTCCGCCTGGTTGCTGATTCTCCATGGCGAAGTGGGAGAGTGAAGAAGGCCAGAGTGCCGGCCCCATGAAATTGTTCGGCGGTTGCTGGCCGTTGTACGTGTTGCGGGTTTCTTGGGCCGAGGCGAAGATGTAGTCGAACTCGGAATGGTCTTGTCCGAAGGCGATCGCGCTGACCTCCTCCATGAAGTGGTTGGCGTATGCGTCCTGCCTATTCTCGCTAGACTGGTTTGCTAGGCCTGCACTGTGTATGATGGTGACGCTGTCGGTGGCGCGATTTACGACCCAGAGCTCGTTTTGCCGGGACGAACTTGGGTGGAATTCGAGGTCGCGCGGGACGTTGAGGTCGTCACCATCTGTGGCGATGACGATTTCGTTGAAGCCGGGACCGAATTGCTCGACGTAGGCATGTGACGAGCGTGCATCACCTTCTGCGACGGCAGTGGGTGACCCAGCGAGGAAGGCGCTCGTCAGGAACATCGTCAGAATTAGCATCGATGTTCGGGTCCTACTTCTGGCCGAGGAAGTCATGCATCGGGCGAACAACCCATCCTATTTTGTGCCTCTGCCCGCATGCTGGGAGGCTGTCGCTCAGAAAAGTCGCTGAATTGGTTCTTAGGTACTAGAGGCCCTAGCGAGCCCATGAGAGTCCGGAGGCTCGCGATGCTGCTGTCGGGTCTGCTTCCGCACCCATGCGACTCCGTCGAGCTCGAGCAGTACACCACCGACGGCAACCTAGCGGCTCGCTGGCTCGCCGATATCTCCGCGTTTGACGACCTCACTGAGGGCTGCACCGTGGCAGACCTCGGTGCAGGAAACGGAGTCCTCGGACTGGGTGCCTTGGTGTTGGGTGCTGGAAGGGCGATACTAGTTGAGACCGACCAAGCGGCATGTGATGTCGCGAAATCAAACGCCGAGTCGATGGGGTTCACTGAATCAGTGGAAGTAATCCGAACCACGCTCGGCTCGGGCCCGATTAATCTCACCTCTGCGGACGTGGTAATCTGCAACCCGCCGTGGGGTAGGCAAACGCCTAGGGCCGATCGCCCCTTTCTTGAGGCCATAATCGCGGCAGAGGCTCCGGCCCATTTGCTACACAGTGCTGAGGCCACTCACATCCAACCGCTGTTCGAGGATGCAGGTTGGTCGTCCGAGAGGTACGGCGAGGCCGACTTTGCACTTCCTGCTTCTTACTCTCATCACACCCGGCAGAGAGGAAGGACAAGAGCAGCATTCTGGCGCCTCACACTCCCCTGAGCCTACGGCTCATTCATGCCGGACCGTTCTTAGGGGGTTGGCCGGTCGGCGAGCCGATGACCGCTGCAGCAGGAGACTTCGTCACCCCAGGGTCCTCAGTTATAGTTCCAGACGGAGTAGAGGCAGGAGATGGAATCCACAGTGATGCCTCGAGCACTATGGCGGTAGTCACTGGAACGCTTGTCCAGAGTAACGGCACAATGTCGGTTGACCCTTCACGGCCTTCGGTGAACTCACCTCAGATTGGGGACGTCATCATCGCCGAGGTGAACCGACTCAACCCCAAGACAGCCGAAGTACGCCTGCTCCATATTGAGGGCAAGGATGGCGGCCACAGAACCGTCCCTGCCGAGGAACTGTTCGCAGACATCTTCGTCACCAACTTCGTCGATCGCTTCCTGCCTTCCGCAGGGGATGCGATGCGCAAGAGGGACATCGTCCGCGCGCGCATAGTCGAACTAGATCCCATGCTCAAGGCCACAACTCGCGATAACCCCGAACTTGGCGTCCTGCACGCTCTGTGCCCGCAGTGCGGAGAGGATCTCGAGGCGAGCAGCAAGACCCCCGACTTCAACGTCGCATGCCCTCGCTGCGACTACACGGGCTACAGGGTCCTGTCCAACGGCTTTGGCCACGGCCACGTTCTCGGGAAGGACATACAATCCCTGAACCGTCCCGGGGCCCGATGGTCATCGGAGGCCGAGCCAATGCTCGGTCACGACGGCGCTCGCCCCTATCTCTCACCCGTTGCAGACCACCGTCGCGGCATGTCGCACGAGATGCCAGATTCCGTCCGCCGTCAGAGGGCGGCTCAGTCCCGAGGCGGAGGGGGAGGAGGAGGCGGACCTAGGCGTGAGATGCACCCGACCATATGCACCCTGTGCGGGACCAAGACCAAAGTTCCGTTCAAGCCCACTCCAGGCAAGCCGATCCGCTGCAGGGACTGCATGGACAAGGTCAAGGAAGGCAAGGCCTCGAAGGACGAACTCGCAAAGGAGCGCAAGGTCCTGAACTCGGCACGTACTGGGGCCGAGGGAGCAATGGGACTCAAGTTGTTCATTGGAGGCGTCTCCTACGACGCCACCGAGGACGATCTCCGCGAGGCCTTCTCCGCACACGGCGAACTCAAGGAGGTCCACATCGCCACAGACAGGGAGACCGGGCGCTCAAAGGGCTTCGCCTTCATCACTTTCTCAAGCAAGAAAGACGGCCTCGCAGCAATCAAAGCACTTCACGAGAGCAAGATCCACGGCCGCAAAATCAGCGTCCAAGAGTCGAATCCAGGCGGCCGTGACCGCAAGCGCCGTCCGCGTCGAAACTAGCGAAGCCGTGAATACCCGGAAACCGACCGTCCTAACGGGGTTGCTATGGAAGGATGGCTTGTTCTCGACGGCTATGAGGATGAGCCCGCCGCATTTGGCGTTCCTAATTATCTCGGGTTCCACATCCGCTACATCTGTGGAGTGCTCGAATCTCGGGGCGTACCGTACACATACATGACCATCGACCAGTGGAGGATGTACCAGAAGACACGGCTGGACGATCCTAGTGAGAGGGCGGCACTGCGCAGGGAACTGTCAGAGTTGGACGGCACTGTCATTCTAGCAGGTGCTGTGGTTCCAGGCAAGTACGTCAGGGGAACTCCAATCAGTCGCCGCGAGATGGACAATCTGCTCTCAATTCTGCCGAGCGAGCAGCCGGTGCTGTGCGGCGGCTGGGCAATCCGCAATTGGCGCTATGACGGCTGGATACCCCTCCGCTCGAATCTGTTCTGCGCAGTTCAGGACACCGACGCCTCACTGCATCATTATCTGTCGACGGGGCAGTGGGAGCACAGAAGGAGAACACCCGAGCAATGGTCTGAATGGGCACTGGCGGGGGCATCTTCTAGAGCAGTCACAGAACATCCCGATCTCGCATCTCCTGAAGGCTCTCCCGGGCCGCTAACCTACGAAATCGAGCTCTACCAGGGCTGCGTCCGCTTCAAGCGCGGCTGCAAGTTCTGCATCGAGCCGAAGAAGGGACTGCCGCTGTGGCGGGACGAGGAAGACGTCCTCACTGAGATAGCCACGGCTCTTGACTCAGGAGTTAGAAACGTCCGCATAGGAGGGGCCACGGACATCTACACCTATCGCGCTGAAGGCGTGGAGAATCTCGAGTATCCGGTCCCGGACCCCGAGCCGATAGCCAAGGTGCTGCACGGTGCACGCGAGGACGAGAGGCTAGCAATCCTCCATGTCGATAACGCCAACCCATCAATCGTCGCCGAGAGCATTGAACCGGCTACTGAGATTACGAAAACTCTTGTCGAGACCCTCTCCGACGGTGCGGTGCTCTCGTTCGGGCTGGAGTCAGCCGATCCCACCGTACACGAGCAGAACTGGCTGAACTGCGACCCGAATCAGCTCAGGACTGCAATCAGGTTGGTCAACGAATACGGCAGGGAACGCGGAGAGAGGGGCCTTCCGAAGTTGCTGCCAGGACTCAATTTTATCGCCGGCCTGAATGGAGAGACAGTGGAGAGCTACCGGATGAATCTCGAACTCCTCAGGAGTTTGCGAGATGAGGGATTGTGGCTCAGGAGGATTAACATCCGACAAGTTGAGGGGCAGGGCTTTCAGGAGATTCCAGAGCAGGCCTTCAGCGAGTTCAAGCGTCAGGTCCGCGAGAATATCGACCGACCTCTACTGGAGGAGATGCTGCCGGTCGGCACGATCCTCAAGGGAGTCTGGTGGGAGGCCCATGACGACCGCATCCGAAGGCCCGAGCAGGTATTGGACCCAAAGTACCGTGACGAATCTATCCGAGGGGCAGCTGGCATAACCTTCGGTCGGCAGATAGGGGCGTACCCTATCCTTGTTGGAGTCCCGTACAAGATACCACTAGAGAGTGCCTCGGAAATCATTGTCACGGGCCACGGGATGCGCAGCATCACCGGCGTCGAGACAGGTCTGAATGTGAACTCGGCGACCCAGCACCAGCTAGAGGCCATACCTGGTATCGGCAGCAAGGGCGCTTGGAGACTGGTAAGCGCTTGTGCAAGGGTTTCGTCAAAGGGAGGTTCTTTCTCGCCGAGCGAGGCTTTTGAGGCTGCCGGACTGGACGTACCAGCTCTTGCAAAAGCCGTTCTGAGCGCTGATGCAGGGGCGGTCGCGACGCAGGAATAGTGATATTGCGAACTGCATCGGTTTCTCCTGTAATGGGCACTAGTCGGACTGGTCCGACGAACATCTTTGACCAAGACACAATGAGAAGACAAGGCGGGCATTAAGATGAACAATGGCTATTCAAGGCAAATCACGCTTCTAATTCTGCTACTACTGGTCTTCGCTATCCCTCAGGAGGCGTTCGCCTACAGTTCAGGTAAGACCGGCTCGTCCAGCACAGGTTGCGGCGGGGGTTCCTGCCACGGAGGAGCAAACACTGTCACTCCATCCTTGGCCGGTCAGCCTAGTTCTGGTTACACGCCTGGGACAGTTTACTCCCTAACTATCGGCGGTAGTGGCGGGACCTCTGGAACGAAGGGAGGATTCAACCTAGACGCGACCCAAGGCACCTTATCCAATGCTGGAACCAACGCTCAGGTAGCGACTAATGGAGAAGCTACTCACTCCAATTTCAACTCGCGCTCGTGGACAATCGACTGGACAGCTCCTTCCAGTGGTTCTGGTGATACGACCTTCAATCTAGCAGTGAACTTCGTAGATGGGACAGGAACAACTTCCGGAGACTCATGGGGGACCGCCTCATGGACCATTTCTGAGGCTACCTCATCACCTCCTTCTTCACCTTACAATCAACCCGGTTCGCAGAGGGACTCGGTGTTCTCACATTCAGTACTCGAACTAAACTCAGGCTCGCCAACTCTAGCCCTCGACAATGGCACTTTGGTAACCTTCTCCTCTGGCACTGGAGGAGGGAATCCTGTCTACACCAACGATGACGTGGTATCAATCGCCGGAGATTGCGCACTGCTGAGTAATTACAGTCTCAGATGTACTGGATCCAACAACTACGGCCAACTCGGTCTCGGCTCCTTCTCCCTCAGCAACGGGACAGTTGACTTCGGCACCAGCATGCCCGCTGCGATATCCGATGGAAACAGTCACAACTGCGCCATCCTAACAGACGGCTCGGTCAGTTGCTGGGGCAGGAACAACGTTGGACAACTCGGAGACGGGTCCAACGCAAATAGGAACGCGCCTGTAAGTGTCGACCTAGGGGCTAACACCACTGCCGTAGCCCTCTCTACTGGAATCGATTCCACATGCGCGATAACGAATACTGGCTCAATCAAGTGCTGGGGAGGGAACTTCTACGGAGTTCTTGGGGATGGTACTACTACTCACAGTAATGCGCCAGTGGAGGTCAATCACTCGACAGGAATGCGAGCGGTCGCTATAGCCACTCCAGGTTATGGGGCCTGCGCCATCTTTGAGAACGGCTCCGTTTACTGCTGGGGCCAGTCCTACACAGTCACCGCGATGTTTGGGGCAGTCACAAACGGTTCTGTCCATATCGACTTCGCCGCTGGCAGGACTGCAACCGCCATCGATGGGACCTCTGACCACATGTGCGCCATCCTCGACAACGGCTCGATGAACTGCTGGGGTGTGAACACCTACGGCCAGTGGGGCGACGGCTCGTGCAGCTCAGTCATCCCTTCCAGTGGGTGCAACGGCGTGAATGGAAACGCCCCAGTGCACGTCAATCTGAGCACTGGCAGCAGTGCCATAGCAATCTCGTCCGGAGCATCTGCGACATGTGCGATTCTCGATAACTACTCGCTACAGTGCTGGGGGCAGCAATCCGGCGAGTTTGACGGAACCACGGATTCTCTCCTTAATCCTCATACGATGAATTTCACACTTGGGGCGGATGTGGCCTACTCGGATCAGGACATGGACGGAGATGGCATCGTCAACGCCCTTGACACTCACATGGCGGGCGACGACGATGGCGACGGCGTTCCAGTTCCGGACGATCCGTATCCGAGCAATCCCTCGAGATGGATGAACTGCGACTCCGGTTCGTGGGGCAGGCTATCCTGCAGTCCAGCAGAGGCCGGGCATTACGCGGAGTCAGGCGATTTATACCACACGTCCTGCTCAATCGGAACCTATCAGCCTGAGGCCGGATATCCTCTGTGCTACGCTGCATCGGCTGGCAACTTCGTGGCTGTCTCCCAAGCCACCGCGCAGTCTCTATGCCCAGCCGGCAACTATCAGCCGGACCTCGGACAATCGTCGTGTGTCAACAGCTCAGCCGGCAACTACACCAGCCCGAGTTTCGGCGACGCCGGTTCGTACTCTTCCTCAGCGTTCAACATCTCAGCGATGAGCGCAGAGTACAATGGTTCGATACACTCCTCCAGCGACGCGCAGGACCTGTACATGATGGCGGTCCCGAAGGACCACGGCGTCACAGTGGGGCTGACGTCCCCCTCGGGCGCTGACTTTGACTTAGAAATCTACAATGAGAGTCTAACCTTCCTTAACGGGAGTTGGTCTACCTCCTACGACGAGACTTCGACAAACAACACGAATTTCTCGGCGGACACCAACCTGTACATCCTCGTCACCCCGTGGAACGGGTTCGGCCAGTACACGTTACAGGTTTGGCTGTTCGACACTGCTGATGGAACCCTGGTGGGCAACCCCTCGATGTCCGTTGATGTCGAGATTGGAGCGGGCCAGTACCAGTGCTCCCCCGGGACCTACCAATCAGGAACTGGACAATCCTCGTGCACCAATGCCTCGCCTGGGCATTACGTCTCAGGTAGCGGTTCGACTGCCCAGACACCATGCAACCCTGGCTCATTCCAATCGAGTCCTGCCCAAGCCTCATGCCTACTAGCTACTCCGGGGAATTTTGTCAGTATCTACGCTGCAATCGATCAGACCCCGGCTTCACCAGGCCACTACGTAAACACCTCAGGCGCGATCGAGGAGGTTGCGTGCTCCATGGGCACCTACCAGCCAAGCATAGGGCAGACCTCGTGCCTCGACGCAGATGCAGGATACTATGTCCCCTCTAACGGGGCGAGCTTCCAGACGGCCTGCTCCCCCGGGACCTACCAGCCAAGTACCGGCCAGTCATCATGCATCGATGCATCTGCTGGATACTACGTACTGTACTACAACTCAACTAGCCAGACACCTTGCCCCGTGGGCACCTACCAACCCAGCACCGGACTATCGTTTTGCATCGACGCCTCCCCGGGGAATTACGTCAATACCGTGGCTGCTACTGCCCAGACGCCTTGCGATATCGGCTCCTACCAGCCTCTGTCAGGCCAAGACAGGTGCAATGTTGCAGATCCGGGATACTACGTGCCTACTACTGGATCGACCAACCAGACTGCATGTGATTTAGGTACATTCCAGCCTAACCCAGGCTCTTCATCCTGCTTGGACTCGCCCCCGGGGCACTATGTAGGCACTACAGGGGCGATTGCAGCCACGCCGTGCTCGGCGGGAACGTACAACACCAATGTGGGATCTAGTAGTGCTGATTCCTGCATCCCCTCTGACCCGGGGAACTCCGTGCCGGCGGACGGTGCTTACTTCCAGACTCCCTGCACCCCCGGGCACTACCAGCCGTCATCTGGTCAGACCTCCTGCCTCGATGCCGATGCAGGATACTACGTTGCAGTTCACGGCGCCAGCTCTCAGATTACTTGCGGCTTAGGAACTTTCAATCCTGACATCGCCCAATCATCATGCACAGACGCATCCCCTGGGCACTATGTCGACACACCGGCCTCTACGTCTCAGATTGCCTGCACTGCAGGCACCTACAATCCAAGCATGGGATCATCCTCTGCGGCCGACTGCCTGCCCACTGACGCGGGCA
>ENA-ORXI01001044-ORXI01001044.1-sediment-metagenome-genome-assembly--contig:-NODE-1044-length-22389-cov-9.332377_pt1 | contig 22389 bp, 16 predicted proteins | sample MGYA00237861_ERZ511468 | MGnify/ENA primary metagenome ERZ511468 (study PRJEB26299, sample SAMN06266213) | sediment metagenome | isolation source: Hudson Canyon methane seep mesocosm | place...
CCAATAGCTCAGTTGGTAGAGCGACGGACTGTTAATCCGTGTGTCACTGGTTCAAGTCCAGTTTGGGGAGCCACATTAAGAAACCTGCACTTGTGCAGGTTTTTTTTCGCCTGTAAAAAATATAAGTACAGACTACTAGCTCAAAATCCCAGCCTTAACTGAACGAAGTAAACTTTATAAAATAGTTAATGTTTGGGGTAAGTCATATGAAATGCTTACTGAGTTACCTTTTGCAAATATATAAGGTAAATGACTTATCGCCCTTAATTCAAAAATATCTTCACTAACCTCTTGGGTCGTTCTTAGTGAAATCTTCTCTTTTCTAATGGGACCAACAAAACTGATAGTCATGTACGCTCTAAAAGCTTCGACAATTGTGACATAGCATCGATTTTGCCATCTTTTAACAATTTTAAACCTTCATCAAAAGCAACTTTCATAAAATGAACATCACAATTGAGTAATAAAGCTAAATTTTTAAACAAATCTACATATATTCCCTGCAGTTTTCCTACATCATTAGTATAAAAATATGGTGAAAATTCTTGAAAGCCCACTTTAAGCTCACATCCCTTGGAAGAAAATGAACTGAGTAGAACAATAATGAATACAAGCAAAATTACTTTCATGATTTTTAATATAGTTAACAAAACGAATAAAGCCGCTAAGTAGCGGCTTTATAAGTAAAGTGACAAAGAGAATTTATTTCATCATATCATCTCTTAATTTTTTAAATTCAGTACCTTTACGCCAGTTTGGCCATTGTTCACTGTTGCCTAATATATACCCTACTTCAAAAAACAACTGCAATTCTGCAACCATCGACTCCCAACTCCAGTCATTATTATATTCATCACAAATTTGATGGTAACATTTGGCAACTAATGCTTTTACTTTTTCATTAATTTTAACCTGCTCATCATTTAACAAAATAGAACCGCCTCCTGCACTAAGGGCTGGCACGCCTTTTTTAGCTAAACTAAAATGATCTGAACGGTAATAATAACCACGTTCAGGTGTTTGCTCTGCAGTTAACTTTCTGTTTTGACGTTTAGCGGCTATGGCTAAGTAATCTTCTAATTCAGACTTCCCAAAACCAACAACTGTCATGTCTTTTTTAAGACCACTGATGTCTAGACTATCCATGTTCACTAATCCAACAACTTTATTAAGTGGGATTGTTGGATGGTTAGCATAATAACGAGAGCCTAAGCGTCCTTGCTCTTCAGCTGTAACAGCGATAATAGTGATTGAGCGATCTGGAGTTTTATTTAACGTTTTAAAAGCCTTAGCAATATGCATCAGGCCTGCAGTACCTGTAGCATTGTCATGAGCACCGTTATAAATTTCTTTTTTTCCATCAACAATAGTTGAACCTAAATGATCCCAATGGGCCATATATATAACATGTTCATCACTTCTTTTAGAGCCTTCAATAGTTGCAATAATGTTATTAGAGGTAGATTCAACAACAGTATTCTCCACTTTTATTGATGCTGTTAACTTAAGTGGAATGGCCTGAAAACTTCGTTGGGCCGCTTGTTGTTTTAATCTCTCTAACTCAAGTCCCGATTTTTTAAATAACTCTGTAGCTTTGTCGTAGCTGATCCACATTTCAATATCAATTGCTGGCTCATTAACTTCTTTTTCTGGCAAATGATATTGAGCTCCCTGCCAACCGCTTTCTACAACATTCCAACCGTAACTTGCCGGCCTCGTTTCATGAACGATAATTGCGCCAGCAGCACCCTGACGAGCTGCTTCTTCATATTTATATATCCAACGCCCATAATAAGTCATGGTATTACCGTCAAAGAGCTCAGGGTCTTGAGTCGCATATCCAGGATCATTGACTAAAATGACCACTGTTTTTCCTTTTACGTCGATGCCTTGATAATCATTCCATTGGTATTCTGGTGCATTGATACCATAACCTACAAAAACTAAGTCAGAGTTTTTTAGGCTTAAATGTTTTTCAGTTTTTCTCGAGGTTGCAACAAAGTTTTTCGGGTAATCAAAAGCTATATCCGCTATTTCAAGTGATGTTTTTGGTGTACTGGTAATTGACACCATAGGAACAGCTTGTAAATAGCTATCACCATTTCCGGGTGTTAATCCAAGTTTTTTAAATTCATTGACCAGTAAGTGAGTTGTTAAAGTTTCACCTACCGTTGACGGTTCACGCCCGCCAAATTCATCAGACGCAAGTATTTTTACGTGTGTCTTTATTTTATCAATATCAAAAGATAAATAAGCTTCATTAAAGTTGTCACTTTTTTCAAAGGCGCTTACCGCACAAGTTGTCGAAAGTAGTAAGCTTGAAAATAACATTCCTAAGTTTTTTTTATTCTTAATTTTCACAATAATTCCTATTATTATTCATTTATTTCTTGGAAATTAAACTGCCACAAGGTTATCTTTATTCTTTTTATAACACCAGCTTATCTGAGTAATAACTAGTATTAGTTTGTAAGCTTAGGCTTACTTAACAACTTTTGGCCATATTCAATGACAGCAATAGATATCTGCTTATGTAATCCTTTTTCTAAAATCCAGCTGTGCCAGTAAAGAACACGAGGTAAATGTTTATCTGGAGCTAGTTCAATTAGTTTTCCTGTTGCTAAATATGGCGCTGCTTGAAATTCAGGTAGCAAACAATAAGCGACTCCCTCTAAAGCCATATCAACAAAAGCCTCAGAAGAACGTAAACGATGACATGGGTAACTCCCAGATTTTACCCCAAAGTTCTGTTCAATAAAGTCAGAGTGCATAGTATCGCGTTGATCAAACTCAACACCTGGTGCTTTTTGTAAAGACGCTTGGGTTATACCTTTGCTGAAATATTGTTTTTCAAAATCAGGGCTTGCACACAAAAAATATTCAACCACTCCTATAGAGACAACTTTACAACCAGTAAAACTTTCTTTTTGTGTACTCAGCGCAGCAAAAACTTCTCCACGCTTTAACAATTCTTGGGTATTGGTTTCATCAACAACTTGTAGATCAAGTTCAATAGGGTGGCGTTTTAATAAAGGGGCTAAGGCAGGTATAAACCAATTAGCAAGTGTGTCTGCGTTTATTGCAATAGATACCGCTAAAACACTCTCTTGCTCATCTGGTAATATATCTTTAACTAAATCAAACTCTAACTGCCTAACTTGGCGAAAGTGACGAAGAAGTTTCTGGCCAATTTCGGTTGTTTTCAATGGTTGGCTACGTATAAGTACTGGCTGAGCAATATTCTGCTCTAACAGTTTTATTCGTTGCGAAATAGCTGACTGGCTTATATTTAGAAGTTCTGCTGCTTTATCGAAACTTTGTTGCGCTACAATGACATCCAGTGCATGTAATAATTTATAATCAAGTGTTCTCAATACCTCTCTCCAATTTCTATTGCTACTCTCACTCCAACTTAACACAACATAAGTAAAACTTATAAGGCTTGATATATTTTAATTATACTAATACAACAAGACACTTTATGCTTTTGCCATTATTAATTAAACTGGAATGAAAATGAGTCTATTAACCGTTGGCAAAGGCTTTTTGATTGGTGCAGGAATGATAATTCCCATTGGTGCTCAAAATGCATTTATTTTAAACCAAGGCATTAAGAAAAACTTTCACTTTATTGCTGCCACTATCTGCATAGTTTGCGATCTTATCTTAATGTCAATTGGCATATTCGGTGGTAGTGCCATCATTAATACTAATGCATTGTTATACCAGTTAATAACAGGAGCTGGAGTTATATTTCTTACTGTTTATGGAGCATTGTTTTTCAAAAGTTTTTTACAAAGAGGTTCGAGTAAACTTGATAAAGTAAGCTCAGCAAAAAGTATAACCGCCGTCATTGCAGCAACCTTAGCGGTAACACTGTTAAATCCACATGTTTATTTAGATACGGTGGTAATTATTGGTAGCATTAGTAGCCAATTTGCCCATAGTGAAAAAATTACTTTTTTAATAGGAACTGCATTAGCTTCTATTGCCTGGTTTTATTCTTTAGCATTTATATCAGCAAAAATGTCGATTTGGTTAAGTAAAGATAAAGTTCAACGGGCGGTTAATCTTAGTGTTGCCTTAATTATGTGGGCAATTGCAATTTCTTTATATCTGTCCTTCAAATAAACGAGCTTACACTTGTATAAAGTAAATTTAACAAGTGCAAAACCTGTGAACAGAGACTAGGAATTATGAGCTACATGAGAGCGTGCTACACCCTGCTTTGTTTTCAGCCCAAGTTGGACGTTTCTGAGAATACAGCTCGAATTCACCCTGTTCTTGATAAGGAGTTTTCAATAACTCTTGCAAGCGTTTTACTTCAGTGAAATCCCCTTGTTCTGCTCGCTCGATTGCTTGTTGAGCCAGATAGTTTCTGAGCACATATTTAGGGTTAGTTCGATTCATTAATGAGATATGTTGCTCAATAGTTAATTCATCTTGCTCAAAACGATTAATATACCGAGTGAGCCAACCACTCATCTGCTGGCGGTATTGTTCATCAACTTGTTCAATTTTATAATAGCAATCAGCAAATACTGTTATCCATTGCTCTTGTTTAGCTGACATAGCTATCATGGGTAGTTTTGCTAATTGTCGATAAAAAAGTGTCATATCGGTTTCTATCAGGGAGAGAATATTTTCTAACTCAAGAAGTAACTTTTCATCTTCTTTATCGACTGTATTTTTGTTTGAGTTATAATTTAGTTCAAACTTTTCTGACTCTACTTTGCTTAAGCCAAGCTTGCTTAACATCATTTCATGCCACAATGATTGATATTGAATAGCATAGTTGTTTAACAGTTCTTCAAGAGGTTTGGCTTCATTAATTAACAAATATAATGCGTTTGCTAATTGAAATAGATTCCACTGTCCTATTTCAGCTTGAGCACCAAAACGATACCGTTTCCCGCTAGCATCTGTCGTATTGGGAGTCCAATTAAGATCAAAATTATCAATCCAACCATAAGGCCCATAATCAATGGTTTCACCCAGTATTGACATATTATCAGTATTCATCACACCATGAACAAAGCCTACCCTTTGCCAATGAACAATCATTTCACAGGTACTTTGGCAAATATCTGCAAACCAATTTAAATAAACATGTTTATCAAATTCTATATTCTCATCAAATAGGTGTGAAAAATTACTGCGAATACTATGATCGACCATTGCTTTAAGAAGTTCTATATCACCACGTTGGGCAGGTAATTGAAAACTACCAAAGCGCATGAAGCTTTTTGATACTCTACAAACTACGGCTCCTTGCTCATTTTTGGCATGACCATCATAAAACATGTCACGCATAACCTGCTCGCCGGTTAAACATATACTCAATGCTCGAGTAGTTGGTATACCTAAATGAAACATAGCCTCTGAGCATAAAAATTCACGAATAGAGGATCTTAATACCGCTAATCCATCAGCGGTTCGAGAATAAGGAGTTGGCCCAGCTCCTTTAAGCTGCAATGTTTGATGGCCGTCGTTCTTGGTAACCACCTCACCTAAGTTAATGGCTCTACCATCACCTAACTGTCCTGCCCAATGACCAAATTGATGTCCGCCATAACACATGGAATAGCCTTGCATACCTTCCATTAAAGAATTACCACTGAAGGTTTGGCAAAATTCTTCTGACTCAATATCTTCTTTTGAAAACCCCAACATTAGGGCAAGATTTTCAGACACAGCAAGTAATTGTGGCTGACTCACTTTGGTAGGGTTAACAAAAGAGAATGCTGCATGATGGACTTGTCGCTGACTATTTTCTTCTTGCTTATCACTAGGAAGATTATTGATAAAACGATTATCGAAAGTTAACTTTGTTAGCGGCACAAAAAATGTCCTGAGATGTTGAAAAATATCTGATTATTGTATGCTATTCTAGAAAACTTATCTTAAAAAACACAACCATATAAGAAATTAAAAATAATGGAATTGATGAAGAATGGCTTGGCAGAGCCTGCAATAAAACGAATTGCTTTTGCCTTATCAAAAGTATTGACTAATTTCTCTAGGGACAGTTTTATTGCGTCAAGTTTAGTAAACATTGAACAATTAGAATTAAAAGAACGTGTTCAACATTTAATAAAGGTCATTCACTCCTTTATGCCAAATAACTTTCCTCAAGCGGCAAAGTTATTAATTGAAGTTAAATCCCACTGGGATTATGGTGAAAAAGAAGATGCATTATCTAGCTTTGCTGCTTGGCCAATAATTGATTATATTGCTGAGTTTGGTTTAGAGCACCCTAGAGAATCTTTAATTGCCTTAAAAGAACTCACTGAACTATTTTCAGCTGAATTTGCGATTCGCCCTTTTATTATTAACCATGCAGAATATTGTCATCAGCAATTTGAACTATGGGTAGATGATAACAGTGAGCATGTTCGTCGGTTAGTGTCTGAAGGGACAAGACCAAGGCTGCCATGGGGTATTCAATTAAAACAGTTTATTAGCGACCCTAATGCTAATATTCCTTTACTCAGCCAATTGCATCAAGATGACAGTCTTTATGTTCGCCGATCAGTTGCCAATCACTTAAATGATATTGCTAAAGATAATCCTAATGTGGTGATAAATACTTGCAAGCTATGGCAGGAAAATTCGATAAATAAAGTGAAAACACTATGGGTAATTAAGCATGCAACAAGAAGCTTAATAAAATCAGGTAATCAAGAGGCTTTTGCTTTATTAGGGTTTAGCAAAAAACCATTACTGGAACTATCAGCAATCAACTTATCAAATAAAACGATCTCAATAGGTGATGCGTTGAATTTTGATTTCGAATTAATTTCCAAAGGCAAAAAGACTCAAAACTTAGTGGTTGATTTTGCCATTCACTTTATGAAAGCAAACCAAAAACAACGGGCCAAAATATTTAAATTGAAAGTAATCACCTTAAAACCCAATGAAAAAGTAACGCTTAGTAAAAAGTATTCTTTTAAATTAATTACCACCCGAAAATATTATCCCGGCGAGCACCACATAGATATTTTAATCAATGGAAAAAGTTATGGTAAACAGAGTTTTAAATTAACAGAAGTGAAATAAAAAAGCACAATAAAAAGATGAAAGTGTAAGTGTTTGTTAACCACTATCATTACTTGATTTAAATCACACATTTGCCTGTTTTACCTTGTTATACTGCCGCCATTATTTAGATATTTAATGAGTAGGATGTTGTTATGTCATTATCACGTAGTAGAAACACTCAGCACAAAGTGTATGTTCCCTCGTCTGCAAGAGAAAACCAATACTTGCTAGCTAAAATTAAGGTAACTGATGAATTACTGGCGAAATTTTCAGATATTATTGATGAAACTTCAGCAAAGCCTTTTGAAAAATTTTATCAAAAGCTTGCTCAAACGTTCTTTAAAATTAACGATGATTTAAACATTGAAAACTGTCAATTTATCGCCAATGATAAATTTCCAAGAATTAGATTTAGCCCTGAAAAAATAACGCCACAAACAGATCAACAGATATTGTTTTTATATAACCCTAAATATCACTTTAGCCAAAACAGCTATTTTGATGGTTCAAAACGCGCTAAAAAACTAACATTAGCATTTTTAGCTAATGGTGACGAAATACGCCTTAATGCGGCTAAATTTCATCAAAAGGTTCAACAAGCTATTGACGCATTTGCTCAAGAAACTACGTTAGCTAAAAGTGAAATGAGAATTTGTGATCATCAACATCTTACCTACGATCTTTATTCGAAAGATAAAGGCCAAGAAGGTACGCAGCCACATAAACTCCGATCCATTAGTAATCGTTATCTTGCAGATAACCAAATATTACCAGAAAATACTGATACTTTAACTTATGCGATTGTTGATTTACCTATAAACCGCCGTATAAGAGAACTAGTCACTATAGATGAAACTTCAGCAGCCCCCTATACCCCACTTTACAATTTAATTGCTGATGCATTAATAAATGCAGCAAAAAACCATAACCTTAATAACGGAGCAGTAATCGCGAATGGTTTAATTCCAATTGTAAGACGTAGTGATGATGAGATAGTTATCGCTAATGGTGAATTACAAATGCTAGGTTATAACCCTAAACATACAAGTTGTGGTTATACCTGCAAGTGGTCTGCAGATAAGTTGGTAGATACTGTACAATTAGTTTTTGTTGCTAGCGAACAAAATAAAACCAACCAAGGTTATGGTAAGTTCTTAAATCAAATTGAACAAACTTTGCATTCTCTTGCTGATAAACTTAATTTTGTTCAAAACAAAGAAGAAATGACTGTTAGGTTCCATCAACATATTGGTTTTTATTCAGATTAATAGAAATGGGTTGGGCAGTTAGCAGCTATAAATATGTTACCTAATTGCCCAGTGCTTCACTCCTTGTTCAGTTAAAAACGCTTCCGCATCACTACCCTGCATTAATGCTAATGTTGCTAAAATTCCCGCTTGAATGCACTGTGGGGCAACAACTGTGATTGAATGTGGAGTGTTTTCAACTGGCCAGCCTGTTTGAGCATTTAAAATGTGGCTATAACGTTTGCCATCTTTTAATAAAAAACGATTAGCGTCTCCACTGGTTGCCAAGGCACCTTTCATTAAAGACACTATCAACCTTTTATCTGAGCTTTTATTTGAATCCTTTTTCACTAAACCGGGATGTTCAATGCCAACTTGCCATGCTTGATTATTTTTCCTTGGTGACGTTGCTGATAAATCACCACCAAGATTAACTAGAACAGGTCTTGTAGTGAAATTTTTTGCGATGATAATCGCTTTATCAACAGCGTATTCTTTACCAATTCCACCAAAATCTAATTCCATACCTTCATCTAAGGTTATATGATCTTGATCGTAAACTACTCTTCTCCAACCAATATGAGTCATACAAACATTAACTTGATTCTTATTGGGCAGATTGTCACTACCATCAAATCGCCAAGCATTTCGAAGAACCCCTGATGTTATATCAAAAACACCACAGCTAAGCACAAAGCATAGCTCAGCAAAGTTGAGTAAAAGAAACGTTTCTTGATCAATAGCTACAGGCTTCCCCTGACTACTGTTAATTTTACTGCAGGCACTTAAAGAAGAATAGCGACTGTACTTATCTTCAATACGCCAAACTTCATTCGCAACAGCTTTCCCGAGCTGCTCTGCTAGTGTTTCTGACTCTGTTTCAATAAGGACTTCGCAAGGACTTGCCATTGCATTAAAGCAAATGCAATAGCTATCCTCGCGAGTTGTTAGCGTTAATTTACGTTTATTTATTTTTCCATTAGGTTGTTTATTCAAGTTTGGCTCTTTCAAAATTTTGCTAATACCAACTAAAGCAATTAATACCAATTAAAACGAATAAGTCACTTGCGCTATGATCGCGTCAATCGCCGGGTAAAGATCTTCATTTGTTAACACACTAGGCGCTTCAAAACCGGCATCACTCGGTGCTTGATGGTAATATTCAAGTCTGAATGATAACTCATGACCATTGTTAACCGTCATGCCATACTTTAAACCTAGTGTGTAAGCTGTCATTTCCCCAATACGATAATCTGCACTGGCAAATTCAGGCCGTTGAAGTTCAAATTTACTTTGCATTAAATAAGGAGCATAAAAGTCTGCGGCACTTTGTTGATAATACCTGAAGTGAGGTTGAATATAACTGCCCCCATCTAGCGGAATTCTAAAGCGAGAATCAATCGTGTGTGATTCAATGTCCCAATCATCCCACATATAGCGATAAGAAATATCTAATACTGTGGTATCAAAATGATACATAGATTGAACATAAGCACTTTGTTTTATTCGCTGATCGGGACGTTGTTCATAAACATAATCTTGTGCTAACCCTTCATTATTAACAATACTCAAGATTTTAAAGGGATCAGTTAAATAACCGTCAACCATAGAGTATGAATAATTGAACTGAATGATCATGCGCCGGTTAATCACTTGAGTAAAACCAAGAAGCATATCAGTTGTGGTTTTATCATCTTCAGTTCCAATACGTGTTTGTGCAAAATCGTCATCCCAACTTGGTGAACTACTATCACCAATTAGCATAGAAGCAAATGGTTTCGGTATACCACCCTCTGGAGTAAAGGTATCTTGAAAATAACTTGCACCAATGGAGAAAGTTGTATTTTTCTGATTAAAATCAATGCCAAGATTGCCATTTATTCCTATTGACAGGTAATCATATTCTTTTGAGATATGCACGCCGGCACTAGCGCTATAATCAGTAGCTATGGGCTGAGTCCATTGAGCGTTTAGTTGTACCCGAGTATCATGAAAAGTATCATCAAGTGGGGTATCTCCTGCTACGACGTCATATTGACCATTACCTGATGGACGAGTAAATGTTTGCACATTAGGTTGTGCAACTGCGCCATTAGCCGAAGCACCAGTTAATGCATCAATCGTTAACTTTAGATTTAAAACCTCTTCGTCTGAAAAGGTTTTTTTAGCATTTAAAATTGCTTCACCTGCTGACACTCTATCCACTTCGGAGTAAAGTAAAAAAGCAGTATCAAATTCCCAGCTATCTTCTTCAGGTGTATCTGCTTGGGCAACGCCTCCAAATAATGCGGTTGTAGCAAGGGTTAACGCTGCTTTGATGTTAATCTTTTGCTCTGTTTTTTTATTCTGTTTTTTATTGGTGGTTAATTGCATCCACAACCTCCACCACCAAAACCCTTACCGCCGCTTGATGCTTCTTTACTAAAATATATATGATCATCTAAAGCATTATCTACTGGAGATGAACTTAGTGACATTTCATCTTTAGCTAATAAATCTCGCTCCCAAGGTTGAACACCTAAACTAGAGCACCCAGAAACAAGTATGCTTGCAATAATGACCAAAATTGTTTGTTTGTTCATAAGGTTCTCACTATTTTTTGCTTTAAGAGTGCTTCAAGCTTTAGTTTGACAAGTTTCTTGTTGTTAACAACTGCTTAATTTCATTTTCATAAGTAGGTATTTTTTTAGTGAAGAACCCCGTATGAGCTTTTTTAATTTGTCCGTCACGACCAATTAAATAACTTGTCGGCATACCTTTTACCTTGTATTTTTTCGCAGTCTGCCCTTTAGGATCATAAATAACACTAAATAACGCGGGATGTTCTTTTAAAAAATCCTCTGCTAAATCATGCTCAGCATCTAAATTAATGCTAATAATGGTAAAGCCCTGTTGTTGATACCTGTTCTGCATATCATTCATCCAAGGAAAAGATTTACGACAAGGCCCACACCAAGAAGCCCAAAAATCCAGATAGATCACATCGCCCTTATGCTGCTCTAACATTTGAGTTAAACCTTCTTGTCCATATAATTTATTGTTATCGGTGGCATAAGCTGTATGAAGTATCAATACAGATAAAACGATCAAACTGGTACAAAAAAAATTAATAAATAGTTTCAAAGCAAAGTTCTTATTATGGTTAATGGATTATTGTAAGCATAAAATATATTTCTTAAGACGTCCTTAAGAAACATAAAACAACTAAATGCTTTGGTGAATTTTAAGATTATCAGTATTTTTAACAACTTGGAAAATAATAACTCACCTTATAACTATTTTTTAATTATCTAGGTAATTTAATATTGATTTTTCCGTCAGAACTGGCAAAGTGTCTGCTCAGCTTAATACTTAGCTGACTACAATTTGTTCCTTACTTTTAACTTAAAGGAGTAGCGCTTCAATGTGTTCGATCTTTGGTATATTAGATATAAAAACAGGTGCTCAAGCACTTCGTCCTCAAGCTTTAGAATATTCTCGTTTATTACGTCACCGTGGTCCTGACTGGTCTGGCATATATAATAGTGACACGGCTATATTAGTGCACGAACGATTATCCATTGTTGATACAGAGCATGGCGCTCAACCTCTTTATAGTATTGATAAAAATAGCACTGATAAAAAAAATGTATTAGCCGTAAATGGTGAAATATATAATCATAAAACTTTAGCAAAAGAACTTAATAGTGATTATCAATTTCAAACGGGCTCTGATTGTGAAGTGATTTTACCGCTTTATGAAGAGTTTGGCGTTGATTTTGTTGATAAACTTCAAGGTATGTTTGCTTTTATTTTATACAATGAAACTGACAACTCTTACCTTATTGCTCGTGATCATATCGGAATAATTCCACTTTATACAGGCTTCGATGAAGACGGTAACTTTTATGTTGCCTCTGAAATGAAAGCACTTATGCCTATTTGTAAAACGGTAAGTGAATTCCCCCCAGGTCATATTTTAGATAGCCGCGTTGGCGAGTTACAAAAATATTACAAACGTAACTGGCAGGAATATGGCGCGATTAAAGACAACACCACTAGCACTACTAAAATTCGTGAAGCGTTAGAAGAGTCTGTTAAAAGCCATTTAATGACCGATGTACCTTATGGCGTTTTATTGTCGGGTGGCCTAGATTCATCATTAATATCGGCAATAACACAAAAATTTGCTGCTCGTCGTATCGAAGAAAACGATTTAAGTGAAGCTTGGTGGCCTAAAGTCCACTCTTTTGCTTGTGGCCTTGAAGGTTCACCTGATTTAATTGCTGCGCAAACTGTTGCAGACAGTATTGGTACTATTCACCACAGCGTTATTTTCACTGAGCAAGAAGGCATTGATGCCTTGAAAGAAGTGATTTATCACCTAGAAACCTACGATGTAACAACCATCAGAGCATCTACCCCGATGTATTTAATGGCACGTAAAATTAAAGCTATGGGTATTAAAATGGTGCTTTCTGGAGAAGGTGCTGATGAGATATTTGGGGGTTATTTATATTTTCACAAAGCGCCGAATGCACAAGAGTTTCATGAAGAGCTCAACCGTAAGCTCGATAAATTACATATGTTTGATTGCCTGCGTGCTAACAAATCAATGTCAGCTTGGGGTATTGAAGCCCGCGTACCATTTTTAGATAAAAACTTTATGGATGTTGCTATGCGCATCAACCCAGAAGATAAAATGTGTGGTAACGGTAAAATGGAAAAAGCAATTTTACGCTCTTCTTTTGAAGGCTATTTACCAAAAGAGATTTTATGGCGTCAAAAAGAACAATTTTCTGATGGTGTTGGTTATTCTTGGATTGACAGCTTAAAAGTATATATTGAGCAACAAGTTAGCGATCAACAACTTGCTAGTGCTGAGTTTAAATTCCCAATAAATACACCTGATACCAAAGAGGCATATTTTTACCGTAGTATATTCGAAGGACACTTTCCACTTACATCTGCAGCTGAATGTGTTCCTAGTGGTAAATCAGTTGCCTGTAGTACGCCAGAAGCTTTAGCTTGGGATGAGAGCTTTAGAAACAATGCAGACCCTTCAGGTCGTGCTGTTATGAGTGTTCATAATGACGGGTATAATGAACAATAAAATATAAGTAACCAGTCCCTTTGTTCAGTAAATAGATAAAGACCGATAATTGGATAGCAATTATCGGTCTTTTATTTAGAGCTTAGCGATTACCTAGTATTAAGGACAACTAGGAGCTTGCAAACGAGTAATCCACTCTCTTACCAAAGCAACACCTTCTATGTGAACTATTGAGCGCCCTAATTCTGGCATTTTATGACGAGGGTCAGTTGTATTCATTCTAAAGTGTAAGTATGAACTATCAGGCTCTCCTGGTACAACATCATAAGAATAATCTTGATGTCCACCGGCGACTGGTGTTTTACATACGCCAAACTTAGCGGTTTCATCCGAGAAAGTTCTTTGATACTCAACCTGTAAACCACTTGCGCCAGCTGCGCCAGCACCGCCGTCTCTATGACAATGTGCACAATTAATGTCTAAGTAACCCTCAGTTGTATCTATTAATTCTTCATCACTCAACAAAGAAACATCAATACTGTCATTAAATACTAATGCCTTTTCAACAGTACTTATATCACTAGGTAAGCCTGTTAATAGTTGCATGTGTTCAAGGTATTTTAGTTGATTCTCATTGCCAGAAGAATAACGATGCTCAGAATTTAAAAACCTGGCTTTTGGTCCTATTGGAGAAATATCAGCTTCAATATATCCAGCCCTAGCATGACAACTTGTACATGAGGTCGCCTTAGGTACAGCATAAGTGAAGACAAGCTCTTCTCCTTTATGCACTGTAACTGTGTTTTCAACAAGTTTACCTGCGATTGCTAAAGTAGCGTCATCTTCCGTGTTCCAATAATAAGGTAATGCCATCCATCCATCAGCCCGATGAATAAGTAAACGTGTTTCTATTACTAACTCCTCCCCTTCGCGTGAAGATGTATCAGCAGGCATAGCAAAGGTTTTCACTAAAACTGAGCCTACTGGAAAGTTAAGTACTTCGGATTGTGTATACTCGGCTTTACCTCCTTCAGGAATAAAGATATAACGATATTTAGTTGTATAATCGGTGAACAAAGCCGTTGACAAGCTATACGGTACCCCCCCTGCATTAGGGTTATCGGTAGGATCATCACTTTCTTGAAAAAGGTTATAATCTGAAAGCTTACTACAGTTTTTAGTAAATAAAGCATCCCAGTTAATACCTTCTGTTGCTGCAGAACAATCTCCTTCTTCTCCCGTAGGTCCACCAATATTAACTTGAAATGCATCAGCATTGTCACCTATACCATTATCATTATCATCGGCCCACTCTGTGACGTCTGTTGGGAAAACATCAGCATTATCGCCAACGCCATCACCATCGGTATCTACACTTTCACTAGCATCGTTTGGAAATGCATCTTTACTGTCTTCTACTGAATCACCATCACTATCAACTATGGTTACAGGGGGTATTACTTCGGCACTGCCATCGCTACCTCCACCACAAGCAGAGAGTGTGATAGAAAAAATAGTTATTAAAGAAATCGTTCTTATATTTTGTAAATTCATATTTCACCCACAACTAATTATCCAAAGGCGGCGAACCGCCATAATTTAGGATAATTGAGTGTTAATTAAAGAGAGCAAGCAGCTTCAGAAAGGTCATCACCAGCACAGCCATAAACTTGGCCTTTAAAAGTAACTTTAGCAGCTGATAAGCGAGGTTGGCGACAGCTTAAACGTTCACTATTGCCATGGAAATCTTCAGTGATAAACAACGGTGGTGGTAAACTTCCTGTTGCAGGATCCCAGATACTATTAGTAATAGCTGGTACTAAATCATTGACATCATTAGTAAATAACATGCCTAAATTAGTTTCTGTAAACTCTTCAGCTGATGCAGCAGAATTTCCGTCTAAGTTATCTTTTACACAAATCTGATCTTCAGCTTCATAGGGTTGATAATTTACACCATCAATGTAGGCATCAGAGCCCGTAAATGCCATAAGCAGATCAAAATCAGCTAACATGCCCTGATCAATAACAAATTGACCAACACCATCATACAAAATCGCCGGCATTTTTTCGCCTGCTCGATCTGTTATCAAACCTAATACGGTATTTAAAGACGTTGTTTCTGTGAATCCTGATAAAAGAGTAACATCTGGAATAGCACCATCTATTTGTTGAGTTAAAAACTCACCTCTTGGATTCGCTCCTGATCTTTCAATCACATTATCATGGACATAGATATTCTTTACATAGGGAGACCAACCGTTTAGCATTGTTTGAACATATTGGCCATTTTCGCCACTAGGGTATGTGCTTGAAGGTGTATAGTTAGAAAAATTAGTGTCATATACAAAATAACTTAGTAGAGCTAATGATGTTGATTCATTATTTTTAAAGTGATTATTGTATATTTCTACATCTGAAGTAGCAAAAATGAAGCTTCCTACGCCAGGTGGAACAACTCCTACAAATCCATTACCAACATTTTCGGCATTATTTTCGAAAATATCATTATTGAAAATTCTAACATTACCACCATAAGCCTTAGTTAAACCGGGTAAATCAAAAACTAGAATCCCCCCTGTATTCCCAATAGCTAAATTATTATAAACATCAGCAGAAGTAGAGTTTTCAATTTCTATACCTGCAACATTATTTTTTGCAATGTTATTTCTAACAACAATATTAGTTGATTGACCTACATAGATGCCTGCATCAGCAGAGCCATAAGCATAATTATTTTCTAACAAAACATTATTGCTTTTCACTGGGTATAAGCCATAAGCACCATTATCGGCTTCTAAGTCGCCTTCCCAAATAGTTCCGGTGTAAGCAAAATAAATACCATCAACACTACTTGCTTTAATACCATTTTTTGGTGATTCATAGACACTAAAGTCTCGTATAGTAATTGATCGTCCACCTTCAAATTTTACAGCATCATCGGCCACCGATTGAGAGAAGTCTAATTGGGTTTCATTGATACCGTATCCCAGTAAAGTTAAACCTGTTGCTTCAAAAATGGTAATACTATCCTTTACAATAAAACGACCTCGAGGTAGTACAACAACTGCATCATCTGGAATATCAAAAGTCGCAGTAATTATAGCTTCAGTGATATCATCCCCCTCAACTGGCGCAGAGCCTGTTAAGCTTTCAAACACTTCAGCAATAAATATCGAATCGGTTGGGATTTCAAAATTCGATGTTGTAAAAACACCTGATGTATTTGAGCCATCAAGTCCATTTGTGCCATCGGTTCCACTTTCACCAACGACACCTTGAATGCCTTGCTCTCCTTGTGCTCCATCAGCACCATCATCACCTTTACAACCGGATAAAAATAGTGTGCTCGTGATTACCGCTGACAGCAGCGATTTTTTCCAAATGTTATTAGTAGTATTGCTTTGCATTATCTTTCCCCAGGATTGCTTATATTTGTTATTTTGGTGACCTTGATTGAGAAACTAAAATAGTTCCCTTTCGCAAGGTCAAACCAGTAAATAATAAATATCACTGAGATTGATCTAGATCAACATTTATAGCTGACGGATAAATTTTAATGCTGACGTATTTATAAACAAGCTAATGAAAAGTTACAATGCACTATAAAAAAGGTATGTATTTCAGACACTTTACATCAACTTAACCTTCGAAACATTAGAGTTACAAAGTCCATTAATGTTGTTTGCTAGGAAATAAACAAAAGAGAGGACAAAAAATAGGTACTAGATTGTTTGTTTATCAAATAGGGGATTGGTAATAGTCATCAAAAAGAGTAAAAACTACTCTTTCGATGACTGAAATGACAATTAATAATTTAACTTATAATGCATTTACAATTTTCTTTATAAGATCAGGTCCTTGATAAATAAAACCAGTGTAAACCTGAATAAGCTTTGCACCAACTTCAATCTTCTCTTTAGCATCTACATCATTTGATATGCCACCGACACCAATAATAGGTAATTTATTATCCAGCGCTTTAGCGAGTAAAGAAATAACTTTGGTACTTTTATCTTTTACTGGTTCACCGCTTAAGCCGCCCATTTCCTCGCCATGCTCTAACCCTTCAACACCTTCTCTTGATAATGTGGTATTAGTAGCAATAACACCATCAATGTCATTATCAATTAATGATTGAGCAATCGAATTAACTTCTTCTTCATTTAGATCGGGTGCAATTTTCACAGCAATTGGTACGTATTTATCAAACTGTTGAGCTAAACGTTTTTGTTCGTCTTTTAAAGCTGACAACAGTTCGTTTAATGCTTCACCGTATTGTAAAGATCGCAAACCAGGTGTATTTGGTGATGAGATATTTACTGTAATGTAACTCGCATGATCATAAACTTTTCTCATACAGTGAATATAATCATCTTTAGCATTTTCATCGGGAGTGTCTTTATTTTTACCAATGTTAATACCTAGAACACCTTTAAAATTAGCTTTTTTCACTTGTTCGACTAAATAATCAACCCCTTTATTGTTAAAGCCCATACGGTTAATTATGGCATTAGCTTCTACAAGGCGAAAAATTCTTGGCTTTTCATTTCCGGGTTGTGGGCGAGGGGTTACTGTACCCACCTCAACAAAACCAAATCCCATGGCCGCAAAAGCATTGATACATTCACCATTTTTATCTAAACCAGCAGCAAGTCCTACAGGGTTTGGGAATTTAATACCCATAACTTCGACTGGCTTTTCTGAAATCGTTTGTTTATATAAAAGGTTAAATGGTGTAGAACCCGTACTTTTCAAACTTTTAATTGTTAACTCATGAATTTTTTCAGCATCAAACTGAAAAAAAACCTTACGTAGTGCTGAATAGAACATAAAACCTCTTAGTTAAACAAAATTTTTGATATCACTGCAATTAGAATTTATTTGTGACTATAAATAGAAATCCCCCGCATTTGCGAGGGATTTTATCAGTAATACCCATGGGGTTAAAGTGAAGTATTACCCTTCAAGGTATCTGTTTTACCTAGTTAGCAGGGTCGCAATTTAAACTTAATAACATTAATTCTCTTAACGCCACTGAGAATTTTGCAAATTCATGTGTTTGCCCAATTCTAAAGTCTGAAAGAATTTGAGTCCAACGGCTAAGAGGTTGCTCATTGGCTTCAATCCAATTATCTAACATTTGGTCAATGTTGATATCTGACTTAGTACAGTTACAACGTAAGACAACTAATGCCAAAGCACGTTGCTGCCAATCTAACTCTTCTCTAAATGAGGCTCTCGCCAATGCTTGCCAATGATTAGAGACTGGCTGACCTGTAATTTGATCTAAGAACCAATGAAGATCTAAGCGTACACCTAAACTAAAGTACAAACCTGAAACCATCTCTATGTCTTGCTCTGCAACTTCTGTAATATCAGCAATGTCCATTACAGGGAATAAAGAGCTTAATTGAGAGATTCTAATAGCGACAGTTTTTGGTACGCCCTCTTTTACTAAATCTTTCTCGATACGTTGTAACTCTTCAACTTCTTCTTTGACTAAATATTTATTTAAATTTTTAGACAAGTTAGTGAAAGTTGGTTGATAGAAATTAATCGTTTCTGCAATATTTAACGCCTTATTACGATGACGTAAGAACCAACGAGTTGCACGCCTTACTGTTCTTCGCATTTGGAATAACATTTCAGTTTGAATCGATGTTGAAATTTTATTGTCTAATAAAGTAATTTGTTGCCACATATCACTTAATTCGAAGACTTCACTAGCCATTACGTAACAATTTGCAATTTCTGCAACAGTAGCACCCGTTTCTTCATGCATACGATTAACAAAATTAAAGCCCATGTCATTACCAATATTATTAGCAAGTTTAGTTGCTATAATTTCAGCTCTCAGTGGATGCTCTTGCATTTGTGCACGATAATTATCACGTATCTGTTTTGGAAACGCATTAACAAGTAAACGGTCATGGAAAGGATTTTCTGTAATTTCAGGACAAACTAAATCTTCTTTCAATACCATTTTACTGTAGGCAAGCAATACAGAAAGTTCAGGTCGAGTTAACCCTTTTCCTTGAGATAATCTGTCAGCAATTTCATCATCATTTGGAATAAACTCTAATGCTCTGTCGAGTTTTCCTGCTCGTTCTAATTCATGTATAAAGCGAGTTTGCTCTTTTAATTGATTAGCTCCTCGCATGGCAGTTATTGATAATGAATGAGTTTGACGATAACAATCTTCTAATACAATCTCAGAGACTTCATCTGTCATATCGTAAAGTAGCTGATTACGTTGTTTAACCGTTAAATCACCGTTTTGCACTAAACCATTAAGCATTATTTTAATGTTTACTTCATTATCTGAGCAATCAACACCTGCAACGTTATCAACAGAATCGGCATTTAAGCGTACACCATGCATAGCCGATTCAATTCGGCCTAGTTGTGTTAAACCTAAGTTACCACCTTCACCAACGACTTTTGCTTGTAGGTCACAACCATTAATTCTTAATGCATCATTAGCTCTATCACCAACTTCTAGGTGCGTTTCGCTAGAGCCTTTAACATAAGTTCCTATGCCGCCGTTCCATAACAAATCAACTTTCATTTTAAGCAAGGCTTGCATTAATTCTAGCGGAGACATTGATTGTTTTTGACTACCAATCATTTTTTTGATTTGTGGCGTTAATTTTAGCGACTTGGCAGAGCGGTTAAAGATCACTCCTCCTTCTGAAATTAACTTTTTATTATAATCTTCCCAAGTACAACCTGAAGTATTAAATAATCGCTCACGCTCTTTATAGGAGGTAGAAGCATCAGGGTTAGGGTCAATAAATATGTGCATATGGTTAAATGCAGCTTGCAGCCTAATATGTTTAGATAGCAACATACCATTACCAAAAACATCCCCGGCCATATCACCGACACCAACAACGGTAAAGTCTGTTGATTGACAATCAATGTCCATTTCACGGAAATGACGTTTTACTGACTCCCATGCACCTTTTGCCGTAATTCCCATGGCTTTATGATCATAACCAACACTACCACCTGAGGCAAAAGCATCACCTAGCCAAAAGTTGTATTCATCAGAAATTGCATTAGCGGTATCTGAGAATGTAGCCGTGCCTTTATCAGCGGCTACAACTAAATAGGCATCATCTTCATCATAACGAACCACATCAACAGGAGGTACTACTTCACCTGCGACTATGTTATCGGTAATGTCTAATAAAGCACGGATAAATGTTTTATAACATTCTCGGCCCGCTTCAAATATTTCTTGGCGACTACCCTGCGGTAATTGTTTACAAACAAACCCACCTTTTGCACCTACAGGTACAATTACGGTATTTTTAACTTGTTGTGCTTTAACTAAGCCTAATACTTCAGTTCTAAAATCTTCACGTCTGTCTGACCAGCGTAGACCACCACGCGCAACTTTACCGCCGCGAAGATGTACGCCTTCAATTTGAGGTGAATAAACAAAGATTTCAAATTTAGGCAATGGCAGTGGAACATCTGCAATTTGTTCCGGTAATATTTTGAATGAAATATAAGGTTTTTCGCCGGTCACAGGATCAGATTGAAAATAGTTGGTTCGTATCGTTGCCTTGATCATTTCAACAAAACGTCGAATAATTCTATCGTCATCTAGGTTTGCAACTTTATCTAATGAAGACTCAATCTCTTCTTGAAGTTTAACAACAATTTTTTCTGAGGCTTTAGATGTTCCATGGGTTTTAGGATCAAAACGAATGGTAAATAACTTTATTAATAGTTCCGCTAAATTAGGGTAACGAGCAAAGGTATCTTCAATATAACTTTGACTAAAAGTACCTCCTATTTGGCGCTCATATTTGGCAAAAGCACGTATAATTGAAACTTCACGCCCATCTAACTCAGCTCCTAAGATTAATCGGTTAAAACCATCATCTTCTAGCGACCCACCCCATACTTTAGCAAAAGCATCTTGAAATAATGTTTGCACTATTTCCAAATTGAACTCACCGTCACCAGTAAGTAACATTGAAAAATCTAAAATCCAATAGCTTTCACCAGTAGCTGTTCTGACCGAATAAGGGCTTTCACCTATAACACGTAATCCAAAATTTTCTAAAATAGGTAAAACATCACTAAGGTGTAACGGCTCTCCGGCATGAAACAATTTTAATTTAACTAATCGACTACCGATTTTTTCTTCTTGCGGCTGATAAAACAACATTTCTAATTGGTTATCACTACTAAGTGCTTCAAGCTTTTCTATATCAACAATTGCTGTGCCAGGTAAAACTTCATCTTTATAGGCTTGTGGAAAGTGAGAATACTTACGGCTTGATTTTTTACCTTTTGCTATTTCTGCCGGGATAATCAGATCGACAGAACCTCCTTGATCTTGCTTGTTTGACGCATATTCAAGCTCCTCAACCATTTTAACCGTCATCCACATAATTTCCTGCCGGCGAAGACCCATCATTAATATCGAAACAGCTTGTAGCTTTACACGACCTTTTTTTAGGCATTTAATAAATCGCCTGGCCTCAGGCAATGACAAAAATTTGGGTAAGCGATCATGTACTTTTAAAACGAGGTCATTACTTTCAACGGCTTGACTGGAGACATGTGCCAATAAGTTGCCATCATTTGACCAGCCATTGCTGATGTCTTTTTTGGTAAAAGGCTTTTTTTTAATCTCACCGTTGTCAAATTTATTATCATAAAATCGGATAACAGTCCCCAGTCTTTGATTTATTGTGCCTACCGCATTTATTCGTCCAGTATGAGGGCTAACCAGTTCTTTCATTGTGTTACGGTAGCTGGCTAGGTGGTCTTTAGTGACTAAATCCCAGGCAATATTTTGAATTTCTAACCAGTTAAAAAAATCCAGCAAATCCCTACCATAGGTTTGCCAAGTCAGAGGAGATTCTGTGCTCCCATTTATGACGGCAATGTAATATAGATAAGCGTTTACAGCTTCAATTAAAGCCATATTTGCATCGCCGTACCAAGTACTCTGTGCCGATTCATTCAAAGATTCGGCATGAATAATACCACCAGAAAACTGCCAAGCAGGGCTAACAGAGTAACTTGTAATAATACCGTAGC
>ENA-ORXI01001045-ORXI01001045.1-sediment-metagenome-genome-assembly--contig:-NODE-1045-length-22372-cov-4.467100_pt1 | contig 22372 bp, 13 predicted proteins | sample MGYA00237861_ERZ511468 | MGnify/ENA primary metagenome ERZ511468 (study PRJEB26299, sample SAMN06266213) | sediment metagenome | isolation source: Hudson Canyon methane seep mesocosm | place...
TTTTCGATAAGTCATATTCAACACTCCTATCTTTATACTATAAAGGTAGTGTGTTGCATCGACCGGTTGAATTCACAGTAGGAAGCGGTCAGATTACATCTAGCAAGTTATATGGAGGAGCCAGATTAACTACAAATAATGATTAAGCGCGTCGGTGATGAGCATTAAATTAGCATTGAGCTGATAATTTTTGCACAGCATATATTAATAACACAGACCACTATGTGATGACAAAAGGCACACCAATAATGTATTCTTGTTATCATGAAATCTATTAACTGGGATCCGGATAAAAACAACAAACTCATCGAAGAGAGAAATGTTTCTTTTGAGGATGTTGTATTTTTCTTGCAATCGGATGGACTGCTTGATGATTTATCACACCCAAATAAGGAGAAATATGATCATCAACGTTTATTTGTGATTGAAATTGATGGCTACGTTTATTTAGTCCCCTATGTTGAAAATGATGATGAACTATTTCTAAAAACGATCATTCCAAGCAGGAAAGCAACTAAGCATTATCTTGGAGGTAAATAAATGAACAACGTAAACTTAGATAAAGATGAACACGCATTATTAGATGCATTTGAACTCGGCGAATTTCAATCAGATCTTTCTGATGATCGCAGAAAATTGATCGCAAAGACGGCTGAAAGCAGCCTAAAAAAAGATAAGCGGATCAACATTCGTTTATCAAGTCGTGATCTATCCGCCATTCAACGAAGAGCGATCAAGGAAGGCATGCCCTACCAAACCTTGGTGTCGAGTATTTTGCATAAATATGCCTCAGGTAGCCTGCAAGATATTCAGAATAAAACAACGTAAAGGACAGAAAGACCATTCATTTAACTGTTCCAGTTTTGTACCCTGTTTGTACCGTGCACCGCTATATTAGCGGTAGTTTTTGACAACTGGATAACGCTGTAAGCTATTGATTATAAAATAAATGATATTTTTAAACTGACTTAAAATCCCTCGACTTCACGGCCGTGCCGGTTCGATTCCGGCCCTAGTAACCTGAACCCTGTTTAAGAAATAGGGAGGAATAGCGTTGAAAGAGGGTTCTAGCAATGCAGGCTTTGAAAGTCAGGGCAAAACAGCTTGAAAGGTGTGGAAACCTTCAGAACGTGAATATGCGGTAGTTTTTAAATGCTACTTAAGCAACAACATTGAGGTTATTTCCAACTCGACCACTTGCTTGAGGCACAGCGGCAGATTGAATAAGTTTTAACGATGCTACGCCGTCCGCTACCTGCTGATCAAGGGCTTTGCTTACTATTGCAACTTCATGTGTTTTTGATGCACTTTGTGTTGCAAGTGCAGATGATACTTGAGAAATGCCAGAAATACTCATATCTGTAACCTACCAATTTTAAAACGAAACATTATCATAATTTACTCTAAGGTTAAAAACCGTTATGTAAATCACATTAAGGAAAAAATACGCCTTAGCATTTAACATGACCAGTATTTTAATACCCAGTAATGACCTTGCTTGATTACCTTACACACTGGCTTCGAGTATTTTGGTGCTTTTAGCTAAATCAATATCGCCATGTTCGCCTAGTTGCGTGAGGCCGTGCTCACCCAATTGCTTGATCATCGCTGGAATATCTGTAAGTTCAATTTGATAATCTTTTAAGTAAGTACGGACACCCAGTCGTTCAAAGAAGTCGCGTGTTTTCGCAATAGCAAGATCGATGCGGACTTCATCATCACCTTCAGTAATATTCCAAATACGTTCTGCATATTGGAGCAACTTGTCCTGTTTCTGCTCCCGTTGTTCATTCATTACACTTGGTAAAATAATAGCTAATGTTTGAGCATGGTCCAAGCCATGCAAGGCCGTTAGCTCATGACCAATCATATGTGTTGCCCAATCTTGAGGTACTCCGGCCCCTATCAAACCATTAAGCGCTAAGGTTGCTGTCCACATAAAATTAGCTTGTAAGTCATAATCGTTAGGATCTTCTAATAACGCTGGACCTATTTCTATCAAGGTTGTTAATAACCCTTCTGCAAAACGATCTTGTACCAGTGCATTAACCGGATAGGTCAGGTATTGCTCCATCGTATGCGTGAAGGCATCAACAATGCCGTTGGCAAGTTGACGTGGAGGCAAGGTCGCGACTTTAGTTGGATCAAGCACTGAAAATTGTGGATAAACAAGTTGGCTGCTAAAGGCCATTTTTTCATGTGTCTCATAACGCGTGATCACTGAATTACTATTCATCTCAGAACCCGTTGCCGGTAATGTTAGAACAGAAGCAAATGGTAAAGCTTCCGTGATGTGTTTTGCTTTATCAACTAAAATCTCTTGCCACGCATCGCCTGAACATGAAACTGCTAAAGCAATAAATTTAACGCCATCGATCACAGAGCCGCCGCCCACTGCAATTAAATAATCAAGCTTATTACTTTTTATTTGTTGGACCGCCTTCATCAAGGTGCTGTAACTAGGATTAGCCTCAATGCCGCCAAACTTCTCGACATAACGGTCACCTAATGAAGTAATCACTTCATCTAATGTGCCGTATTTACGAGCACTTTCTCCTCCGAACAGTACTAATACACGTGCATTTTTTGGAATAAAGCCTGTCATTTCATCAATCTTATTTTTACCAAATAAAATCTGGGTAGGGTTGTACAAGTTAAAATTATTCACTCTTTACTCCTTTAGTAACTAACTAGTGACTCACCTTTCTAATTATGTCACTATTTACTTATGAAAAACATTCTTGAAGTCTCTATGCAATGCTTACTGACTAAGCCTAATCAGGTTTTATCTGTAAGTGAAGACATCGAGGATCTTTTAGGCTTCACAGCGGAAGAGTTTACTTCAGGGAAAATCAATTTAAAAGATAGAATTCATACTCATGATGCCGATCTTGCTGAGCAGTTATTTTCTCCTATCCTGTCTCCCTCATCAGATTCACTCAATGTACGTCTCAGACAAAAAAGCGGTCAAATTCGATGTACAAAAGTTTCATTCACAAAACATCTTGTAACAGATAGTGATGACGTCATACTCGAGGTGTTGCTACAGGATGCCAAGAGCCTACATAAAGCGTTTGATAACCAGCCCGTTATGTCTAACTTCAACGCGATGATGGAAAATACCGATGATTACATCTACTTCAAAGACCAAAATCATGTATTTACAGGTGCAAGTGAAACACTAGTGTCCTTAACTGATCCCTCTGAGCATTGGACTGACTTGCTGGGATTAACAGATTACGATGTTTTTCCAGAAGAATATGCAGATATTTACTATAAACTTGAAAAGCAGGTACTTTCAGGTATTCACATTGCTCATGAAGAACAAGAAATACTTGATAATAAGGGTAACAAAGGCTGGGTAGATAACCGAAAATACCCCATTCAGGATGATAGTGGCCATATTATTGGCTTATTTGGTGTGGCCCGTGATATTACCGACAATAAAAATAAAAAAATCACGATTGAAAGACTACTGGCTGAAAAAACAGCCATTTTAGATAATTCATTGGTTGGCATTGCTATAGTGCAAGATCGAGCTATTCGATGGGCAAATAAAGCCTTGGAAGAGGCGCTTGGTTACGGTGGCGGTGAGCTGCTTGGAATGGCAACACGTACTTTCTATACCTCTGATTTTGATTACCAAACCATTGGCCAAGCCTATTCCCATATTAAGTCAGCAGGTGTTGTTCAGAATGAGCTCCAATTTGTTCGTAAAGATGGCGCGCTAATTTGGGTTGATATGCGAGGCTCACTCCTTAATGAAGAAGACGGTTCATCATTATGGGTTTTTGTTGATGTTACCGAACGAAAACAAGTTGAGCTAGAACTTTCACAGTCTGAACAAAAATATAGAGCCTTATTTGATTCAACACATGATGCGGTGATGATTATTGAGGGAGAGCAATTTGTTGATGCAAATAAAGCGGCATTATTACTCTTCGGCTGCCCTGACTTAGCCACACTTTGCCTGTTAACGCCCGCGGACACGTCGCCTCCAGAACAACCCTGTGGTACACCATCACACATTCTAGCTAAGCAACGCATTGAAACTGCAATTAAAGAAGGGCAGCAACGCTTTGAGTGGACACATAGTCGCGTAGATACCGGTAAAACATTTATCGCAGAAGTATTGTTAAGCCCAATGCTTCTAAATGGAAAAATGCATACTCAAGCGACACTTCATGATATTACTGCCCGTAAAGAGATTGAGCATAAAATGGCGCACATGGCCTTTTATGATTCATTAACCCAACTCCCTAACCGCCGGCTTTTAATTGACAGACTTGGCCATTCATTTTCCATCAGTGCTCGTAACAAGCATAGAGGTGCATTACTCTTCCTAGATTTGGACAATTTCAAAGCTCTTAATGATACTTTGGGTCATGATGTTGGCGATGAGTTACTCAAACAAGTCGCTGCACGACTAATAAGCGGTGTTCGAGAAGGTGACACTGTTTCTCGTTTGGGAGGAGATGAGTTCGTTATTATCTTAGAAAACCTAGATATAAATAAATCAGAAGCTCAAGCTCAAACAACCGTTATTGCGAATAAGATCCTGACAGTTATCAACGAGCCTTACCAGCTTGGGCAACATGAGTATGTAGGCAGCACCAGTATTGGAGCAACATTGTTCTATGATCACTTATCGAGTGTTGATGATATTATCAAGCAAGCGGATACCGCGATGTATCAGGCTAAGAATGATGGTCGTAATTCCTTACGATTTTTTGGTACTCTCACTTCCTAGCGGCTAGCCAACTTCACGCCCCAGAAAACATGATCAACTACAAAGTTAAACTAAACGACAGTAACCACTTACTAACAGTAGCGGAGGAGCAGCACCTTCAGTGTATGGGTATATAGCCAAACGACTTAGATATGCGATCCCTACTTCGTCATTCCCATGAAAATGGGAACCTATGGGCAGTGGAAATTATAACCATCCCATGGTTTCCCGATAGATGATGACTGAGTTTTAAAGTTGCATACATTTTAGAAAAGTCCGTCATCCCCGCGAACGCGGGGATGACGAAGAGTGTTAATCTGCAACTTCAATGATAACGGGTATATACAGTGATTCTGGGTATATTCATAATTAACAGACGCACTATATTTAAATATAAATTAGATCTATTATCCTTTATTACTAACTCTGTTCACTGGTTCAATTTGGTTCGCAATGTTAAAGTTGTTAATAGAAAGTGATAGAAATAGCACCACAACGTGGAAAACGTAAGCAATTAAATTTCGAGTAATTAGCTAATGCCAAAAGAAACAAAATTAATGGTACTGTTTAATCCCGCAGTATCATTAATCAAGCGGCTAAACTTCACCAAGAAAGCAGCCTTGATCGCCACCGTTATTTTGATCACATTTAGCCTTCTTGTTACCAAGCTATATCAAGAACTTGATACTCAAATTAAAACAGCAGAACAAGAGCTAATAGGGCTGAAATCACTTCCGCCTTTATTTAAAACAATCCAATTCCTGCAACAACATAGAGGGGCTTCAGCAGGTATCTTAGGAGGAACTGAAGCATTATCAAATCAGCGTCTTGTGCTACAGGAAAGCATTAGCACATTACTCTCCCTTAAAACTAATGCCACCGTAATCCCTTCGACAGAGGAAGCCTGGAAAGAGGTTGACTCACAATGGAATAAAATTATTGAGCAAGGGATGACTTGGTCGATTAAGCAGAATTTCAATCGCCATGTGTCGCTTATCAGCACCATTCACCTGCTTACTCAAGATATTGCAGATTATTATCAATTAACCAACCACCCACGAATTGATATTTATTATTTGGTCAATACGGCACTGCACCAGCTCAGTCCTGCTCAAGAGTTTCTTGGTCAAACACGTGCCTTTGGTACTGGAATATTAGCTGAAAAAGAATCAACACAGTCACAGCTAATAGATATTCATACACTAGCAACACAATCTAAAAACGCAATTCAATCTTTAAATATTGATCTAAGAAAAATGGGCCAATATAACCCTGAAATTAAAGATGACTTAAACACCGCTTCTCATGAGATTTCAGAAAACACCAAACATATCTTTCAGTTAGTCGATACTGACATCATCGATAAAGGTTATAAAACATCTGCTGAAGATTATTTTAACTTAATGACCCAGTCTATTGATGGAAGCTACCGTATTCTTTATGAAATACTATTTCCAACCATCGAATTATTAATTAAACAGGAATTAGAACAGGCACAAAAAACACTTCATATTACTGTGACCGTGACACTTCTCATGTTTTTATTCTTACTTTATCTGGCAATAGGAATATACCTTGCCATCGTCAATAATATAAACATCATCTCCAAGTCCACATTGGCATTTTCAAAAGGTGATTTTAGTCAACGTATCCAACTTGATTCAGAAAGTGAGCTTAAGCAAGTAGGCACTAGCTTTAACGCCATGGCTGATAAATTAACCACGTTAATGCATGATGAAAAAGAAGATAAAGCAAGAATAAAAGCCATTATTGAATCAGCCCAAGATGCTTTGGTTCAGATGAATAGTGAAGGGAATATTGTTGGCTGGAGTCATCAAGCGGTAAGAATATTTGGTTGGTCTCATGATGATGTTATTGGTAAGAAGTTACATTCTATAATCATTCCTGAACGCTATCATGCCAAACATGTGCAAGGGCTCAAACAGTTTATAGCCTCAGGGAAAGGGCCGATCCTGAATAGGATGACTGAAGTAATCGCCTTACATCAAGATGGTCATGAATTTCCTATTGAACTTACCATAGCACCTGTAGAGGTCGATGATGGCTATGAATTTAATGGCTTCATTCGAGATATTACTGAACGTAAGGAGGCTGAGGAAAACTCCCAGCTAGCATCGCGCGTATTTAACGAGTCCCATGAAGGTATTATCATCACCGATCTTCATGGCATTATAATTGATGTTAATCCTGCCTTTTGTAGAATTACTGGATATAGTCGCAATAGTGTTATTGGTGGAAACCCGAGTATTCTTAGTTCAGGAAAACAGTCTTCTCAATTTTATGCAGAAATGTGGCTTTCACTTAAAGACCATGGCTATTGGCAAGGTGAAGTATGGAACCGTAATAAAAGTGGTGCACTCTACGCTGAACTCCTTTCAATTTCAGCACTTACTGATGATGATGGTAACGTGTTGCATTATGTCGGTATGTTTTCCGATATAACTAAAAGTAAAATGCAGCAAGAAGAATTGAACCAAATGGCTCATTATGATGTACTCACCGGTTTGCCTAACCGTGCCTTATTTTCAGATCGTTTTCACCAAGCGCTTGTCCACAGTGATCGAAATAAGATGAAGCTTGCCGTTTGCTTTATTGATTTAGATAATTTCAAACCTATTAATGATAACTTTGGTCATGATGTCGGCGATCAATTACTTATCGAAGTATCAGATCGAATTAAAGGTAGCCTTAGAGAAGAAGACACCATTTCCCGTCAGGGTGGCGATGAGTTTGCTATCTTGCTTGGCGATATTGAATCGTATGAACAATGCCAGCAAACGCTAGATCGCATCCAATATTCTCTTGTTCAACCTTATCTGATTAACTCAGTACCCCATACTATTTCTGCATCCATTGGTGTGACACTCTATCCTAGTGATAACAGTGATATTGACACCCTTATGCGTCATGCTGATCAAGCGATGTATCAGGCTAAACAAGCAGGTCGCAACCGTTATCATTTATTTAACACCGAACATAACCAAGAAGAGCTCCTCAAACATCATCGTTTAGATGAAATAGAACGCGCCTTAGTTAATAATGAGTTTGAGCTATATTACCAAGCGAAAGTGAATATGCGGACCGGTGATGCTTTTGGTGCTGAAGCACTAATACGCTGGATCCATCCTGAAAAAGGGTTAATACCTCCACTAGACTTTCTACCGATGGTTGAAGGTACCGAACTAGAAATAAGAATCGGCAACTGGGTAATTGAACAAGCAATCAAACAATTAGAAGACTGGAATCAGCATGAGATTCAATGCGAAGTCAGTGTCAATATTGCCTCCCACCATTTATTATCCGATAACTTCTTTAAAATACTCGATGATATTCTCACCAAATATCCATCAGTTGATTCAAGTTGCCTACAAATTGAGATTCTTGAAAGTAGTGCGCTTGGCGACTTAAATGCTATCAGTGGAATTATTAAAACCTGCCAAGAAGCCTTAGGCATTAAGGTTGCCTTAGATGACTTTGGTACTGGTTACTCATCCTTAACACACCTAAGGAGCTTGCCTGCCAACACCATAAAAATAGACCAAAGCTTTGTTAGAGACATGCTAGACGATCCAAGTGATTACGCGATTATTGATGGTGTTATTGGTCTTGCAGATGCCTTTAGCCGTGACATTATTGCTGAAGGCGTTGAGACAACAGAGCATGGATTAATGCTGATAATTATGGGATGTTATGCAGCTCAAGGTTACGGCATCGCCAAACCTATGCCCGCTGATGCATTTTTAGCTTGGCTAAACGACTACACACCAAATCAAGAGTGGTTAGATATAGCCAATACAAACCGAACAGATAAAGAAAATCGAGTAAAATTATTTAGGCTAGTGACCAAACACTGGGAAAATATCTTTATAGCTAATATCCAGTCAGACCCAGAAACCATTAGTTCATGGCCAATCATGCATGAAAAACAAGATCACTGTGCACACTGGCTAAAACGCGCTCGACAAGAAAAATTATTTACACAATCTAGCATCACTAAACTAGAAGAGGCACACGAAGAAGAGCATCTCATTGCTAATATTATCTTCCAAAAATACCAGGATGGTGAGATCGACGAAGCTCGAAGTGTACTATTTGACTTTCAATCAGCTTGTAATCAAATGAGCAATGTACTGGGGCAATGTGAGTAAGTAGCTATATACACATAGTCATTGAAGATGTAGATTTTATCTCGTCATTCCCGTGAAAACGGGAATCCATAAGCCGTAGAAATAGCCACTATCGTTGGATTCCCGCTTTCGCGGGAATGACTGACTTTATAAGGTTACCTACAAATTGAATGGTGACGGGTATATTTCGACACCACTTAAAAAACACAGACTTTTCACCTACAATGAATATAAATGCAACAACACTCTAAAGGCTTACTATTAGCCATTACCGCCTATAGTATCTGGGGATTCTTCCCGCTTTATTTTAGTTACCTGAATTCAGTCTCTTCGCTTGAAGTACTGGCTCAACGCATAATATGGTCTTTCATTGCCACCTTAGCCATTGGTATTTTACTCGGCTATGGAAAGAAACTGAGCACCGCATTGAAAGATAGCAAGCTCACGGCTTGGTTAGGATTATCAGCATTGTTAATCAGTATCAATTGGTTGGTTTATATTTGGGCTGTTGGTCATCACCAAGTGATAGAAGCCAGCTTGGGCTATTTTATATCCCCCGTTGTTAGCTTACTCCTTGCCAGACTCTTTTTTAAAGACCGCTTACATCCCCTGCAAATTTGGGCCGGCCTCATTGCAACACTTGCGATCCTGTGGGAATTTATTAGTCTTGGACAACTACCTTGGGTTAGCCTGATATTAGCTTTTGCCTTTTCTCTATACGGTGTGGTGAGAAAGCATTGTATTATCGATGGCATTAGCGGTATGACAATTGAAACACTGTGGTTATTGCCTCTGGCACTGCTGTGGATTAGCTGGCAATCTGTAGTACCGAGCATCACACTCAGTTTTGGTAGCAATCAAACTATAACGCTATTATTAGTGGGCGTTGGTTTCCTATCAGCTTTACCTTTAGTCTTGTTTTCTATGGCAACGAGACGGATTGATTTATCTGTTGTCGGTTTTATCATGTATATCAACCCAATAATGCAGTTTCTAATTGGTATCTTTATACTTAAAGAAGCTTATCCTCCCGAACGGCTGATCACCTTTGCCTTAATTTGGCTTGCATTGATTTTGTTTACTGCTGGCTTGGTTCAACTACGTAGGACATCAGGCAATGAAGAATAAAGCTTTTTTCCTCTGGCATAGGAAACCATAATATTTATGGTAGAATTCTAAATCGCTCGACGTCCTTAATTTAAATTAACTGCATAAGATCTCTGGTACACGATATGAGTAGTCACCTTGAAATACAAAACAATGAACTTGCCCTTCAAGTTCAATCACTTCAAGCGACATTAGACCAACTAGGAACATACGTTTTCACTAAAGATCTGCAAGGGAAGTACACCTATGCAAACCAAATGGTCTGCGAGTTATTTGCCACTCCGCTAGCAGAAGTTATTGGCGCTGATGATTCGAAATTCTTTTCTTTACAACACACTGATGACCTCGTTAAAAATGATCAGTTCGTGCTTCAGACTGGCAATATTGTCGAAAAAGAAGAACGCAATGTTATCGCTGCAACAGGTGAAGTGCGTTATTACTTGACGACAAAAAAGCCACTAAAAGACACTAACGGAACAATCATTGGCTTATTAGGTGTTTCAACAGATATTACGCAACATAAACGACTTGAAGAACGACATAGCCTTGAGAGCCAAGAAGTACTTCTTGAGCTTGCAAAAGAGCACTTTACTGACATAAAAAACACCTTTAAAAACATTATTCAAGCTGATGCACAGCAGTTGCAAGTAGCACGGGTCAGTGTTTGGTTTCTAAATGAAGATAATACCGAAATCGTGTGTAAAGCACTTTATCAAAATGATCGTTATCTGACGCCTTCCACATCACTTAAAGCTGAGGATTACCCTCGTTATTTCCAAGCACTTAATAGTACAGGTTTTATTTCGGCAGATAATGCCAAAGAACATCCAGAAACACACGAGTTCAGCGAGCACTATTTAACCCCTTTAGGTATAACATCCATGCTAGACACGCCTATTAGAATTAGGGGGGATGTCAGAGGCATTGTTTGTCATGAACATATTGGTCCTGAACGGAAATGGACTCGCGAAGAAGAAGATTTTGCACGCGCGATTGCCGATCTCTGTGCACAGCGACAACTGGAAGTAAACCGTCTTCAAGACCAAGAGCAATTACAAAATGTGATCAATGGAGCTGAACTCGGCTATTGGGATTGGCACTATAAAACAGGAGCTCAACACGTTAACGATCGTTGGCTTTCCATGCTTGGCTTGGAAGCCTCTGATATTTCACACAACGTGACTGACTGGGACCAACGAATACATCCAGATGACAAACAGCGCGTCACCGATCTCGTTGAAAAGCACTTAGTCAATAAACAAAGTTATGTTGTTGAGTTTAGAATGAAACACCGTGATGGTCATTGGGTTTGGATCCAAGGTTCTGGTGCCATTGTTGAATATGATAATGAAACACAAACGCCAATTAGAATCTGTGGCACACACCAAGACATTTCTGAACGAAAAAGGGTTGAATCAGAATTAAATGAACATAAAATTCATTTAGAAAGTTTGGTGGAAGAACGAAGCAAACAGTTTGTTTTCCAACAAAATGCATTAAATGAACATTCCATCGTCAGTATCACGGATGTAAAAGGTAACATCACCTATGTCAATGATAAATTTGTAGAGATAAGTCAATATTCACGTGATGAACTAATTGGACAAAACCACCGACTAGTAAAGTCTGACTATCATCCTGATTCTTTTTTTATCGACATGTGGACAAGCATCGCCAATGGCAATGTATGGCATGGTGAAATTAAAAACAAAGCAAAAGATGGCTCTTATTATTGGGTCGCATCCACTTTTGTTCCTCAGCTCAATGAGCATGGGAAACCCGAGCAATATATTGCTATTCGAACCGATATTACTAAGATCAAAGATCTCGAAGATCAATACCGCCAATTACATAAAGAGACATTAATTAGAGAAACGTATAATAAAACTCTACTTGATAGCTTATCGATTGGCTTAGCCGTTTGCACAATGGAGGGTAAATATAGCTATATAAATCCAGCTTTGGCAACGATGCTAGGATATAGCTTGGATGAAATTAATCAACTGTCTTACTGGGATGTCACCCCCAAAACTTATGCCAAGCAAGAACAAGAGCAGTTAGCTTCCCTTAAAAATACTGGGCGATACGGTCCATACGAAAAAGACTATATTCACAAAGATGGACATCTTATTCCAGTCCGACTTCAGGGCGTTATTATAAAAAGTAATGGGGAAGACTTTATTTGGTCTAGTGTTGAAGATATTACCGATATAAATATACAGAAAATCAATCTGAAACTGGCAAAAGATGAGGCCACTCAGGCAAATAAAGCTAAATCTGAATTTCTATCCTCAATGAGCCATGAATTAAGAACACCGTTAAATGCGATCCTTGGCTTTTCTCAGTTGTTAAATAATGATTATGATGCCCCCTTAAACGAAGATCAGAAAGAAAGCATGGGCTTTATCCTATCTAGTGGAGAACATTTACTTAACCTTGTTAATGATGTCTTAGAGTTATCAGCAATTGAAGCAGGTGAAACTGAGCTGTCGATAACACCATTGAGCTTGAATGAAGTTGTGGAAGATTCACTTTCTTTAGTTACCCCCTTGGCGAATGAAGCTAATATCACGCTTTTACTACTATCTGAGCTTGAAATCAATGTACACGCTGATTATACAAAGTTAAAACAAGTACTTATCAACCTTATTGCTAATGCTATCAAATATAATCATAAAGAGGGGAGTGTTAGTCTTGCTTGGAGTAAAACGGCTGATAATACCGTTAAAGTGAGTGTAATCGATACTGGTATTGGTATTGCTGACGAACACAAAGGCAAGGTTTTTAGTGCCTTTAACCGTTTAGGGCAAGAAACCTCAACTATTGAAGGTACAGGGATTGGGCTAGTTGTTACCAAAGACTTGATTGAAATGATGAATGGACATATTGGCTTTGAAAGTGTTGAAGGTAAAGGTTCAACTTTCTGGTTTGAGTTGCCTCTTTCTAAGAATGAAGAAGATCTAGAGCCTGAAGCCAAACTAGAACCAAAAACCAAACTAGAACTAGAATCCGAGCTAGAAATGAAGAAAATTCTTTATGTTGAAGATAACCCTGCAAATAGGCGTCTTATGCAGTCCATTATTGCTAGACAGAAAAACTACGCATTAACAATGGTTGAAACGGGTGAGTTAGGCTGGGATATTTGTATGGAGCAGGATTTTGATCTGATCTTAATGGATATTAATTTACCAGGCATGGATGGTAAAGAATTGACAGCAAAGTTAAGAGAAATAGATAAGTATAAAAACAAACCTATTATCGCCGTATCCGCAGCCGCGATGAAACATGATATTGAAGACAAAAGTGATTTATTTGATGACTATATTACCAAGCCCATTCAAATTCCTGAGTTGCTTAAGGTTTTAAATTATAAGAAGTAATGTCTCTAGCTCACTATGTGTGGCTCATATTCTTTGCAGCGATCCACTGTGACATATATTTGGTGCTCATCATTGAATGATGCTTCAACATTGCACCGGTAAAATTATTTAAACGATGCTGTTCTACTATTTTTTCAGTATCCATTATTTTTGTGATGAACTGCTGGCCTAACGTCACACTGTCATACCTTGATTGTAATAATGTCCTCGCATGTTGCTGTGCATCAAGCCATGCTTGTTCATTATGATATAAATTGACTGCTGCACTGACAAACGCACCAATATCATCAGCAATAACACCCGGCCAAGCTTCTTGCTGATGCATGCCTTCACTGCCTATCGAAGTAGTAATGCTTGGTGTTTGCATGATCATAGCATCTAATAACTTGCCTTTAATTCCTGCACCAAATCGTATTGGAGCTAAACACAGTCGAGATTGCTCCATCACCGCAAAGGCATCTTCAGCCCAACCTTTAATTAAAAAACCCGTTTTAGGGTTATTTAAAGCCGTTGCTTTTGGTGGAGGATAGGATCCGTAAATATGACATTCTGCTTCTGGAAGCTCTTTTTTAATCAATGGCCAGATTTTCTGAAGGTATAACACCGCATCCCAGTTAGGTGCATGGCGGAAATTACCAATCGTCATAAAATGTTTACGGTCAGCATAGGGTTTTGTTTTTATCGGGCATGCTTCAAGGTCAACCATAAAAGGTAGGTGGTGTAGCAAGCTAGCATCAACCTTAAATGTATTGATCAATAAATCTATTTCATAACTAGAAATAATCAAAGAAATATCACTGCGTAAAATAGCCGCTATTTCTCGTTTAGCTATATCACTAAACAAATCTGCTTGAGCCATTTCCCTGCCCGCTTTATGAGCTTGATGGCGAGCATGCCTCAGGCATTGAAGATCTTCTGTATCGAGCACCTTCAAAGCATTAGGGCAGTTTTTCTCAACCCGCCAGCCAAATTGTTCTTCCATCATAAAACGATCGAACATGACGATATCTGGTTGGTATTGTGCAATATATTCGTCAAAACTGTCACAATTTAGAACAATATTACGAGGTGTAATATCATCAAGAGACAAGTCAACCATATGCTCAGTTTCTTGCGCTGGCGTTGCAAATTCAACCCGCCAACCCTGCTGTCTATATTGGCGTAATATGGACATCATATGGCTACCCGCAGCAGAAGAATTGGGTTCAGGCCATACATAACCAATAACTAATACTTTTTTCACGTTAGGTTATCCGGAGAAAGACATTGCAGTGTTTGGCTTGCAATGAGTTTTTCTTCATCAGTCGCGATAACCCAAATACTAGCATCACTATCATCGGTGTTAATTTGGGATATTCCTTGCTGGTTTTTCTGCTCATCCAACGTTAGACCTAACCACTCTGATTTTTCACAGATCCGTTTCCGTATTTCAACTGCATGCTCACCAATACCTGCGGTAAAAACTAAAGCATCAAGACCACCTAAAGTCGCAGCCATACTCCCGATCTGACGGCACACTTGATAGACAAAATAATCAACTGCTGACTGTGCATCATCTGACTCACTCGCCAATAACTCCTGCATATCACCACTCAAACCTGAAAGCGCTTTCAATCCGGAATGATGATTCAAACTGGTTGATAATTGTTCAACCGTCATGCCTTTTTGTTTTAGAAGGTAAAGTAATACACCTGGGTCAAGACTGCCACAACGTGTTGCCATCGTTAGACCATCTAAAGGTGTGAAACTCATTGTTGTTGCAACACTTTGCCTATTCTTCATCGCACACAAACTTGCACCCGCCCCTAGGTGAGCAACAATAATTCGCCCTTCAGCTGCTACATCACCTAAATACTCGGGTAAGGCATTGGCAATATAGTGATACGACAGGCCATGAAAACCATAGCGTCTTATTTCATCGCCTAATAAGCGTTTATCTAAGGCTATTTTCTGTTCAAACAGCGGTAAGCTGTGATGAAATGCTGTATCAAAACAAGCCACTTGAGTGAGATCAGGCCATTTTTTGGCAATCAATTTAATAGCGGAAATATTATGCGGCTGATGTAACTCTGCCAATGGAATCAAACTTTCCAGATCATCAATAACAGTGTCACTAATCATCACGGGCTGACTATATTTATTACCGCCATGTACAACGCGATGACCGACAGCGAATATTTTTTTATCCTTTATTACGTTATCAAGTTCTTGGAAAAGAAGAACAAGGGCATCGTGATGGTTATCAAGAACTAGTGCATGGTTTTTTATTGGCAACGCATCGGCATTCAACAATAATAATGTCGATGCGCCCCCAATAGCACTAATCTGTCCACTATAAAGCAGTGTTAAACTAGCTTCGGCATCATATAAAGCAAATTTGATGCTCGATGATCCAGAGTTAATAACCAAGATCATCGTAGCATTTCCTTGATACTTATCACCAACTATTCAGACCGCCAAATCCAATCACGTATCTCTGGCATATCATCCCCATGCTCATTAATATAATGACGATGTTGAACAAGCTTATCTCTCATCGCTTGCTTAATATAACCTGCATCGCGTTTTAATGCTGGTACACGATCAACAACATCTTGAACTAAGTGGAAGCGATCTAGATCATTCAATACCACCATATCAAATGGGGTAGTCGTAGTACCTTCTTCTTTATAACCACGCACATGAAGATTGTCATGATTGCGACGGCGGTACATGAGTCGGTGAATAAGCCAAGGGTAACCATGGTAAGCAAACACTATCGGTTTATCTTCGGTGAACAGGGCATTAAAGTCTTCGTGAGACAGACCATGTGGATGCTCTGAGGCTGGTTGTAATGTCATTAAGTCAACTACATTGATAACACGTACGCGAAGTTCAGGTGCAAGCTCGCGTAGAATTTGTACTGCGGCCATGGTTTCTAAGGTTGGTACATCACCGGCACAGGCCATAACCACATCAGGTTCATAACCTCGGTCATTACTAGCCCACTCCCAAATGCCAATACCCGAATTACAGTGCTGTTCAGCTGCTTGAGCATCTAACCATTGTAATGCTGGCTGCTTACCGGCAACGATGACATTAATCTTATTTCTACTTCGTAAACATTTATCGGTCACAGCCAATAAGGTGTTGGCATCAGGTGGAAGATACACTTGAATGATTTCGGCTTTTTTGTTGACCACATGGTCGATAAAACCCGGATCTTGATGTGAAAAACCATTATGATCTTGTCGCCAAACATGCGAGGTTAATAGGTAGTTTAACGAGGCAATCGGACGGCGCCATGGAATTTCTGTACTGGTCGTTTTTAACCATTTTGCATGCTGATTTACCATTGAATCAATAATGTGAATAAAGGCTTCATAACATGAAAATAGGCCATGTCGACCGGTTAATAAATAGCCTTCTAGCCAACCTTGGCAAGTATGCTCACTTAATATTTCCATCACACGACCATTATTGGCTAAATGGTCGTCTTCATCAGTAAGCTGATCAAGCCAAGTGCGTTCAGTCACATCAAATACAGAGCTTAAACGATTAGATGCCGTTTCATCTGGGCCAACTAGACGGAAGTTTTGTTGTTTTTCATTTAGTGTAAAGACGTCACGAATAAAGTCACCCATTACACGGGTTGCTTCAGCAATCGTTTGACCCGGCTTTTGAACATCAATCATCAGATCGTAGAAATTAGGTAAAACTAGATCCTTTAATAAGGCGCCACCATTAGCATGGGGATTCGCACCCATTCGACGGTCACCAGTAGGTGCCATATTTGCGATGTCTTCAAATAAACAGCCATTGTCATCAAATAACTCTTCTGGACGGTAGCTTTTCAACCATGTTTCAAGGATAGCGACATGCTCAGGATTGTTTTTCATGCCTGATAGTGGCACTTGATGCGAACGCCAAGAACCTTCTGTTTTTTTGCCGTCAACTTCTTTAGGACCTGTCCAGCCTTTCGGTGTACGTAAAATAATCATCGGCCACATAGGGCGTTCTTTAACCCCATTCTCACGTGCATCTTTTTGAATAGTGGCAATTTCACTCATCACCGTATCCATTGTTTCAGCCATCAATTGATGCATCACTTCAGGCTCTTCACCTTCAACAAAATAAGGCTTGTAACCATAACCAATAAATAAATTATTAAGTTCATCATGTGACATTCTAGCGAGAATGGTTGGATTCGCTATTTTGTAACCATTTAAATGTAATATAGGTAAAACAGCACCATCCGTGACAGGATTTAGGAATTTATTCGAATGCCATGATGCGGCTAATGGACCCGTTTCAGCTTCACCATCACCCACCACACAACAGGTAATTAAATCTGGATTATCAAACACAGCACCATAAGCATGAGAGACAACATAACCTAACTCGCCACCTTCATGAATTGAGCCTGGAGTTTCTGGAGCAACATGACTTGGGATTCCACCTGGAAATGAAAACTGTTTAAATAAACGCTGCATTCCGATGCGATCACATGAAACAGCAGGATAAAATTCACTGTATGTTTTCTCTAAGTAAGTATTCGCCACAATACCTGGGCCGCCATGGCCGGGGCCTGCAAGATAAATAACATTAAGATCATCGGCTTTAATGACCCGATTCATATGAGCATAGATGAAATTTAAACCTGGCGTAGTGCCCCAGTGGCCCAATAGCCGTGGTTTGATATGATCTATTTTTAGCGGTTCAGCTAATAATGGATTGTCCAGCAAGTAGATTTGTCCAACCGATAGGTAATTAGCTGCTCGCCAGTACTTATCAATATTAACTAAATCTGCATCCTTTAAAGCATTCGTTTTCACTTCTAAATCTGTATCCACAAGGCATCCCTTAACCATTTATTAATAACTTATCATTTTATACCTTTTTTATGTGATGCCTAAGACCTAATATCCCACTTTTCAATAAAACCAACCTTTACTCAAAAAAATATGTTACAAATATCAAGGAATACGACTTGATAGCTATGCTTTTTTATCCTCATGAAATAAGGACAGGCCATAATGAAAACATCGGATTTGTTTGTTAAAGCGTTAGAAAATGAGGGTGTCGAATATATCTTCGGCATTCCTGGCGAAGAGAACCTCGACTTCCTCGATTCATTGCAACACTCTTCTATTAAGTTAATACTCACTCGCCATGAGCAAGGTGCTGGCTTTATGGCGGCAACTTATGGACGTTTAACAGGTAAACCGGGAGTCTGCTTAGCCACACTCGGGCCAGGGGCAACCAACTTTGTAACACCGGCTGCTTATGCCCAATTAGGTGGCATGCCGATGATGATGATTACCGGCCAAAAACCTATAAAAGAAAGTAAACAAGGTCAATTTCAAATTGTTGACATCGTCAATATGATGCGGCCGATCACTAAATTCACCAAACAAGTTGTTCATGGGAATACCATTGCATCAACCGTACGTGAGGCCTTCCGCATAGCCATGGAAGAACGACCTGGTGCAGTTCATATTGAGTTGCCTGAAGATATAGCTGCTGAAGATGCCGAAGAACACTTGTTTTCCGTTGCGACAACACGTCGTCCAGATGCCGATAGTCATGCAATTAACACGGCTGTTGAAATGATCAAAAAGGCTAAAATGCCTTTATTATTGATTGGTGCAGGTGCAAATAGAAAGCGATCTAGCACCGCCTTAACGAAGTTTATTGATAAAACAGGTATTCCATTTTTCAATACTCAAATGGGTAAAGGCGTGATCGATGAACGCCATGACGCTTACTTAGGTACAGCCGCCTTATCAGACCATGACTTCCTTCATTGCGCTATTGATCGTGCCGACTTAATCATTAATGTAGGTCACGATGTTATTGAAAAGCCCCCATTCTTCATGCGTGATGATGGGCCAAAAGTGATTCACGTTAATTTCTCTCCAGCTCAGCTGGATCCTGTTTACTTTCCTCAACTTGATGTTGTTGGTGATATTGCAACCTCTGTTAATCGACTTCACGATGCCTTAGAACCACAAGAAAATTGGGACTTTTCCTATTTTTACCGTGTTAAAGAAGAAGTTAAATTACGGTTAGCAAAATACAGTGATGATGAACGCTTTCCATTGTTACCTCAAAGTGCCGTCAGAGTTATTCGTGATGAGTTAGATGAAGATGGCATTGTTACACTTGATAATGGTGTATACAAAGTATGGTTTGCTCGTAACTACCCATGCTATCAAAATAACTCACTCTTGCTCGATAATGCACTCGCTACTATGGGGGCGGGGCTACCTTCAGCCATGCTCGCCAAACTTATCAATCCCAAACGAAAAGTCATTAGTGTGTGTGGTGATGGCGGCTTCATGATGAACTCGCAAGAAATGGAAACAGCTGTCCGATTAGATCTTAATATGGTTGTTATCATTCTTAATGATAGTGCTTATGGCATGATCAAGTGGAAACAAGAAGGGATGGGATTTAATAATTTTGGGCTAGATTATAACAACCCTGATTTTGTGAAATATGCTGAAAGCTATGGTGCAACAGGGCACCGCCCAACCAGTCACATTGAGTTCAGAAAAGTATTACAACAAGCCCTAGAATCCGATGGCGTGCATTTGATTGATTTAGCCGTAGACTATTCTCTCAATCATTCAATTCTAAACGAAGGTTTAAAAGAGAAAATCTGTATTTTATAAGGAGTGTCCGCCATGACTGATATTCAACATTACCCATTGATGATTGCTGGAATAATGAAGCCTAGCGAAACGCTACACGAAGTAATTTCACCCTATTCAGGGGAAATAATTGGTCGTGTCGATACAGCTAATGAACAAGATATTGATGAAGCACTGGTAGTTGCTCATGCTTTGTATGAAGATCGTAATAGTTGGCTAACGGTTCCACAGCGATTAGTCATTCTGGAGCGAGCTATAGCGCTTATGCAAGAACAATTTGAAGAGCTTGCATCTAATTCAGCTAATGAAGGTGGTAAACCGCTCATTGACTCAAGAATAGAAATGGCGCGCTGCATTGATAGCATAAAAATTTGCATAGATGAATTGAGGACTGAAAGTCCCAAGCCGGTTCCAATGGGCATTAATGCTGCTTCAGAACATCGCCTGACTCTACTTAAAAAAGAACCTATTGGCGTTGTCGTTGCAGTAAGTGCATTCAATCACCCTTTAAACCTGATTGCTCATCAAATAGGTCCCGCAATTGCTGCGGGCTGCCCAGTTATTATCAAACCAGCTGAAGATACGCCACTCTCCTGTTTCCGTTTAGTTGAGATTTTCCACCAAGCAGGACTACCTCCACAATGGTGTCAGGCAGTATTACCACAAGATCATCATGTTGCAGAAAAACTAGTCACCGATCCTCGCGTAGCATTCTTCAGCTTTATTGGTAGTGCAAAAGTGGGTTGGTATTTACGCTCCAAACTAGCACCAGGGACTCGTTGTGCACTAGAACATGGTGGTGTTGCGCCCGTCATAATGGCCGAAGATGCTAATTTAGAAACCGCTATTCCAGCGCTGTCTAAAGGCGCTTTTTATCACGCCGGCCAAGTCTGCGTATCTGTTCAACGCATCTTTGCACATGAATCTATTGCCAGAGATGTAGCTCATCAACTCAGCCAAGCAGCAGAAGCCCTTAACGTTGGTGACCCATTATCAGATCAAACAGAAGTCGGCCCACTTATCCGACCAAATGAAATAGTCAGAATTTCATCATGGGTACAAGAAGCGGTAGATATGGGAGCTGAACTACTCTATGGTGGGTACTCACTACCACATAATTGCTACTCTCCTACTGTACTTTTTAATCCAAAAGAAAGTAGTAAAGTCTCAAACTCTGAAATATTTGGTCCTGTGGTTTGCATCTATCCATACAGTGATGTTGAGCAAGCTATTAGTATGGCAAACTCATTAGATGTTGCCTTCCAAGCCTCGGTATATAGTCAAAACATTGATACTGCAATGCATATCTCAAGTCGCCTGCACGCCTCCGCTGTCATGATTAACGAACACACCGCATTTCGTGTTGATTGGATGCCATTTGCCGGACTGAAAAAATCTGGTTTAGGCACAGGTGGGATCCCCTATACAATGGAAGATATGCAGATCGAAAAAATGATAGTCATTACTTCAAAAGGGATTCAATAGTAATTAACCTGAACTTTGGATAAGCACAGCCTCAACACTGAAAGGTGCTGAGGCTTAATTTCTAATTTAATTTAAAAGCAAAAGTGCAACACCCGTGCGAACTTCACTTCCGTTAACGGTAATTTATTTACTAGGCTGACAGCAGCTCTTTTAACGCTGTTGTAGCTAAAAGTACATTTTCTTTTCTGGCCGAATAGCCCATCAAACCAATACGCCACACTTTTCCTGCTAAAGCACCTAACCCAGCCCCGATCTCGAGGTTATAGTCGTTAAGTAATGCAGAGCGAACAGCGGCATCATCTACTCCTTCAGGGATCCAAACAGTATTAAGCTGAGGTAGACGGTCGCCTTCTTTTACAACAAAGTTGATGTCCATCGCTTCTAAGCTAGTTTTAAGGTTTTGATGATTAAGTGCATGTCGAGCCCACGCATTCTCAAGGCCTTCTTCCGTTAACATCACTAAAGATTCATGCAAACCATACAGCGTGTTAACCGGTGCAGTGTGATGATAGGCTCGTTTAGCCCCCTTGCCCCAGTAGCCCATAACTAGGTTTAAATCTAAGAACCAGCTAGTCACTGGCGTTTTACGATTTGTTAGTTTATGGATAGCTCTCTCACTAAAGCTAATTGGCGATATTCCAGGTGGTGCTGACAAACATTTTTGAGTGCCCGAATAAATAGCATCAATACCCCAGTCATCAACGCGCAATTCAGAACCTGCTAAAGAGGTCACCGCATCAACAATATTAAGACAACCATATTCTGTCGCTAAAGCACAAAGGGCTTTTGCATCAGATTGAGCGCCGGTTGATGTTTCAGCATGAACAAAAGCAACAATTTTAGTATCAGGATTATCTTTTAATGCTTGTTCCACTTTATCGATACTAA
>ENA-ORXI01001047-ORXI01001047.1-sediment-metagenome-genome-assembly--contig:-NODE-1047-length-22343-cov-5.250606_pt1 | contig 22343 bp, 20 predicted proteins | sample MGYA00237861_ERZ511468 | MGnify/ENA primary metagenome ERZ511468 (study PRJEB26299, sample SAMN06266213) | sediment metagenome | isolation source: Hudson Canyon methane seep mesocosm | place...
AAACACTTAACGCTCTTGAAACAAGCATTGCCCAAGTTATCGTGGCTCTCCCTGAATACCATAAAATCTTTGCAACTGATGCCAGTTTAGAACACGAATATTTTGTTGAAGATGGCCAAACTAACCCTTTTTTACATATGGGTTTACACCTTTCTTTACACGAGCAAATTTCAACTGATCGGCCCGCAGGTATTCGCCAGCTCTACCAACAACTGCAGGCAAAGTTTGGTGATTCTCATAAAACCGAACATCAAATGATGGAAAGTTTGACTGAATCGTTATGGTTAGCTCAGCGTAATAATCAAGCACCTTCTGAAGATGATTATCTAAGAGCACTACAGCAGCTGCTGACAAAATAAACGCTAACTATTCAACTCAGAAAGCATTTCTTCTTGGATCCAGGATTGTAAATATCCAACCGCTTTCATTGGTGTTTCTTGTTCACTGAAAAAATCCAGTAATCGTTCGCAAATCACCGAAAAGTTTTCACCTTGCATAGCTAATTCTAATGCGGCAAATTCTGCTGCATCCAACGCACGATAATGACTGACTAAATCTGCTTTGCGCCATAAAACCCAACTTACAACAGGTTCTGATTTATTTGCTTCTGGAGGAGTTTCTTCAGCCGATAAGGCTTGCCAAATGGCAAAGGTATTATGTTCTATCGTTAGGACTTGCACTGATTTTTGAAATTTTAACTGTAATGTTGCCCAAGCTTCAGGGGCTAGTTCCGCCAAATTATTAATGGTCACAAAACTATGATCTTCAGCATCAAAACTATCTGCAAATGCAGCTTCAATAGTGGCAAGCTCAGCTAGAACTGGCATTTGATTAAAGGGCTGTTCCTCTCGTAATAATATTGGCATGCTGATGCTGTAATAACGAAGGTTGGTGATATGTGATGGGTATTTGTCTATATACCTTTCCATCACTGTATCAAACTGCTCATCACCTAAATAACTATGTAATTTAGCGTAATCTGTTGTTATCGCTTCTTTTAGGCGTAACTTATACGCTGTAGCATATATATCAAGTCTTCCCTTCGCCGACAATGCCGGTGTTGACTCAATTTTCTCCACCATGTCTGATGATTCACCCAAGACATAGTTCATAAAGTTTTGTTGCAAGTCATGTAGCTGTTTTGACTCAGCCATTACGCCACACCTTGAAGTAATGAGTGATTACTCAGTTGCAGCTGTTCTTTAGTTAAGGTATTCCTAGCAATTTTCTCGGCAATCGCTAACTCTTTTCGTAACTGAGGAAACTCAGGAATATTGTCATCACGTTCAATCATTGTGCTCACTGCACCATAACGCTGTAATGCATATTCATATAAATCCCATACCGGATCACAGACATCATGATCATGGGTATCAATGATCATCTCTCCGTTATAACTATGGCCCGCTAGATGAAACTGCATCACTCGATCACTATCAATGCCGTCAACATAATCACGTGGTTCAAAATGATGATTATTGGCGCTGACAAAAATATTATTAATGTCTAATAAGATATAACAACCTGCTCGTTTGGCAATTTCATTAACAAATTCCCACTCCGGCATCACTGAATTATTGTAGGTCACGTAGCTAGATAAGTTTTCTATCAACATTTGGCGACCTAAATAGTCCTGTACCTGACTAATACGATCCACAATATGTTGGATGGTTTTTTCTTCATACGGCAAAGGCAGCAAATCATGACTATTGATGTGATCAACACTCGTCCAACATAAATGATCTGAAATCCAATGCGGTTCAACTCGTTCGATAAGTTGTTTTAGCTTTTGTAAGTATTTCTTATTTAGTGGATCGGTACTGCCGATCGACATTGAAACACCGTGCATTACCATCGGGTAATCTGCACGAATTTTGTCCAGGTTAGCTAAAGGTTTTCCTCCCGGCACCATATAGTTTTCCGAGATAATTTCAAACCAATCAACCTGCGGTTTGTGTTCAATTACATGCTGATAATGTTCAGTACGTAAACCCAAACCAAAACCCAGAAATGGACGAGACATATTTTGATCCTGTTTTATACCCAAATTACTTTAGGTATATATCGTAAAAAACAAACACCATGTCTAAAAAAGACATGGTGTTGTTTCATTTTAGCTTTAAATATTATTCGCCTACGGTGCCACCAATATGATCACACGCTTCAGCAGACATGGCTACAAAACCATGACCTTTACAATTAGCTTGACCTTTACAGGCATTTTCTGCAGTTTTGCAGTCATTGTGACCTTTGCAGACGTTAACACCGTAACAGTGTACATTTGCTGTTTCACTAGGCGCAGCATTGACTGTAGCTGTTCCCATCATACTTGCTGCTGCGATTGCTAATGCTAAACCTGATGCTCTTTTAGATATGTTCATTTCTCTCTCCAAGTTATTTAGTTTGTATAAATTATCTGTAATAAATAGTTTTTCAGTTAACGTTTAACTTCCTACTGTGCCACCGATGTCAGCGCATGCTTTGTCTGTAACAGCTACAAAGCCTTGGCCTTTACATGATGTTTGACCTTTACAAGCATTATCTGCTGTTTTACAGTCATTATGACCGCCACACTTATTAACACCATAACAATGAACCAATGATTCAGCACTCGCCGTTTTTGTTTCAGCTGTATTTGCACAGCCAATTAAACTTGCTGCCGCTATTGCCAAAGCAAGTCCTGACGTTTTTCTAATTGCACTCATATTTTTCACCCATATCAACTATTGGAATAAAGACGTCAGTCTCATTACAGATAAAACTCTGTATATCGACGCCAACTATAAAAACTCCGAGTTTAAACAAACTCAAGCCGTAGACCTTGCAGAGCAAAAAATGTTACAAATAAATAATTCCCTTACAAAAATAAACGTATGGTTTGTATGTTGTTTTTGATGACTTCACCACTGTTTCACTGATATTACTAACTTCAGTCAGCAGAACGCTTTTATTCAACGGAAAACAAGAGTCAACGGTAATTTAGTGTCAGTTACCATCATAAATATAGCGTTCTTATATTTACTAACTTATGATACTGATACTCGCTTTTCTATAGAGCCTAAATTATGCCTCAAACATCCACCGTCCTTGGTTTTCACAATTCACGATCAAATGCTGTGCTATCCGAACAGATTCTTCCCGACCCTATCGATAGAGATTTACTAGTTCAAATCGATGCCATATCTGTTAATCCAGTGGATACCAAAGTTAAAGCTGGCATTGAAGGTGACTTAGAGCCCGCAAAAATCGTTGGCTGGGATGCAAGCGGCACCGTTATTTCTATTGGCGATAATGTTGAATTATTTAAGGTCGGAGATAAAATCTTTTATGCAGGGGAGATCACCCGTCCCGGTTGTTATGCTTCACATCAACTGGTCGATGAACGTCTGGTTGGCATCAAACCAAAATCATTAAGCTCAACTGAAGCAGCGGTTTTACCTCTCACCAGTATTACTGCATGGGAAGCCTTATTTTCACGTCTTAAAATTTTATCGGAAATTGATGCTGGCAAAACAATATTAATTATCGGTGCTGCTGGTGGCGTAGGATCTATTGCTATTCAATTAGCTAAAACTATTGCAAAACTTAATGTGGTGGCCACTGCATCACGAACAGAGTCACAACAATGGTGCCAAAAACTCGGTGCTGATCATGTCATTAATCATCATGGTGACCTGCTTGAAAATTACCGAGCATTAGCAATTGACGATCCTGATTATATTTTATGCCTAAGTGATACTGATCATTACTTTTCTACCATGGCTGAATTAATCGCACCACAAGGCATGATTTGCACGATTGTTGGCAGTAACGAAAACCATGATCTTGATAAGCTCAAATCTAAAAGTGCCGGACTTGTATGGGAGTTCATGTTCACTCGGCCCATGTTTAAAACAAAAGATATGATTACACAGCACCATTTACTGAATACGGTTTCGCAGTTAGTAGATGACGGCATCATCTGCAGTACCTTAACTGAAACAATTGGCCCAATAAGCACTGAAAATATTGCTAAAGCTCATCAAAAACTATTATCCGGCAAAACCATTGGCAAACTCGCCTTAACAGCAATCGAATAAATCTAGCACATAGCCGAAATCGTCATAACACCGTATAATTTCTGCTTTATTCCCAATAGATAGACTAAGGTTTAACGATGGATACAAAAAAATCAAACAAGTTCTTTGTTGGCAGCATCGTGACATTTTTAATTATTTTCTTTGTAGTGAAAGTTATTCTTTCTTCAATGCAAGATGTTAGTAAAAATGTTGTAGCGCCGGAAAGCATGGCTGATGAAGATGTTATTGAACGAATCCAACCTGTTGCTCAAGTCTATGTTGGTGAAGCGCCTGTTATTGAAACTGTTGCATCTGAGCCAGCTGAAGCTGTTGGTACAGCGGGTGGTGAACAAGTTGTTACCCAAGTATGTGCTTTGTGTCATAGCACTGGCATGATGAGTTCTCCTAAATTAGGAAGTGCTGATGACTGGGCTCCACGCATTGAAAAAGGCGTCGATGTTTTATACTCAAATGCCATTAACGGTTTTAATATGATGCCTGCTCGTGGTGGTCGACCAGATTTAAGTGATGATGACGTGAAAGCAGCCGTTGATCATATGCTTGCGAATGCCAAATAACATGAGCTATTAAGTCTCCACTAAAGACTTAATCATCTACTTATTATGAAAACTATTAACTTTCCCTACATTGCAGCAGCCTTAGGCAGCATGTTGATGCTTGTTGTCATGCGAGGGAGTATGCTTGCAGATGATGGCCAGACAGCCATGCCGCTGCTTACCCTACTTGTCGTCAGTGAGTTTAGCTTTTTTGTGAATGCTATCGCGGTGTATATTGGCATTAAACATAGTATCGCGACAGGTTTTCAAGCACTTTATACTGCTACAATTCTTTTATGCGCCTTATTAGCCCTGCGATTCCTTTTCCTTGGCATAACACTTTGGCCCTTATAAATAGCTCCTACCTTATGAAAGATTTTAAATGACTAATAATGATGTTTTACGTCGCTTGCGCTATACCTTTGATTATAGCGATTCAAAAATGATTGCCTTGTTTGCAATAGCAGACGTCACGGTGACCAGAGAACAAATTAGTAACTGGTTAAAAAAAGAAGAAGATCCTGATTATAAAAACTGTAGCGATGTACAGTTAGCTTCGTTTTTAAATGGTTTAATTACTGATAAGCGTGGTAAAAAAGAAGGTCCGCAACCTAAACCTGAAAAGAGCTTAAACAATAATATAGTTTTTAGAAAACTGAGGATCGCCTTAAATCTTCAAGCTGAAGACATTTTAGATATCATGGCTTTAGCAGACTTAAAAATAAGCAAACACGAATTAAGTGCCTTTTTCCGTAAACCTGATCACAAACACTTCCGCTCATGTAAAGATCAAATTCTGCGTAACTTTATCAAAGGATTACAGCTAAAATTTCGCAGCACTGAGGAAGAGGAAGACACACCAGACAAGCCGGCATTTGAATGGAAAAAATAATTAAGGTCTAACTCAAACATGATTGTTATTTACGGAATCAAACAACAATTAAACCCAGTTAAAGCCAAACTTTCTGATGTAATTCATGCTTGCATGCAATCAGCGTTAGGTCTTCCTGAAGACAAACGAGCACATCGTTTTATCCCTATGGCTCATGAAGATTTTTATTATCCTGGCGGCCGCAGTGACGCTTATACTGTTATTGAAATCAATATGATCGCAGGTCGCGAAAAAGACACACTTAAACTATTAATTAAAACCTTGTTTAAAGAGATTGAAGAACAAGTAGACATCGCTCCCGTTGATGTTGAAATCACCATCAAAGAACAACCGGCTCATTGTTGGGGTTTTCGCGGCATGACAGGAGATGAAGCTAAACTTAACTACAAAGTGAATGTATAGGTGCAACTAGAGACTATTGTGCCTTGGGGCAGATCCTTTGTTGAATACCAAGCTATGTTTAAGCTCACTGAGCTTGATTTACAAAAAAACATTTTAGGCTGTGGCGATGGTCCAGCAGCGTTTAATCAAACGCTTACAAAACTTGATGGTTCCATCACCTCTATTGATCCTATTTATCAGTTTAGTCGCTCAGCATTAAAGCAACGCATTGCTGATGTTTATGATGAAGTACTTAATCAAGTTGCTGCTAATAAAACTGATTTTATCTGGAAAAACATAAAATCGTTAGATGAGCTTGGCCAGATCCGCATGCAGGCTATGAATGATTTTCTAGCGGACTATGATCTTGGTAAACAACAAGGTCGTTATCTTAGCGCTTCATTGCCTAAACTAGACTTTGCCGATCAACAATTTGATCTCGCTCTATGTTCCCATTTTCTATTTTTATACAGTGATCATTTTTCATTAGAGCAACATATTCAATCTATTTTAGAGCTTTGTCGTGTTGCCAAAGAAGTGCGTATTTATCCACTGCTCTCATTAGAAAATATCCCCTCACCACATCTAGATTTAGTGATTCAAAAACTAAAAAATCATAATATCGAAACTCAACGACAACAGGTTGCTTACGAATTTCAACAAGGCGCTACTGAAATGCTGGTCGCAACAAACAAGTCATAACTGTTTATCTCTCCTCAGGAACTATCACCAAAGTTGTTCTTCTAACAAACATCAAAAACTGTTTGAAGGACATTAACATGAATATGAAAATTCGCTTCACAGGCCTCGCAACAACGCTGATATTAGCTATGATGTTGCAGCCTGCATTTGCTAAAGAATATACCAGCCAAAATAGTGCAACCAATGTTATCGAGTTATATACATCGGAAGGTTGTAGTAGTTGTCCTCCAGCCGATAAATGGTTAAGCCAACTGAAATTAAAACCTAATTTATTTACGCAATTTATCCCCATGGCCTTTCATGTTGATTATTGGAATCAACTGGGTTGGACTGATCGTTTTTCTAACAAAGCCAACTCACAACGCCAATATATTCACAAACAACAAGGCAATATTAGCCAAGTTTATACCCCAGGCATCATGATTAATAACACAGAATGGCGTGGATGGTTTAATGGCAAAAGAGCATGGACCATTACTAAAAACCCCGTTGGTGTTCTTAAAGTGAATCACGACCAAGATTCACAACAGCTCAAAATAAATTTCTCACCTGAACAGACGATTAATGGGCAATTTATGCAACTGAACATTGCCATTCTAGGTATGGGATTAAGTAATGACATTAAAACCGGTGAAAACCGAGGTCATGAGTTAAAGCACGACTTTGTGGTATTAAATCACGTACAACAACAAATCAGTATTGATCCAAATAACGATAAACAACAATGGCAAGCATCTTTACCTGATGTACCAGCTAGTGGCCAACAACAAAGTGCTCTAGTGGTGTGGTTATCTGCTACTGATTCACAAGATGTTATCCAAGCGACAGGTGGCTACTTATAGCTCGGTCAGTGATTGTTAATGGTGATGGCCAGTCTTGGTTTTTTTAAGCACTTTTAAAGCCGGTGCAGGGAATTTATAGTCATGCGTTGTTTTACCTTTAACAGGAATCTCATTCCAATAAATCTCACCCGTCACACATTCTTGTTTTGTTAAGAAAAACAAGGTTTGTGGAGTGGCATTGATTTTGGCTTTAAATACGAACTCATCAAAATGTGCATCTAACAATTCACCATCTGACCATACGAGTTGTTTTATATCACCGGTAGCATTTTTAACCGCTGTCACTTGCCAGCCGACTTTTGGCATCGGTTTCGCTTTATTTACACCCTCTGGCAACTCAACTGTTAGTTTAATTGTGGCAGCGCCTTCGCAGCCATGTCCAATACCAAGTACCGCTTTATAAAACGAGCCCGTTTCAACTTCTTTTTGCTCTAAGGAAGCATGAGAAAAAGCCAATGATGGCAAAGCTAACATAAAGAATATTGCTATCTGTTTCATATCTTGCTCCTGAATAAATTACGACTAATCATACCTTGTTGCTTATTTAAGCATATCTCTAATATTGGTCAGATGTGCTTTGCCTCGTTCCTTACGTTCCTCGGGATCAACTGGAGCTTTCTCCGTCATCCAGCTTAAATCTTCTGGTGGTAACTCACGTAAAAAACGGCTTTCTTCACAGTCCACTTTTTCACCATAACGTTTTCGTGAGTTAGCCATAGTAAAAACTAAACTGCGTTGTGCTCGAGTGATACCAACATAAGCCAAACGACGCTCTTCTTCAATACTATCTTCTTCAATACTGGTGCGGTGTGGCAAAATTTCTTCTTCCATACCAATAATAAATACATGGGGGAACTCCAAACCTTTTGCTGCATGTAAGGTCATCATATGCACGGCATCGTCTTGACTTTCATCTTCCTGACGTTCCAATAAATCCATTAAGGTTAATCGTGCTGCAATATCGCCAATATTTTGCTCTTCCGTGGAAGTATCATTATCGATGATCCGCCCTATCCAACTTTGTAACTCTTCCACATTTTCCATGCGTCGTGTCGCTTGATTGGGATCCCCTGTCACCTCTTCTAACCAGGCTCGATAATCAATTTCCTCAATCATATCGCGTATGGCTTCCATCAAGTCGCCACGTTTAGCGCGATCGGCAATATCAACCAACCACTTACTAAAATGTTCAATTCGAGTCATCGCTTGAGGTGATAATTGTTCTGCCAAACCCATTTCGAAACAGGCACCAAACATACTGGTATTACGCTGTCCGGCATAATTACCTAGTGTCTGTAATGTGCTAGCACCAATGCCTCGACGAGGTGTATTGATCACCCGCAAAAACGCATTATCATCATCTTGATTAGCCAACAAACGTAAATAAGCCATGATGTCTTTTACTTCAACACGAGAGAAAAAAGAGGTGCCTCCTGTTAAAATATACGGCACATTATGTTCACGTAAAATACGTTCTATCGGTCTGGATTGATGATTACTACGGTATAAAATCGCATAGTCTTTAAAATCAGCTTGATGTTTTAACTTATGATAAAGCAGCTCGGACACCACTTTTTCAGATTCGTGATCATCATCACGACAACCAATAACCCGAATAGGATCGCCCTCACCCATTGCACTCCACAACTTCTTCTCAAAGATATGTGGATTATTACCAATCAACTGATTGGCAGCTCGTAAAATTCGCGCCATAGAGCGATAATTTTGTTCTAGTTTGATTAAGGTCAATCGAGGGAAGTCTTGTTGCAATTGCACCAGGTTTTCAGGCCTTGCACCACGCCATGAGTACACGGACTGATCATCATCACCAACAACCGTTAATGCTTCACGAATGCCAACTAATTGTTTGACTAATTCATACTGGCAACCGTTAGTATCTTGATATTCATCCACTAACAAATAGTGAATTCGGGCTTGCCATTTTTTTAATACTTCAGGGAATTCACGAAACAGTAATACCGGCTTTAAAATTAGATCATCAAAGTCTACTGCATTATAGGCTTTCAGTGATTCAACATAGCGGTGATAAACCTTGGCCGCGGAAGCTTGCTGTTCATCTTCCGCAACTATTGCCGCTTGAGCCGGCATGATTAACTGATTTTTCCAATCTGAAATCTGGCGTTGGCAGTTCTCAGCATGTTCACTATCAGCCGCAAAATCACGGCCCATCAAATCACGTAATACAGCCAAACTGTCATGGGCATCAAAAATAGAAAATCCAGTACGATAACCTAGATGGTTAAACTCACGACGCAGGATAGTTAAACCCAAATTATGGAAGGTAGAAACCATCAATCCTCGGGCAGAAGCATTGCGTGATGCCATCAATTTAGCCACACGGCTTTTCATTTCTCGGGCAGCTTTATTAGTGAATGTCACCGCGGCGATATTGCGTGCAGGAATATCACACTGCTCAATTAAATAAGCAATCTTGCGAGTGATGACGCGTGTTTTTCCGCTTCCTGCTCCTGCCAACACTAATAAAGGTCCATCAATATGACGCGCAGCTTCTCTCTGCTGCGGATTAAGATCTTGCACTCATGAACCTCTAACGCTGCTTATTATTATGGGGTAATTAAACTACTGCAAAACAATAGCCAAAACGCAGCTAATAGTAGCGTGATCCGCTAGATTTGCAAGGTAAATATTTGATAACTAGCTTTCGCTTTTTTTTACCTCATCCTAATCATAGATAAACATACTATTCTTCATCGCTTACTGTTTTTTTGTTATGTTCAAAATACATCACGCCATTGTCATTATCTATTCTTAACGACAGCCTGTCGTCATCAAGGTTTAAATTAATAATGTCATTTAAATCTGAGAAAAACCGTTGATCAATTTTATGTTGTTTACATGTTCCTTCATCAAGTTCAGTTTCAAATTCAATCGTTATTATCTCTTGCTGAACGGAGTATTTCCCCACCTCTGGTTTACATGTTGTCATCACGGTAATCGTTTCATTTTTACCTATATCAATGGAATAAATTCCGCTTTTTTCTGGTTTTAACCAGTTGCCATCAGCATATTGGGTACCGGTCCAATACCATTGATGGTTAATCAAAAATTTTAAGAAATCACGCTTTAACGCGCGTTCTTTGTGATTATCTCCCGGGCTTGGTGGCCAACTAAAATAATTTTGTTGCGTCCAACCCACCTCAATACGAAATGGGTCTGTCTTGCCTGTTTTTATTTTTTGTACTTTTGTTAATTCTGTATGCAAGGTTTCAATATTAAGCGGTGGATTAGGACCAAATAAATGCATGTAAATTATCCGGTCTTCAAGATCAATCTTGACGGTCTCAATAATTAATTGATTCTCTTTTAACCATTGCTGCATTTCTTCCGATTGATTCGCTTTATAACTCGCGTCATACCAAACATCTTCACTATAAAAATAAAGTGGTATAGAAATAGAAACAACCATCAAGGTAAATAAAATCAGATAGTTGCGAATAGTTTTAGCCGATTTCTCTCTTGTTTTTCGTGGTGAAATACCGACAACAATAAATGTCAGCACACCAGCCAAAACCATTGCAGCAAAGTTAGTAAAGAATAAGACAAATGCCTTTAATGAAAGATCGTATTGGTTAAATACAATAAGAATTCCGCAGGAAGCTAAAGGCGGTAATAAAGCAACAGCCATCGCCACCCCGGGAATGGTGCTAGGTTCCTTCCTAGTCATCACATAAGCACCGCCAGCACCTGCAGCTAGTGCAATCACCAAGTCAAAAAAAGTCGGTTCAGTCCTAGCTAAAACCTGCTCTGGAATTTCGATCATATGCGGTGCAAGTAAGGTCAGTATTATCGCAATCAGCACGGCGCCAACGGCCATCGCTGAGATAAGTAACAATGCCTGATATAGTCGAGGTTTCCAGCCTAATGTTATTGCCGCAGCCGCAGACATAACAGGCCTCATTAATGGGGCGACTAACATAGCGCCAATGACAACCGCAGCAGAATTTGCCAACAGACCACAACTGGCAATGATGGTTGAAACGACCAATAATACCGCCATTCTATTTAGAAAGGGTCGCTGTTTATCTTTTCCAAATACAAATAGTTCTTCTAATACCTCACGACGTTCTTCCGAACTTAACTTATAATTCAAAAATGATTCTGTTTGGTCGCCATTAGCCATATTTCAAACACCTGAAATATTCATCAAGTTTTTACGCAAATACTACTTTTACAATCATCATAAACATCGTTTATAAGTATCCACAGTCAGATAGATCACTGTTTTGTAAAAAGTGTTATGAGCTTAGCAAAGTCCAAGATAATATTTTTTCTATTGCATTTCATAGTATTAGGCGGTGGAGTCATTACCGTTCCTAAATAGGATCTATTTAGGCCAGACTAACCGAAATTAATAGACTTATCTATAAGCTATATCAATTCGAATAAGCCCCAGTTAATAAATCCTCCATCAAGCGCTGATACTCGCCATTGGCATGAAGTTTTTTAAGTCCTCGGTTGAATGTATCTAAGAAATACTCTGCGTGTTTAGCTTGTCGTGAAATCAACAAATAATCATAGCTAGCTTTGTTATTTGAGATAGGCGTTAATGTCAGTTTAGCTCGTTGGACTTGAGTAAAATTTCTCCTTAAAACTTCATCAGCCACAAGTTTTTTTGAAACAACTGTGTCAACACGGCCAGCAAACAGCATAGAAAACCCTTGCTCTAAGCTCTCTAAGCGTATTGTTTGAATTTGATGATTTTTTTCTGCATTTTGCAATTTATCACCGTAGTTATAACCGATAACCGTAGCGATTTTGACATTTTTAAGATCAGTTATTGTTGATGTCTCTGTATCCCAAGCTACTGGAGCTTCGTTTAAGGAATAGAAATATTCCTTATCAACCTCAATCACCGGATCACTATAAAAGAAATGTTGCTCTCGCCCCTCTCGTTTAGCCCAAGGGACGGTGCCATCAAACTCGCCGATACGGGTCATATAATAAGCTCGTGCACTCGGGAGAAAGTCATACCGAGTTTCGATGCCTTCTAAACGAAATGCCGCGGTAACAATCGCTGAGCTAACCCCATAATCCTTAAGGTTTTCAGACGTATAAGGTGGATATTCCTCATTAGCAAGAAAAATAGTGCTCGGCATCTCTTCTGCTAAGAGGCCAGCAGTAGAAACAGTCAGCAACAAACAAAGAATAAAATAACGAATATGTTCCATAGATAAGCACTCTTAACCGCATGCTCTTGTGATAATTTAATCCAATTTTTATCACTAATAGATTTAGGCAATTATCCCTATTGCTTTAGCAACATCCAATATATCCTGATTAACTAGATTTGTAATGCTTAATTACTTATCCAACCGCCGATAAGCAATAGCTTCCATCAAATGACTCGTTTGAATGTGTTCCGAACCGGCCAAGTCTGCAATCGTTCTAGCCACTTTTAAAATACGGTGATAAGCCCTTGCTGATAGACCCAAGCGGTTAATGGCCTGTTCAACTAATTGGTAATCACTGTCTTGTAAAACACAATGTATTTCTACTTCTTTACTTTGTAATAAATAGTTCGCTTTTCCGGCGCGTTTTAGTTGTCGTTGTTTTGCAGCATTGACTCGTGCACGTACCTCAGAACTAGTTTCTTGTGAGTTGCCACCAGTGGAAGGGCGTAATAAAGATTTTGCCACCGACGGTACTTCAACCAACATATCAATGCGATCCATTAATGGTCCCGACACTTTTGAGCGATAGCGCCTAACCTGGTCCTCTGTGCAATGACACCGTGTTTCACCTAAATAGCCACAAGGACAAGGATTCATTGCCGCAACCAATTGAAACCGAGCTGGAAAATCCGCTTGGTTGGCAGCACGCGAGACTGTTATTTTTCCTGACTCTATCGGTTCACGTAACACTTCTAAAACACGTCGGTCAAATTCAGGCAACTCGTCTAAAAATAAAACGCCATTGTGAGCTAATGAAATTTCACCCGGTTTGGGTTGGCTTCCTCCGCCGACCATAGCCACTGCTGAAGCTGTATGGTGAGGCGATCTAAAAGGTCGTTGTCGCCATTGTTCAACATTAAATCCTTTACTAGATATTGAATGCACGGTGGCAGTTTCAACAGCTTCTTGTTCGCTCATCTCTGCTAAGATCCCCGGCAAACGACTGGCTAACATCGTTTTCCCTGTACCTGGAGGCCCAGAAAAAAGCAGACTATGTTGGCCTGCCGCTGCAATTTCTAAAGCTCTTCTAGCATGAGCTTGCCCTCTAACATCTGCTAAATCCGAATAATCAGTTTGCAGAGCGCTTGCCGTTTTTTGAGCTAGATTTAAATGTTGTTGTCCATGCAAATGAGCACAAACCTCTAATAAATGATGTGCACCATAACTTTTTGAATCATTAATTAACGCCGCTTCGCTAGCATTAACAGCGGGTAATATTAATTCTCTGTTTGCGGATGTCGCTGCTAAGGTTGTGGGCAATACACCACGAACTGTGCGTAACTCACCCGACAATCCTAATTCGCCAATAAACTCTTTGTTTAGCAGCGATGTTGAGGGGATTTGGCCCGATGCTGCCAAGATCCCTAAAGCAATAGGCAGATCAAAACGGCCTCCTTCTTTGGGTAAATCAGCTGGGGCTAGATTAATAGTGATGCGCTGTTGAGGAAAGGTAAACTGTGAATTAATCAGAGCTGAGCGAACACGATCTTTGCTTTCTTTCACCGCTGTTTCTGGCATACCAACAATAGATAGTTGCGGCAAACCGTTTGAAATATGCACTTCAACCGTCACAGCTTGTGCTTCAATCCCTGTTATTGCTCGGCTATAAACCGTTGCGATCTTCATTAAACCATCCTTGGCTTCATTATTTTTTAGTCTAAATCTAACATTAATCTATATAAGAACAGCAATAATCTGCTAACTCACTTACCTTTAAATCAAAAGATGAATTAGCAGGCACATCAAATGATTGACCGGCCTTAATAACAAGCCACTCATCGCTATCAGCAAGACGGTATGTTAATTCACCGGCCATTATTTCCATTAATTCGGCTTTGGCAGTACCAAAGGTGTATTCACCCGGCATCATAATGCCTAAAGTTTTTGTGGTGCCATCTTCAAAAGTGGCAGTACGACTAGTGACATTACCATCAAAATAAACATTCGCTTCACGGGTGATGGTTACATTGTTAAATTCAGACATTTTTCTTTTTAACTCTTTAAATTTGTTTGCTAGGAATTATTTTTTAGATTAGCTACTCTCAGTGCTTATCTTAATTTTCTAGATCAGCGACACGCTGTTCTAAGGCTTCTAATTTTTCTCGTGTACGGTGCAATACTTGTGTTTGCACATCAAACTCTTCTCGAGTGACCAAATCTAATTTGGCAAAAGTCGCCGTTAACGCAGCTCGAATATTTTTTTCAATATCCTGTTGGATCGCAGATAATCCAGGGGGCATTGCCTTTGATAAGCTTTGCACCATTTCTTCAATTTTTGTAGGATCTAACATCCTCATCTCCTATTTTGTTTGGCCTTCATTCTACGCCAATGCAACTTAGACTCAAATATTATCTATAATAATATTAGCGTTAATAGGTGCTGTGATACTATCAACTTGTATTAAGTCTTAATTGTTATAAGGCTTTGTTAGCAATGGAGGCTTAGGGAATATAATTTTATGTCTTTCAGTTATAACCCTCGCTGGTGGAAAACACTTAAATTTAGACTACCTCTAGTCTTTATTCTCTGCATTGGTCTCTTTTTAACCCTCGCTTCTGTATTAATTCAAACTGAAGCAAAGAGAATATTAGAAGATCGAGAATGGCAATATATTGAACTATCAAACCGTGCCATAGTTGAAAACCTACAACAACAAACTACCGTTGCAAGTTCATTAGCTTATGCAATGGCCAATGCCGCCAGCTCACTCCCAAATGATAACCAGCTCTATCACCAGGTATTCAAAAACTTATTCCAAGGTGCTCCCAATCAAAACCTATTAGCAGGTGGCGGCATTTGGCCAGAACCCTATCAGTTTGATCCCTCAAATGAACGTAATAGCTTTTTCTGGGGTAAAGATGAAAATCGTGATCTGCAATTTTTTAATGATTACAACGATCCAGAAAGCAGTGGTTATCACAATGAAGCTTGGTATGTGCCTTCCAAATATCAATCACCAGGCGATCTTATCTGGTCTGGCTCGTATATCGATCCCTATTCCTTAGAACCAATGGTGACTGTCACTGTTCCTATTTTCAAAAACACTCAGTTTTATGGCGTATCAACTGTTGATATGAACCTTTCTGGTTTAGGTAAGTTGATCAAAACCTGGGCAGGCAGTTTTGGCGGTCATGCATTTATTGTCGATCGCAATGGCAAACTTATTTCCAAAATCAGTGAGCAAGAATCTACGCTCGATCATGATGCCTATCCAAACTTGACCAATTTGAGTCAACAAAACCCTGTTTTTAAACCTATTGCTGATGCGGTGACAAACCTTGCCCAAGAACAAATGGTGATGAGCGAACAAAACTTAGCCTTTAAAAACAATCTCGAATCATTGATCGCAGACAATAGTTATCAAATTTCGACCGATGAAGCCAAGCTCATTTCAGCGATTATTCAGACACCTAAAAATACAAGTTACGATCAAGGTATAGAGTTTCAGACCGTAAACTTCAAAGTGGAGGCATCACCATTTTTTAATGAAAAAAGTTTGATTTCTATTACTGATATGCCAGAAACACACTGGAAAATAATCACCGTCATTCCTTATTCACAAATCACATCCATCGTCACTCAAGGCACAAAAAAACTGTTATGGCCTTTAGTGATTTTGGCAGCAGTCATCATTGGCATCATCTATTTATTTATTCACTTTTTATTTATCCGACGTGTCACAAACATTACCAAGCAACTAACCGCCAAAGTGGATAGAACAAAAATTGAGAATAATAGGCTTAAAACCGTAGATCATGGCGAGTTGAGTTTAATCGTTAATTTATTTAATGACACAACTCATGAACTTTCAACATCAAGACGAGAGATTGAACTTCGAGCTGATATTTCTCAAAAACTACAAGAAGCATCTTCACTTAAAGGTTTGCTTGAACAATCACTTGAAATTATCTGTCAGTTCGAAGTGCTCAATATTCAGCAGCACGCAGGGGTATTTTTAAACTCAGAGAAGACTAATAAACTTTATTTATATGCTAATTATGGGAGGTTGCCTGACAATACGCTGCAAGATTATCAGTATGAATCGATCACCTCTCCTGTAATCACCAACAAGCAATACCTAGTTCCACTTAGATCTGCTGAACAGTTTTTAGGTATTCTTGTTTTATATATTCAAACCGATGCGCCAGAAAATGCCGATAATTTAAGAATATTATCCAATCTAGGGCATATGTTTTCCCTTGCTATTTCAAATGAGCAAGTACACGAAGCTTTAGTTAGTGAAAAGGCAAATGCTGAACACGCTAATCATGCAAAGTCAGAATTCCTTTCTTCTATGAGCCATGAATTGCGTACGCCACTAAATGCCATCCTCGGTTTTAGTCAACTGCTAGAAGGAGATACTGAACACCCCTTAAACGATACCCAGCAAGATAATATTCACTATATTATTGATAGCGGCAATCATTTATTAGCACTCATAAATCAGGTACTCGAACTCTCAGTAATCGAAGCTGGGAAAACAGAACTCTCCCTTGAATCAATTCAGCTCAGTGCTATTGTTAATACTACAATATCGTTAATTACAACCATTGCGACAAAAGCGGGAGTTGAGCTTCATATCACCTCTGATTCAGATGTATCGGTCATTGCCGATTTCACTAAATTAGAACAAATATTATTAAATTTAATTAGTAATGCCATTAAATATAACCGTGTTGGCGGTACAGTTAGTGTTGATTGGAGTGTGACTCAAAATCAGCAAGTTAGAATCAACATTATTGATACCGGAATTGGTATTGCTGAAAAAGATCATCATCATGTATTTGATGCCTTTAATCGTTTAGGACAAGAAACATCTTTGATTGAAGGCACGGGTATCGGCTTGGTTGTCACCAAAAATCTCGTTAACTTAATGGGTGGCACGATAGGTTTTAACAGCATCAAAGACCAAGGCTCCACATTTTGGTTTGAATTGCCTCTTGCAGATGTTATCCCAGATTCACCTGAAGGTTCGGATGAAATAGCACAACAATTAATTGAAGATAAACAAACACCACAAACTGAACAAAAAAAGATTCTTTATGTTGAAGATAATCCAGCAAACAGAATGTTAATGCAGTCTTATTTAAAACGATGGAATAAATACGTCAGTTTGGAAATGGCAGAAACAGCTGAAATAGCTTTAAAATTGATAGCAAATCAAAAGTTTGATCTTATTTTAATGGATATTCACTTACCCGGTCAGAATGGTAATGAACTTACTCAATCACTACGCCTACATCCAGATTATATGCACACACCTATCATCGCTATTACTGCAGCGGCAATGAAAAAAGATCTCAAAAACGCGACAACGTTATTTGATGTTTACATCACCAAGCCAGTTAATTTTTCCGAGCTCACTGACGTATTACAAAAATACCTCTAAGCTTCTAATCAGCCTTTTGATAACTGCTCGGCCAAACCTGTTTCACGATAATGTTGTGTTGCTACTGTCGTCCTGATGATATGTTCTGCAGCCATCAGTGAGATGTCGCTTTTAGCTCTGGTAATTGCGGTATAAAGCAATTCACGTGTTAATAAGACACTGTCTTCCTCTGGTAGCAATACACAGACATTTTCAAACTCCGAGCCCTGACTTTTATGTATCGTCATCGCATAAGCCGTTTCATGTGCGGGCAAGCGTGACAAGGGAATAAATCGAAGTAGTTCATCAAATAAAAAACAGGCTCTCAACTGACCATTTTCATCTTTCAATATCAAACCGATATCACCATTAAATAACTGTTGCCGGTAATCATTTTGCATGATCATAATTGGACGACCGTGATAAAAGTCCTGTTGAGTACGCCATCCAAGTTTAGTTAAGTAACGCTCTATCAAAACATTAACTGACGTCACAGATTGCGAGCCTAGTTTTAAAGCGCACAATACCCGAAACTGCTCAAATCGTTCTAAACATTCTTTGGTCTCAGCATGTTGATTAATGGCATCGATATAATCCTGATACCCTTCAATAAGTGTCGTTACATTAAGCGTTTGTTGCCATGCCGATGTCTCTGAAGCTAATAATTCATTAACAAATAGTTCACTTTCTGCTGCTTGTACCGCTGCGGCTAAACGCCCTACTAAACTTGTTTGTTCAAATCGATAGCTGTGTTGAAGTTTGACCATGCTATCAATCATAAAGGCATCACTAGCTTGTGATTCGTATTGAGATAAATCACTGCCAATTAAGGATCTTGCTGTGTGCACAAAATCACCACTAAGCAATGTGTCAGATTGGCACAAATTAGCTAACACAGCTCCTGACTCAACCGATGCTAATTGCTCACTATCTCCCAACAATACTAATCGTGTTTTTGCAGCCATTGCTTTTAATAATTTAGCCATCAAACTGATATCAATCATGGATGCTTCATCAACGATAATGATGTCAAAGGGCAAGGTTCGATCTTGATTAAAGCGTCCCTGATCGTTATCTGCAGTAATGCCTAATAAACGATGTAAGGTTTTGGCTTGAATTAAACCTTCGCCAGACTGTGAGGTTGCTTGTTGTAATCTTGCTGCTGCTTTTCCTGTTGGCGCAGCTAATGCAATTCGGCATCCTGCTTGTTGTTTTTGCAAACTCTGCAACAGTCGTAAAACAACTGTCGTTTTTCCGGTACCAGGTCCACCTGAAATAACACAAAACTGGCGTGTTAATGCCATCAATACCGCCACTTTTTGCCAATCAATGTCATCAATTGTGGTTTGCCAATCAGCAAAGTCTTGTTTGAGTTGTTGTTCATCAAGCAAGCTAACGGCCTGACTACGCTGTCTAATATTCGCAGCCACACTTTGCTCATCTTGCCAATGACGATACAAATATAACAAGCCCTTATCATCAACAATCATAGGACGATATTCACCTGCCTGCCCAACCACATTGCTGTTTTTAAGTCGCGCTAGCCAGTCATTCAACTGCTCTGGTAACAAGGGTTTTAGATCTTCATTGATCGCTGCAAAGTTGTTTAAATTTAAACAAACATGACCTTGTGAAACCGCTTCGCTTAATAACGCAGCTGTTAATGAAATCAATTGGTCGTCAGTCTTATCGACCCTTTCAATATACATAGCAAACTGACATGCGAGTTCACTTATGCCTGCTTGGCGTAAAACAGAAATCACACTACTCATCAGTGATTCCTTTCAAGTAATTATCCAAGGCGTTTAATAAATCAAAACTTGGTTGATCAGCAAAGATGCCTGCTTGTCCCCATTGCGGATGCATGCCTCGGATAAATAAGTAATACACACCACCAAGATGTTGTTCAGGATCATAATCCGGTAAACGCAATTTCAAATAGCGATGCAAAGCCAAACTATAAATTAAATATTGCAAGGGATAATCATGAGAAATCATCGCTTCATCTAACTGGATTTTACCGTAGTCAGCTTGAGCTATGCCTAAGAAGTTAGACTTATAATCCACCACATAATATCGACCATCCTGTTCATAGATCAAGTCGATAAACCCTTTCATAAAACCACTCAAATCATAAAAATCTAAACGATTAATCACCGTTTTCAAAACATGATCATCGGCGATAAATGGCAGCAGGTATTGTTTTAATTGTTTCACTGATAAATTTGCAACAGGGAAATAAAATGCCATTTCATCAAGGCGCTGAGCAGGGACTAAATCTGTTAATCGGAAGTTATCTGTTGCCGATAATGGTGTGTTCACCACCTCAGCTAACCACTGACAAACCACATCTGTCCAAGATTCATCAAAGCCATATTGCGTTAAAGTTCGAGCCACTAAAACTTGCATCGCCTCTTTATCTTCAGTTTTAAAATCCCACAACTCAAAAATACTATGCAAACAAGTTCCCGCCTGTGCACCACGTGGAAAACCAAATCGATCTTGTGTATTCACCTTGGGCAAATCAATTGGGATCTGATATTCGCTATGCGCATCATAATCTGGCAACTCGGCATCATGGCCTGCGGTTAAGGCACTAAAACTACCAATTCGCCATGGTCTATGAACTCGGCCTTTAAATTCTCTCGCGTGTAGATTTAACGTTTCATCTTGATCATTATTTATTGTCTGGGTGTTTTGCTCTGTTAAAGCTTGCAGTGAAATACTACCGGCACTTGCAACAGATAATTGTTGCAGATCTGCTGTCATAAGCTCTGCTGAAATTTCATTAGACTGTGGATGCAGCAAATTAAACAGAGCAGAATCATTAACACTTTTAACCGTGCCCCATGTAATCACACAGCGTTCTCTTGCCCGTGTTAATGCCACATACAATAATCGTAAGTCTTCGGCTTGTTCTTCAATTTTTACCGCTTCTTTCGCCTGACTGATAGCAGGTTCAACAAAGGCAACTTGAGCAGCATGATCTTGTTCCTTGTTATGAAAACGAATGATCTCATCTTTATCAGCTCGCAAATTCACATCCCACAGGAAGGGACAAAAGACGATCGGATATTCCAAACCCTTACTTTTGTGAATGGTGATGATCTTGACCAACTGTTCATCACTTTCAAGTCGTAACTGTGCTGTCTCGTCATCATCTATCGACAAGCGATGTTCTGCCAACCAATTTAATACCGCTTCAATGGCATTTTTCTGTCGACTGCAATAGTCCTGAAGCAACTCAGCCAAGTGAGAGAGATTGGTTAATTGTCGATCACCATTATTAGCACTTAACAATCGTTGTTGAACCGCTTGCTGCATCATCAAATGACGAAACATCGTCATAAACCCTTGCTGCAACCAAAGCTGATGCAATTCATGAAAAACATCAATGTAGGTCAGCCAGATCTGTTCATCTTGCTGAGCAGTATTTAACTCATTCGCCGTCAAACCAAACAGCGGTGTTATTAATGCCGTTGCAAGTCGGCGGTCATTATTTGGTTCAGCCACAGCTAATAATAAATGCTCCATGATCACCGCTTCATTGGATGCAAATACATTCTCACGACCTTGTTGCACACTATTAACACCGCGCTGCTGCAAACATTGCTGAATCTCATTTGCTTGACGATGATTGCGAACTAATACGGCAATGTCACCGCCTGATAATTCACGAGCAGATTCATCTTCTTTTAATGTTGCCTGCCCCTGTTGTGCCAAATTTAATAAATGCACTATTTCATCGGCAGTCGAATTAGCTGCCAGCTGTGTCATTTCTTTTTTGGCTAAGGGTTTATCTTCAACACAGTAATTAATTTGCAACGGTGCTTGTTCGCCCTCTGCAACATTCAAGATCCTGTCATTTTCTCTTGCTGAACCAACCGGATGAAATGGAATATTTTGATAAATAAACGGTTGCTCTTTTTGTTCAAACAAGCTGTTTACAGCTGATACCAATTTCGGGTGTGAACGCCAATTCGTTGTTAATGTATGCTCAAATTCCGTTGCCGATTTTGCTTTAAGATAAGTAAAAATATCCGCACCACGAAAACTATAAATCGCTTGTTTTGGATCACCGACATAAAACGTTGGCAAACCACTTTTGGCATAAATTCGACTAAAACTATCGTATTGAACGGGATCGGTATCTTGAAACTCATCAATCAAAGCTGCTTGATATTGTTTTTGTAATTGTTCAATTAATTGCTCACCATAATCTGCACTTAAGGCCTGATCGAGATTAATCAGTAAATCATCATAAGACTGCACTTGCTGTTGCTGTTTTTGCTCCGGCACTTTTTCATTGATATAGCTCAACAATGCCAA
>ENA-ORXI01001048-ORXI01001048.1-sediment-metagenome-genome-assembly--contig:-NODE-1048-length-22289-cov-25.960157_pt1 | contig 22289 bp, 19 predicted proteins | sample MGYA00237861_ERZ511468 | MGnify/ENA primary metagenome ERZ511468 (study PRJEB26299, sample SAMN06266213) | sediment metagenome | isolation source: Hudson Canyon methane seep mesocosm | place...
CGTAGAGGGAAAGATCGTGCTGAAGAACGCCATCGCTTAAAAGAAGAAAAAAAATACAAACATAAAAAGGACAAGAAATTAAAGCACAAAAAAAATAAACATCGTAGTCATGACAGATACGATAATGATCACGATAGATATGAAAAAAAACGCTACGATGACAATCGGTACAATGACAAAAGATATGATCGTTATGAACGCCAGCGTAATGAAGAGAGGTATAGAAACAACCCTATTGATAGAAATATTAATGGTGCTAAGTCACAAATTGATAGCATACACCGTAAAGCAATAGAATCAATTGATGAAAAAACCAGGGGACTCACTGGTACTGAAACGCGGAGAGAAAAGTCACCAAGCACAAAGCCTTGGTGGTCTTTATTTGGTAATGAATAACTTAATCATTTCTAGTTCCCATGCTCCGCGTGGGAATTCATAAAGGAACGCTCCTGCGTTCCTTGCCGTTGGAGCGTCACAAACTGCACTCCCACGCGGAGAGGCTGTAAAAGTATTAGCTTTTAGCCCCCCCTCTTTGGAAAAGAGGGGGGAGATTTTATTATAAAAATAAGATGTTTAATTTCAACATGTTGTATTTTTATAAAATCCCCCTCTATCCCCCTTTTCCAAAGGGGGAGCTTAGAAATAGAATGCCGTCACAGTCTCCGAGCATGAGGACAAGGTGGAATTCGGGATTTGGCATTATCGGTGCTCCCGTATTTCGCAAGCTCCATACGGGCTACATTTTATGCAATTAAGCAAATATCCTTAATAATCCATTACTAACTATAGCCCTGCCTGTTTCAATATTTTCTGAAATATCAAACATTCTAAACAAGCACGTATTATAATTATGGTCGTATCATCATAACAAATAGGATTTGATATGCGGCCTTCTACTGCCCTTGCCAATTACCGTGAACAAATTCGTTCGGTAGTTCTATCCCACCGAGCCAGCAATGTTCGTGTGTTTGGTTCTGTTTTACGAGGTGAGGATACTGATGCCAGTGATTTGGACTTGCTCATTGATCCAACCCCAGAAACATCATTAATGGACATTGGAGCCATAAGGTGTGAGTTAAAAGATTTACTAGGTGTTAATGTTGATGTTCTTACTCCTAAGGCTTTACCTGACTCGTTTCGAGACCAAGTTTTAAAAGAATCTATTCCTCTATGAGCCGTGACAAACAAAGGCTTATAGACTACCTCAAGCATATACTCCGCGCGATTAATCGAATTCAAAATTATGTTGAAGATATTGATGAGCCTTTATTTCTTACCAATGAACTCATTCAGGATGCCGTTATTCGCAACCTAGAAATCATAGGTGAAGCCAGTCGTAATATTAATAGGCATTATCCAAATTATGCAGAAGAACACGCTAGCGTACCATTTTCAATCGCCTATGAAATGCGTAACGCACTTGCCCATGGATATTTCAATGTAGACTTAGAGGTTGTGTGGAAAACTATTGATCGCGACCTTCCTGAACTAGAGGTAATGATTGAGTCCTTGCTAAAACAAAAGTTATAATTCTATTCGCTTATCTTCATTTCAATGCTCAACCTTAACTTTCGTCACCAATTTTTCTAGTTATACATACAAATCACAGCCATTCAATCTATGTTCGACTGTTTATGACAAACACCCAAAAAACCTAGCTCCCACATTATGCGCATGAGCACGTGAATGACGCTCCAGCATATCGAAACGCTGGAGCGTTTATCCATGAATTCCCACGCGGAGCACCGGAACTAGAAATTCTCCCGCATTCCACAAGCTCCATACGGGCTACTTTTTATTACAATTAAGCAAATATGCTTAATAATCCATTACTAGCTATAGCTCTGCCTGCTTCAATTTCTTCTGAAATATCTAGTATGTCTTCTGTTTTACCGTTTTCAGTTGGTTCTTTATTCCCGTCTTTTCCTGTATCACTGCCCATTTGAGCAAAGCCTCGTGGTTGCTTTTGGCTGCTGTCATCCTGAGATACATCGACACTGGTCAAGTTAAGCTGTTGGGCTGAAAAGAGTTCTCTTAATTTTGGAAGAGAGGCTTCAATCGCTTCTTTTACTGCTGCATGCTGTGCAGTAAATGCAACGGTTACTTGATCTTGAGAGACATCAACTTTAATCGTAATTGGTCCTAAATGACCGGGATTTAATCTTAGCTCTGCTGATGGAACTGCTTGTTTATGCATCCAGATCACTCTTTCAGACATTTCTTTATTCCACTCAGGGTCTGCAAAGTGTTTTGTCATCGGCGGAAGTTCTGGTTTATTATTTGCCATCACAGCCCGGTTAAGGTTTGCTATATCTGTTGCAAACCTTGGCAAAGCTTTATCCAAATTTTGTTCTGGCTCTGACCTTGTAAATAATTCAATTTTTTCAGATTGTTTAGCCGCTATGATTGGGTTTTCCTGACCAGGTTTTCGTAATGCATTTTCTTGTTGCAGTAACGACTCCTCCCCTTCATTAACCGCGGCTCCCACGACTCTTCCTTCCATTGTTTGTTTTAAAGTAATATTGTCTCTTTTAATATCAACTTTGCCTTCCTGGGTGACTGGCATAGCCAAAGCTACCTCTCGGTCTTTAGGGTCTGCCAAATTAGCAATTAATGCAGCGATTTGATTCTCTACCAATATATCACTATCTAACTCTTCATCCACTTCAAGTGGGATTGACATCTCTTCATTTGAGCTTGGTAATTTAGTTGCTACGAGCTTAGTCGCAACGTCTTTTATACCAACAACATCTGAGATAAAGTCATTTAACTTCTCAGTCAGTTCATTATCATTAATTACCCCGTCTTCTATCGAGGCAATATCTTTTATTTGATTGATGGTTTCCGCTACTTTTTCGAGTTGTTCCGCTAAATACGCCGGTGTATAACCCTCTTTTGATGGCATTAACTCATCTTTTTTTGCTGCCTGTTCTTGGTCAGATGCATGTTCTAGACTTTCTATTGGTACGCCCCCCCCCTCAGTCTCTTCCTGTCCTTCTAATTGCGGCTCCAAAAAAACAGGCTCTGCATTAACCACTTTTACCTGACTAATCACTTCCTGACTCTGAGCTTCAGCTTTAGGTTCTACAAGATCATGAGATAATATATCAGAATTATCCGCAATTCCACCAAAGGGCATATTCGCTTTTGTTTCAACAACTTCAGCATCCTTATCTTTATTTACCTGTTCAGCCACACCCTGAGTTTCACGGTTAAATTGACTTGTATCTTTTATAAGGTCTATTTTCGGTTCAACAACGTCGGGTACTGTATGCTCAAATCCCTCTATTGGTACTATCGTTTCTAGATCACTAGCATCCGTTAATTCTATTGTATTAGTCAGCTCTGACTTTTCTATTCCTTTTTCTTTGTGAATAAAAGAATCCACAATTGTTTCCAAGGTATTTGCAATTTTAAGCAGTTTTTCTGGTAATTCACTTTGTTCAGGCAACTTTTCTTTGATATCGCCAACTTTTTCTATTAAAGAATCCAATCTAGTATTCAAATCTGCCTTATCAACATCAACACCTTCTAATGTATTGACAACACTAGCTAGCGCCTGCAGCGTATTTTCTAAATCAATTCCTTTTTCCAGCTTCACATCGCCTGGCAAGCCATTGCCGAATAACCGGGAGAATTCTACTGCCGTTCCTTTTTCATTCATTAACCCGGCAAAGCCATGCAGCTTATTATTGCCATCCAGCATGTTAGTCATGCTATTTTCAGTTAAATCATTAGCCCCTGAAACAGTATTATTCAACAGACTAATTTTATCCATCAATGCATCTGAAAACGCTTCTGACATAGAGCCTTCAGCCGTCAGTGCTTGCTGTATGTTTTCTAAATCACCACCCGATGATAGTAAAGATAAGATATTTGAACTATCGATATTCATGTTTTTCTCCAATGCCTTGTTTCTAACTAAGCATTTCTTGTGCCAGATCGTCCAGTACGAGTTGCCCTGTCGTCCTGTTCGTTTTGTTCTTTTTTATTTTCCAATTTAACTTCTTCAACTTTTGCAGAATCATGTACTTTTTGTAAACTTTTAGTTTTCTGGTGCTGCCTTTCCCAAACTTTTCTTACATGAACAACCGTATTTTCCATATCTAATATAGCTTGCTCTTGTTCTTCAATTGCTTTGTCCAGCTTGCTAATAAATGACCTAAACTCGAGCAGCTGGCTAATATTGACACCAATTTGAGTTATTGATTGATACTTGTCTTTGTATTCTTGCCGGTAAATAATCAGGCTTTCTAATTGAGTTTGTAATTCTTGTTTTTTTCTTTGAGCCTTACCCAATTCCTCTAGTGCTTTTTTCTCATTATTTTCATTGAGGTCCACTATCACTTGTAATCGTTGTGATTTTTTCATTACTGATTAATGGTTGTCGCTGGTTTTTCTAACAATGCTTCAAGCTCAGCCAAACTACGACTAATGTCTACTGCATCTTCCATTCCCTGTTGTAAATATTCTGATATCGCTATATTTTTTTCAATCGCTTCATCAATTCTTGGGTCAGAACCAGGTTGATAGGCTCCCACACTGATCAAATCTTTATTTTGCTGATACAGAGAATATAAACGTCTCAACTCTCGCGCCATCTGCATATGTTTAGTATCCGCAATATCGGGCATAACCCGGCTAATTGACGCTTCAATATCAATTGCAGGAAAATGTCCAGATTCAGCAAGGCTTCTTGATAAGACGACATGGCCATCTAACACGCCACGCGCCGCATCTGAAATAGGATCATTCGTATCATCACCTTCAGCTAAAACGGTATAAAATGCCGTAATTGATCCGCCATCTTTATCGCCATTCCCAGCTCTTTCTACTAAATGGGGTAATTTTGCAAAGACCGAAGGTGGATACCCTTTTGTTGCAGGCGGCTCATCAATAGCTAACGCTATTTCTCTGTGTGCTTGTGCATAACGTGTCAGTGAATCCATCAACAAAAGCACATCTAAGCCTTGATCTCTAAAATACTCGGCAATACTAGTGGCCAGCATCGCACCATGTACGCGCATTAAAGGTGGATCATCTGCGGGTGAAGCAACAACCACCGAACGCTTCATGCCCTCCTCACCTAAAATTTTTAAAACAAATTCATTAACTTCTCGGCCCCTTTCTCCTATTAAGCCAACAACAACGACATCTGCACTGGTAAATTTTGTCATCATTCCCAATAGAACACTTTTACCAACCCCTGTTCCGGCAAACAAGCCCATCCGCTGTCCACGGCCTACTGCTAATATTGAATTAATAGCCCTGACACCAACATCCAAAGAATCTCTAATAGGTTTCCTTGATAAAGGGTTAATCGTCTTTCCATTCAATGAGACTTTTGCATCGGTATTTAAAGGGCCTTTATCATCCAGCGCTTTACCAGAACCATCCAATACCCGCCCTAATAAACTAAAGCCGACCTTGGCTAAACTATCTTTGCCTAGAGGAATGACTCTACAGCCTGGCTCAAGTCCTTGTGTACTTCCTGTAGGCATTAAAAAAACATGGCCACCAGAAAAGCCAACAACTTCTGCGCCTATTTTTTTTCCTGATTTTGTTTCTACCTGACACAATGAGCCTATAGCCGCACGACAACCTTCCGCTTCAAGCGTTAGGCCCACCATACGCGAAAGTTTACCTTCAACGACCAATTCAGGTGTTTCAGCTAGCCTTTCTGTATAGGGCTTTAACTTTTCAAGCCAGCCTTCACTTCGATTGGGTGATGGAATCACTGGCCCTCATCCTCTTGCCTCTCCCCGCCTAAAACAGTGGTAACGATGATTGCTAATCTGTTTTCTAAGCTTGAATCAATATTTGAAGTCTCTGTTTCCACACGGCATCCACCCTTTGTAATTAAAGGTTCTTCAATGATTGTCCAGGGTGAGGAAATATCATCTAATGCTAAGGAAGAACGAACTAGCTCTGCATCTTCAGGGTGCATATGTAATGTCAATTGCTGTGATGCCAACGGTAATGCATTAACCGCTTCTCTGATGACTGCAATTATTTGTCCCGGATCTATTTTTATTTCTCTGCGTACAACCTGGCTTGCTATGCCAATAGCCAGCTCAACTAACTCCTTTTCTACTTTTTCATCCAGTATTTTAAAGGGTTCACTCAATGACTCCAGTAAACTGATAAATTCAGCCGCCTGCTTACGTATTAAGTGCAGATTCTCTTCGTAACCTTTCTTTTCACCCTCTAACTTTCCTTGTGCGAGTCCTTCCTCATGCCCTTTTAGTTTTCCTTCTTGAAAACCTGCGTCATAACCTTGTTTTTTTCCTTGTGCAAACGCTTCATCATGCGCTTGCTGTTGCATTTTTTCAATTTCGTCAACCGTCAGGGTCGCCCTTTCTTCTTTTTCAACTTTCTTTGAAACAGGCTTCTTTTTGCCAAACTGCGAAGCAACATCCCATAACCCCAGAGCTTGAAGCTCAGACTCTGAAAAAGGTTTTTCCTTAGACGAGTTCATCACCACCACCACTTCCTAGCATTATTTCACCCGAATCAGCTAGCTTCTTGGCAATACTTAAAATATCTTTTTGTGCAAGTTCCACCTCGCTTAACTTAGTAGGTGGCGCAGCTTCCAAATCATCTTTTAACATTTCTGCTGCCCGTTTAGACATATTTCCAAATACTTTATCTCTTAGGCCGTCACTCACACCTCTTAGTGCAATCAGTAACTGGTCAGTAGATACTTCTCTTAACAATGTTTGAATACCACGGTCATCGACATTAATTAAATCAGCAAAAACGAACATTTTATCTTGAATTTGTTGTCCTAGTTCAGCATCATTTTCATTAATCCCTTCCATCATTTCTTCACTTAAATTACCTTCCATGTAATTTAGAATATTAGCTGCGGCATCCACACCACCGACAATAGATGCTTGTATACTTTCACTGCCTGTTAGCTGTTTCTCCATCATATCATCCAACTCTTTAATCGCTGCCGGCTGTACGGTTTCCATAGTGGCAATTCTCATTAGAATATCTGAACGTTGATTTTCAGCTAATAATGCCAAAACTTCTGCTGACAAATCTGCTTCAAGCAATGAAAGAATAATGGCAATAATTTGTGGGTGCTCTAAACGGATTAAATCAGCAATTGAGCGAACATCCATCCATTTAAGCTGTTCTATACCTTTACTATTGGCACCCATAAGGATTCTATCAATAATATTACCGGCTTTATCTGCACCTAAGGCGTCAGTTAGCATATTACGAATGTAAGTATCTGAATCCAAGCCCAGCCCTGTTTCACCTTTGACTTCTAAAATAAAGTCTTCCAGAACGACATCAACCATTTCACCAGTAATGGGGCCCATAGTCGCCATTGCCGAACCAACGATCTGAACCTCCTTTGGGCCCATGTTTTTTAATACGGCCGCCGCCCTGTCCTGGCCAACAGCCAACAGCATTAAAGCAGCTCTTTCAGTTGAGTCTAGTGTAATTTCAGCCATTAGAGTTTTATCCATCCTTTTAGAACTTCAGCAACCAGTTGAGGATCTTCATCAATCAACTGTTGAATATATTCTAAACGTTTTTCATAACTTTGAGGTGCATCAAGCAACAACAAATCCTCAACCCCAGCAGAAAGCCCTGATTGTGTTCCTTCACCCTCTTCAGGCGTTTCTGCAGGTACCGCAATTGGATTGCCATCCTTATCAAAATGCACTGTACCACCTATTGCATCTGCTTCGGCATGCGCATCAAGCAACGCTTTAACTTCTTCATCCCTTGCAACCAGACCTCGCATAGTCGGTCTTAGAACACCAAAAATAATAAATAATACAACCAGCACTGCAGTTAACTGTTTTGCCATATCAAGAAACCAGCCCTGTTCCCATAAAGGTGCTGATGGCAGCTCTTCTATTTCATCAGGTATTCTGAAAGCCACATTGGTAACGGTTACCTGGTCCCCTCGACTACTGTCAAAGCCAACAGCCTGCATAACCAGTTCTCGTATCTGATTAATATCTTCTTGCGGATAAGGCTGATTGTTAAATGTTCCATCACCCAATAATACTTTTTTATCATCAACGACTACCGCAACGGATAGTCGGCGTAATACGCCCGTTGCCAAACGCGTATGTGTAATTGTTTTATCCAATTCAAAATTTCGAGTAGCACTTTTACTGGTTGAACCTTGGCCAGCCGCTCCAGTTTGTGCACCTTCTCCAACAGCAATTTCGGGTGCTATGCCAGCAGGTGGGGGTTGGTTAGATAATGCCCCTGGTACACCTTGAATCGCAGAGGAGTTGCTTTGTTCATCCTGCGTTTGTTCGCTGCGTAATGCGGGCAAATCAGGGTTAAACATTTCCTGCGTTTTTTCTGTAACTGTAAAATCCACATCAGCAGATATTTGAGCTTGCATTCCCTCTCGCCCAACTAAGGGTAAGAGAATATTCTCAATACGCTGCATTAAATGTTCTTCCATATTTTTTTTGTATTCAAACTGTTTTGAAGTTAAATACATATCTTCCGAAGAATCATTACTGCTCAACAAGCGACCTTTTTGATCAACAACAGTAACCTGGGTTGACTCCATCATAGGTACACTGGATGCAACCAAATGAATGATAGCTTCTATCTGCCCTTTTTCTAATGTTCGTCCCTGGAATAAATTGACGATGACGGATGCACTGGGTTTTTTTCGTTTTCGGACGAAAACAGATTGTTTAGGAAGCGCTAATAACACACGAGCCGATTTAATATTTTGAATACTGGAAATAGTTCTGGCAATCTCACCTTCCAGCGCGCGTTGAAAACGCATTAACTCGATATTTTTACTGGTACCAAAACCCGATTCTTTATCGAGTATTTCATAACCTGAACTTTGCGTTCTAGGTAAACCTTGAGCGGCAAGCTTTAGCTTAAGCTCCCTGACCTGATCGGTAGGAACCATAATGGCACCGGTCTCTGTTTCCACACTATAGTCCACCCCCATTTTATCCAGGGTGTCTAGTATTTCGGTCGCATCCTCTGTACCGATACCTGAAAATAATAAGTCTCTGGACTCAGCCTGCGACCATAAAACAACGGCAATACCTACAGCAACACTTAAGGCGATTCCTAACATCAAGCCTATTTGCCTTGCCATAGACAAATTACCCAACCCCTTCAATATGGGTGGCGTTTCTGTTTCCTTGGTTAATTCACTTAACGCACTTGACTGTGAGTCTAACTCAGCCAAATTACCGCCATCTTGTTCACTCATTCTTTTATCTTCACGAACTTAGGTAAGATACCTTAAAAAATACTTTAATATTATCATTAAATCTCGTTCTAGTATGTTTTCATTGGCAATGAAAACAGTTTAATGCATACCAATCCCGTTCATTTGAACCTACATTGGCATGTTGCTCCTAGTTCCCGCGCTGCGAAGCACATGGATGAGCAAGTGTCGCTGGAGGCAGGAGCCGGTTGCGACCAGTGGGGACTCATACAGAAACGCTCCAGCGTTTCGAGACGCTGGAGCGTCTACCCATGCATTCCCACGCACAACGTGGGAACGAGAAAAGCATATTACCCCCCCCGGTTTATAGCCTACATTGGCATGTTCATCACATCTTTGTAGGCATCAACCAATTTATTTCTTACTTGTAACATGGCTTGAAAGGAAACACTGGCCTTTTGTGATGCAATCATTACTTCTGCCAAACTCACATCAGGTGCGCCCATTTCAAAGGATTTTGATAATGCGCCAGATGCCTTTTGTGTGTCATTAACTGAATCAATAGATTCTTTTAACATTGCGGCAAAATCAGATCCACTTGCCTCTGTTATTTCTGTGGGTTTGCTTGATGCTGCCTCAATGGACATTGTTCGCATCTGAGCTAAAACCTGATTTACATTAATATCACTCATATCAATCTCTCACGGGTCGAGTTAATTCTTTACAGTTACACAAGCACTTTTTAAGCCATAGTCAAACATCACACCTAAAATTATTAACAAGGCACTGCAACGCCCGACTCTTTCATTCTTGCAATTTTGTATCTTAATGTTCGGGGGCTAATACCCAACTTCTCAGCCGTTATCTTTCTACTACCGTTTACATCCTGCAAAGTTTGCAAAATAATACTTTCTTCTGCAGATCGAACACTATCCCCTAAACGTGCATTAGACAGCTGTGTATCAGTAGGCATACTGACTGCAACAGGCTTGTCATAACTAATGACCTGTTCTGTTTTCATCATTAACATTTGTGTATCCATATCACCTTCAAACACTAAACTTTCAGGTAAAATATAGCCATTCTGATGTAGAATCAAAGCACGTTGTACTACATTTTCCAATTCCCTCACATTGCCAGGCCAAGCATAATTTTGCATAATTAAGGCTGCTTCCTCTGTAAAAACAGGACATTTCTTTCCTTCTTGCCAATGTTTTTTCATTAATTCCATTGCCAATGGCAATATATCCCCTACCCGATCTTTTAATGCAGGAATTTTAATCGGAAAAACACTGAGTCGATAATACAAATCTTCACGAAACAAGCCTTGCTCAACATGTTCTTTTAATTGCCTGTTAGTGGTCGCCAAAATTCTGACATTTAATTCTACCTTTTGTTGACTACCTAAACGCTCGACTTCTTTTTCTTGTAAAACTCTTAATAATTTTGCTTGCAGACCTAAATCCATTTCGGAAATCTCATCCAGTAAAATGGTTCCGCCCTGAGCTTGCTCAAATTTACCCGGCATGGACTGAACAGCCCCTGTATACGCCCCTTTTTCATAACCAAAAAGCATTGCTTCCAACATGTTTTCAGGGATTGCGGCACAGTTTATCGCCACAAATGGCCCTTCATGATACAAGGAGTTTTGATGTATAAAGCGTGCCATCACTTCTTTACCCGTACCACTTGCACCCTGCAACAACACCGTTACATCAGTCTTAGCTACTTTGGCTGTCAAAGCATACAGCTGCTTCATTTTTTCATCAAAAACCACTCTCTCATTAACCACACCCGGCTCAACGACAACATACTCTGAAACTTTGTTGACTAGTGTTGACGCTTCAAATGGTTTAATCAAATAATCCACAGCGCCTAGCTGCATTGCTTCAACAGCTTTAGGAATGGTGCCATAGGCTGTCATCAACAACATAGGAATTTCAGGGTGTTTTTGTTGCATATTAGTCAGCAACTGAAAACCATCCATCACCGGCATTTGTATGTCACTTACCACTAATCTGAAATTGTTTTTTGCCAACTTGCTTAGCGCCTCTGTGCCATTACCAGCGGATAATATACTGTAACCCTCTATTTCCAAGGTATCACACAGCGCCTCACACAAGTCCGAATCGTCTTCTACGATTAATACATCATACTGCTTCATAAGTAATTCTCCATTGATTGACAGCCATCTTCTGAGAAGGTTGTTATATATTGGTTAATACAAGGTAGTTGTAGTGTAAACAGGGTGCCTTTGCCTTTGCGTGACTGACATTTAATTGAGCCACTATGCGCTCGAACTACACTATCAACAACAGCCAATCCCAAGCCTGTTCCTTTTACTTTTGTGGTATAAAAAGGTTCAAATAAGCGTTGTTTAATCTCATCATCAATGCCTATCCCGTTATCCTGTATCTGAATTTGTAAAACTGCCTGATCTTTTTGTCTAAGGGTTAAGCTGATTTCACCTTGACCATCAAATGCCTCAACCGCATTATTGAGTAAGTTCATCACCGCCCCTAACAAGGCATCTTCATTACCTAGCATAAGGTCAACATTGACATGATTATCAATAGAAAAGTTGATATCACCCTGCTGTGAGCAGTCATGCATATTTTCTTCGACGGCTATTAAAAACTGTTGCAAGGAAAAGCTGTCCATTGCCAACCGCCCTTCTTTGGCAAAGATCAACATGTCATTCACCTGTCTTTCCAAAAAATGTAAACGTTCAAGAATTTTGTTAGAGAACTTAATACGACTACCATCACTCACTGACAGCTTATTCATTTGAGACGCATATAATATGGCAGTCGATAAAGGGGTACGCACTTGATGAGCCATGCTGGCAACCATTTCACCCATTGCCGATAAATGTTTCTGCTGATTTACGGTATCTTGTAATGAACGCAACTCACTCACGTCTGACAGCAATACAATCTGACCACTTTCATTATTCAATACATTAGTGGTCAAACTCACCCTTTTGCCATTTCTCAATTGACGCTCGTGCGGGTTATCAAAAACAGAAATAAGACTCCGCTTAACCACATCAGACCAGTTTTGACCGATGAGCGGCTCACCTAAATAATTAATAGCAATGGCATTACAGTCAACCACTTGACTTTTGCCGTTTAAAACAACAACAGCAGCGGGTAATGCAGCTAAAATTTGTTGTAAACGATCAGCGAGCTTTTCTTTTTCTATTAAAGATTTAAGACGCTCTGTCCGCGCTAAGGCCAACTCTTGACTTAATGAGGCAACTTGTTTCTGTAATTCTTGATAAGAATCAGATAAGTTTAGAGAAAGTTCGTTAAAAAGCTGAAATGCATCTGTCAGCTTTTCAGTTTTAACTGTATTGGGGTTCATTGGCGCATTCATATCTAATCATTACTTTTGCTTTGTTTACCTAAGCAAAAGCAACAACCAGGCCAATTATTTTATTTATTTACTATCAATACCTTACGATTTATTTGACAGTATTTTGACGCATTACAAGACCATTCTTCTACGTGTACAGTCTTCAATTCAAGACAATCCATACTTACGCATTTTTTCCACTAGCGTTGTTCTTCCCATCTTAAGCAATTTAGCAGCATGAGCTACGACCCCTCCACATTCTGACAAGGCTTGCTGTATTAAATGTATTTCCATATCATTAAGATATTCTTTTAAATCCATTCCTTGCTCAGGCAGTTGAGATACGGCCGCTATTTGTTGTTTTTCAGCACCGTCACTATCATCCTCACCTTGCTCAATCTTCCGTTCCTCGGGCTCAGGTTCAGCACTATCGATGACCGTTCCTTCCGGAACTTTATATGCTTGAAATTTTTCTGGTAAGTCTTCTGAGTCAATAATGGCATTGGGATGGGTTATTGCCAATCGTTCAATAAAATTGGATAACTCTCTAACATTACCTGGCCACGGGTGCTGCATCATAACCGCCAAAGCATTATGGGTAAATTGAACTGTTTCCACTTTGGCTTTTTCCATCTTTTTAGTTAAATCACCAACCAATAGCGGAATATCTTCAGACCTTTCATTGAGTGAAGGCAACTCAATTGGAAAGACATTTAAGCGATAGAATAAATCTTCTCTAAAACGTTTTTCTTTAATTTCATTTTCAAGATTACGGTGCGTTGCTGCAACAATTCTGACATTACATTCGATTGTCTTATTACTACCCACTCGCTCAAAGGTACGCTCTTGCAATACTCTTAATAGCTTAACCTGCATGGGCATAGGCATATCGCCAATTTCATCTAGAAAAAGAGTCCCGCCTTCAGCCATTTCAAAACGTCCTTGCCTTGCCGTTAAAGCACCGGTAAAAGCCCCTTTCTCATGACCAAACAACTCACTTTCCAATAACTCGCCAGGAATAGCACCACAATTCACAGGTACAAAGGGTTTATTTTTTCTATCAGACGCCCGATGCAGAGCTTGAGCCACGACTTCCTTACCTGTGCCGGATTCACCCAGCACCAAAACAGTGGCATTAGAATTTGCCACCTGATCAATTAAGGTTCTAATATGACAAATACTTTGACTTTTTCCTGCTAATCCCTTGTTATTAAGCGTGTGCTTTTGAGCAAGCAATGCTTTTTTGGGAGCAGGGAGTTTTTTTAATGTTTCTGAAAGAACCGTATGAACAGTTGGCCATTCACAAACCTGCGTGACCATCTTTTGAATGGCGGTAGGAATTTGTAGCAACACACCTCTATCAGCAAGCAGGATAACAGGCAAACCTGCAACAGCATCTAACACCGATTTAATTAATGTCGCTTGTTTATCACAGCCATTTCCGACAAAAACTGCACATACGTTATCTAGACTATTAAGTTCCGACAGGTACTCAGCTGAGTTAACGGCTGAAACCTGGTATTCCAAAAACAACAAAATACTCTCAAATTGCTGGACTCTTGAACTATTATCATCAATTAACACTATTCGTGGCAAAGCCATCTGTCTACGCTCATTCCTGTTATATTTACTTTATGCTGTACTTTAAATATACTTCGCGCGGTCACGGATGCGGAATTTATAAGCTGCTGATTTTTGTTGACAGCAAGGCGCTGAAATAGGCGCATAGCAAGCTACGCAACTATTTCAGCAACGCAGCTGTCGGCAAAAATCAGCAATTAGAAATCCGCAGTTGTGACCGCACGAAGTATATAAAGCACTTAGGTTCGAAAATTCAGTAACCCTCGTTCCTTACCCCGATTTTAAACAGTTGCTAAAAACTCAAGTATTGAATCATTTTATTAAAAATATATCAAATTATTTCAATCTCTTGTAAAAACTTTCTAACAGTATAGTTAAGATTTAAAAACAATAATCAAGTCTCTATTTTAAATCAGTGCTTGACAAATTTTCCACATCATAGACACTAGTCATCTGTTAAATAAACCTGAGCTATTTTCTTGAACGACATATCCATCAGCATCCTGTTTTCTATCCTTGCTGTACTACTTCTACTTTCCGCTTTTTTTTCCGGTTCAGAGACTGCGCTAATGACCTTAAATCGTTATCGCTTACAACACCTTGTTAAACAAAAGCACCGGGGAGCCATTAAAGCTCATAGGTTATTACAACGGCCTGACCGTTTAATGGGTTTAATCCTTTTAGGCAATAACTTTGTTAATATTGCGGCATCTTCTCTTGCTACCATTATTGCAATGCGTTTAATTGATGATGGTATTCTCACGCTTAGTCATGAAGAGGTGCTTCTTCTATCAACAATGACTCTGACACTTGCTGTTCTCATTTTTTCAGAAGTGACACCAAAAACCTTAGCCGCGATTAAACCAGAAATTCTTGCCTACCCTGCTGCCTGGCTCTATACCCCTTTATTAAAGATTCTCTATCCTTTTGTTTGGCTGGTGAACTTAATCTCCAATTTATTATTGAGAATAGTCGGTATCAATGTTTCTCAAAACACCCAAGATAAGCTCAATACCGATGAGTTAAAAAGCATCGTCTCTGATGCTGAAAATTTGATGCCTGCCAGATATCAAAACATGTTGTTAGGTATTTTGGACCTGGAGTCTGCTTCAGTTGAAGACATAATGACTCCCCGCAATGAAATTATCGGCCTGGATCTGGAAGATCCTATTGAATTAATTGTCGAAAATATACAGAACAGCCCTCACACCCGCTTACCTGTCTATAAAAAAAGCATAGATCGTGTTATAGGTTTTTTACATTTAAGAAGCCTCATCCCATTGATTAACCAGGAAGATTTCAATAAGCAAAGTATAACGGATCATTTAAGCAAACCATTTTTTGTTCCAGAAAGCACACCATTACATAAACAAATACACAGCTTTAAAGCAGAACAATTGCGCATCGGCTTAGTCGTCGATGAATATGGTGATGTACAAGGCTTAGTGACCCTGGATGACCTGTTACAAGTTATTGTAGGGGAACTCGTCAACGAAGAACCCGACGTTTTAGAACAAAATGATGGTAGTTATTTAGCGGACGGTAGCGTAACCGTACGGGATCTTAACCGTATCACTCAATGGTCCCTGCCAACAGAAGGACCGAAAACGCTCAATGGTCTTATTATTGAATATATGGAAACCATTCCTGAAGCAGGCGTTAGCGTCAACCTTCATGGCTATCGATTAGAAATCATTAAGAGCGATAAAAACACCATTAAACAAGTGAAGTTTTACCCAAAAAAGCAAGCTGCTTAGCAATTAGGGAGCTGGAAATAAATAATCATCTGGTCTTACTGATCAATAAATAACTATTTTATCCAGCAAGCTTATTTATTACGTCTATACTATTATTCATCTAAAAGTCTTTTTTACGAGAGCAATGGCAAAATTTACGATTTACTTTAAAGACAAAGTGCTTCAGTCACATATTTTTGATTCCGGCATTATTCGCATCGGACGTGATGACACAAATGATTTAGTCATTGATAACCTTGCTGTTGCGCCTGCTCATGCTGTTGTTGTAATCAAAAAAGACAACTGTGTTATTAAGCAGCTTAACGATGACTTTCCTCTCATTATTAACAATGAAAAAAGCAAAGAGTCTCTGCTTCAAAATAACGATAAAATCATAATCGGCAAGCATACGGTTGAATACAACACAACCGAGTCCTTTACACCCGCTACAAATAACAACCATGCAAATAAAGATGTAGACCATCTTAATTCCAGGCTTGAAAATACGGTAAAAATTCCCGATGCCAACCTACAAGTTATGGACGGTCAGCACATAGGACGTATATTACCCTTAAAAAAGTCCATGACACGCTTTGGTCACAGTGGCGCAGGTGTCGTTATCATCGCCAGACGAAAAGAAGGTTATTTTATTTCGTCACTGGAAGGTGATGCGGATAAAATCACTGTCAACCAACATGCTTTAGCAGACAAGACACTCAACTTAAACAATAATGACATTGTAGTTATTGACAACACCTCAATGCAATTTTTTCTAGACAAGTAATTATGACAGACAATAATAATGATAACCGTCACTTCCATCGAATTTTCTATAATGCAGATGTGACATTAAACTACGAAGCAATTACATTGCCCTGTAAGTTAATAGATATCTCATTAAAAGGCTGCCTTTTACAATTCGACCAACCATGGACAGACCCTTTAGAAAACATTTACACATTACAACTCAAATTATCTGATAATGTTTCAATTAGCATGCAGGTAAGTCCAACGCATGTAATTGGTAATAATGCAGGATTTAAATGTGAGCATATTGATATTGACAGCATTTCTCAATTACGCCGTCTAGTTGAGTTAAACCTCGGTGACAGTGAAATTCTGGAAAGAGATTTGTTAGCACTATCCGAACTTAGGAAGTAAGCCTTTAAAAGTCACTCATTACGTCAAGTGCTTCAGAAACTGTTGCTACCGCGTAAATAGTAAGTCCTTTAACGGGCTCTTTAGGCTTATTTGCTTTAGGAATAACTGCTTTTTTAAATCCATGCTTGGCTGCTTCGTTTAGTCGAGCATAGCCATTGGCTACCGGCCTAATTTCTCCATTCAAGCCAATTTCACCAAAAAACACTACGTCATGGGGAATTATCCTATCTTTAAGACTTGAAACAACACCAATCATAATAGCCAAATCTGAGGCCGTTTCAGTTACCTTAATACCCCCTACAACATTGGCATAAATTTCATCACTGGCAGTAAATATACCGGCATGACGAGATAACACTGCTAATAACATAGCCAATCTATTTTGATCAAGCCCAACCGCTAGTCGCCTTGGGTTTCCATACTGACTTTCTGTGACTAAGGCTTGAATTTCAACCAATAACGGCCTAGTCCCCTCCCAAATAACAGTCACCACACTGCCTGAGGATGGTTTATCAGATCGAGATAAAAACATGGCAGAAGGGTTCTTAACTTCCTTTAACCCTGTACTACCCATAGAAAAAAAGCCCAGCTCCCCGACACTACCAAACCTGTTCTTATCAGACCTGAGCACCCTAAACCTTGCATCATCGGTAGAGGATAAAATCACTTGCGCATCGACTATATGACTTAAAGTCATCGGACCCGCTAGCGATTGATCCTTTGTCACATGCCCAACCATGAATACTGATACATTATTTCGCTTCGCATACTGCGTTAAGAAACTTGCAGATTCTCTCACCTGAGAAACAGAACCTGGCGCAGTATCTGAATCTGCGGTATACATTACTTGAATAGAGTCAATAATCAGTAGATCTGGCTTTTCTATGTCAACAACATCACAAATGCTTTGTACCGATGTTTCAGCTAGCATTTTAATTTTAGTCGCATCCAAACTCAAACGAGCGGCTCTTTCTGCAATTTGCTGCAAGGACTCCTCCCCAGACACATAAAGAACCTCATGATTTTTTTTTGCTGCGCTAGCTATTACCTGCAATAAGATCGTGCTTTTACCAGCGCCAGGAGCACCACCAATCAACACCACACTACCTCTTACAATGCCTCCGCCTAAAACGCGATCAAATTCCTGCAATCCAGTCGATATTCTTTCCGCCTTCGCCAAATCGACTTCTGATAAACGCTTAACCTCTGAACTACTACCTGCATACCCTGACGCACTATTCCTTTGTGGCTTATTAGCCCCTAAGCGAACCTCCTTAATAACATTCCATTCTCCACAGGCCGTACACTGCCCTCCCCACCGAGTATAATCCGCACCGCATTCAGTGCAAACAAAAGCAGATTTCTGTTTTTTAGCCATATTGATTTTATGAATTAATTATCTTTACTCTCTGAGTAATACCACACAAAAGTGTGTAAGGAATCGTGTTGGAATGACTTGCAATTTCTTCTACCGGCAATCCTTCGCCCCATAAGGTAACAGCATCCCCTACTTTTCCATTGGTATCTCCAAGGTCTACAGTCATCATATCCATAGACACTCGCCCCACTAAGGAAACCCGAATTCCATTCACTAAAACTGGTGTGCCGGTTTCTGCATAGCGTGGATAGCCATCACCATATCCAATCGCCACCACACCAAGTCGAGTTGGCTTTTGTGCAACCCAAGTACCGGCATACCCTACCGCTTCACCTTTTTCAATCTGTTTAACTGAAATCAGTCTAGAATAAAAGCTCATAACCGGTTTAAGGTTTAGCTTATTCGCAGTCTCATGTACAAACGGAGAAACACCATACAACATGACACCCGGCCTAACCCAGTCGGCGGCAGTCATTGGAAAGTTAATAATTGCTGCTGAATTCGCGGCACTTTTTTCTCCAGGGTAATTTCCAACAGCCTGCTCAAACAAAGCCATCTGTTGTTCCGTAGGGCTCTTATCTATTTCATCAGCACTTGAAAAATGAGTCATCAATGAAATGGGTTGAATAACACACTGACAATCTAACAAGCGCTCATAGACAGAAGAAAACTCAGCACTCTTAAAACCTAATCGGTTCATACCCGTATCAAGCTTTAACCACACCGATATTTGCTTAGAGCCTCGATACTGCTCTATCACATTGACCTGTTCTACTGAATGCACAACCATTTCCAGATCAAAATTAAGCAGCTCTATCATCTCAGCTTCACCAACGAAACCTTCTAAAATAATTATTCTTTTAGAAAAACCAGATTCTCGTAAACGCTTTCCCTCATCAACTCTTGCTACTGCAACCGCATCAACATCACCCAGTCCTTCAGCAATTTGTAATAAACCATGTCCGTAAGCATTCGCTTTAATCACTGCCATAACCTTTGCAGCAGGTGCTAATTGACGAACTCTCATTAGATTATGCTTAAGTGCCTCTAAATCAATTGATGCATATGCAGCCGGTATCATTCATAGTCCTCTGATGAATAAGGATCTCCTGCAAAATTCTCAAACCGGGTATATTGCCCCAGAAAAGTCAATCTGACGGTACCCAGCGGCCCATTTCTTTGCTTTCCAATAATAATTTCCGCAATCCCTTTATCAGGACTGTCTTCGTTATAAACCTCATCTCTATAAACAAAAACAATTAAATCCGCATCTTGCTCTATCGCCCCCGACTCCCTCAAATCTGACATAACAGGTCGCTTATTAGGTCGCTGCTCAAGATTACGATTTAACTGCGACAAAGCAATCACAGGGACATTTAATTCTTTGGCTAACGCCTTAAGCCCCCGGGATATATCAGAAATCTGTTGAACTCTATTTTCACCACTAGAAGGTGACTGCATCAACTGCAAGTAATCCAATACAATTAAGCCTAACTGACCATGCTCACGGGTTAACCGCCTAGATCTTGCCCGCACCTCCGTCGGTGTTAAAGCAGGGGTATCATCTATAAATAGCTTGGTTTCTGCTAGCAAATTGATTGCCGAAGTTAATCTTGGCCATTCATCATCTTCCAGCTTACCTGTTCTAACCTTATTTTGGTCAATACGCCCTAGTGAAGACATCATACGCATCGCTAATGAATCTCCCGGCATTTCCATACTGAATACCGCAACCGGCTTATCACTCTTAATAGCGACGTTTTCAGCAATATTCATTGCTATCGTTGTTTTACCCATTGACGGACGGCCCGCGACAATAATCAAATCTGCAGGTTGCAGGCCTGAGGTGAGCTCATCAAAATCAGTAAACCCTGAACTGGCACCAGTAATATTACCCTCTTGCTCATAAAGTGTTTCAATTTTATCTACCGCACTAGCCAGTAGATTTTTAATTGATCTAAAACCACTTTCCTGGCCTCTTTGGCGTTGTTCGGCGATCTTAAAAACTTCACGCTCTGCACTCTCCAATATATCTGAGGTATTTTGACCTTCGGTATTAAAAGCAGAATCAGATATGTCTGTTCCAACATGAATTAACTGCCTAAGAACCGACTTATCTCTCACGATATTAGCGTAGGCAACTATATTTGCCGCACTAGGAACATCTTTAGCTAATTTAGCGAGATAAGGCGTACCACCTGCTGCCTGCAACTCATCAGTCGCAGCTAATACTTCAGACAAGGTAATCACATCAAACGGGTCTTGTTTTTCTGCTAATTGCTCTATTGACGAAAATATCAAGCGATGATCTTTCCTGTAAAAATCGTCAGCAATAACTTTATCAGCAACAGAGTCCCAGGTTTGATTATCAATCATTAATCCACCCAAAACAGATTGCTCCGCTTGAATAGAATGAGGTGGCACTTTTAATGACTCGACTTCAAAATCGGGCTCATAAGAATAATCTTGCATAGTTTAATTAGTTTGAATCAGGATATCGTTATTATATAGAAATTATTCAATCACTTGAAAATAGCTGAAAAATTGTCCTACATCGGTTATTATTTACAAGATATTAAGATTTTTTAACTCAGTAGCAACTATTTAGGGAGATGAAAACAAGTAATCATCCAGTCTTACTGGTCTTTTTGTCCGCCTTAAGCCGTGTAGAAAAGTTACATAGCCTGCTATGCGCCTCTTTCTACACGACTGAAGACAAACAAAAATCCTGCCCAATACTGAATAATTATTTATTTCCAGCTCCCTTAATTTCAATTGCTATTAACCATTAAAGTAGAACATATGACTCAAGATGAATTAAAAAAACAAGTTGCACAAGCTGCCCTGGAATACATTAAAGGCGAAACAATTATTGGTGTAGGAACAGGTTCAACAGTCAATTTCTTTATTGATATGTTAGCTGAATACAAAGGAAAGATTAAAGCGGCTGCATCAAGTTCTGATGCAACATCCGAACGCCTTAAAAAGGTGGGTATTCCTGTAATCGAATTAAACAGCGTTGATGAAATTGGTGTTTATGTTGATGGTGCTGACGAAGTAGACCCCAATAAAAAACTCATAAAAGGTGGTGGTGGCGCATTAACACGTGAAAAGATTATCGCTGCAGCAAGTAAGAAATTTGTTTGTATTGTTGATAGCTCTAAAAGCGTTGATGTTTTAGGTGCTTTCCCTCTACCTGTTGAAGTTATTCCTATGTCACGCAACTATGTTGCTAACGAATTGGAAAAATTAGGTGGCAGACCAGTTTGGCGTAAAGACTATTACACAGACAATGGCTGTGAAATTCTGGACGTACACGGCCTACAAATCATTGACCCAGTCGAACTAGAAACCATTATTAATGGTATCACTGGGGTTGTGACCAATGGCTTGTTTGCTGCAAGAGATGCGGACGTTGTATTGGTTGGTAACGGTGATAAAGTAGATACTATATAATTCTACTGAATATACTGAGCATAAAAAAGGCCGATACAGTGTTCTGTATCGGCCTTTTTTATATCAACCTAGATCCAAAAACAGACCTAGGCTTCTAGCAAAATACCTTTTACAAAGTATCTACAGCATTCAAGTCAGAGAAAGCTTGCTCTAGACGAGTTGCCATAGCAACTTCACCTGCACGTTGCCATACACGTGGATCATAGTATTTCTTGTTAGGGCTATCTTCACCGTCTGGGTTACCGATTTGACCTTGTAGGTAAGCTTCATTAGCTTTGTAGAAGTTCATGATACCTTCCCATGTTGCCCACTGAGTATCAGTATCGATATTCATTTTAACAACACCGTAACCAATAGACTCTTTGATTTCTGCTTCAGAAGAACCAGAACCACCATGGAATACGAAAGTAAGTGAATTTGCATCAACACCGTATTT
>ENA-ORXI01001049-ORXI01001049.1-sediment-metagenome-genome-assembly--contig:-NODE-1049-length-22285-cov-21.113563_pt1 | contig 22285 bp, 17 predicted proteins | sample MGYA00237861_ERZ511468 | MGnify/ENA primary metagenome ERZ511468 (study PRJEB26299, sample SAMN06266213) | sediment metagenome | isolation source: Hudson Canyon methane seep mesocosm | place...
TAGGATTGCTCAATTCAGTTGACAAATACGATAGAACTGAGCAAGATTTTTATGACAAGAAATTAGAAGAGAATTCCACCAGAGCTTTTGAATTGAGCCAGATTGAATCTCTATCGAAAAACAAACCCCAAGTGTTGCCATATAGACATTTAGTGACTCTAACGCAGTCAAAGGATGGAAACGATGAGATTATTGCGACGCTTAGAAGAACCGGATACATCGAGAATCTAGAAGGGAACGTACGAAAGAGACTGGAAACTCGCACGAAGTGTATTGAAGGATGGCTTGAAAAACACGCTCCTGAAAGTGTTAAGTTTGTAATTCAAGAAAAACCGCCTGAGATTGAATTCAATAAAAAGGACCTGAAGCGGAAGCGTCTTATCATTTGTTATTGGTGGCCGTGATTGACAAGATAGAACTCAACCCATTCCCTCCAGCTCTCATTCGTTTTCCGGACAGGCCACTCTTCACGTCCAAATTCAGACATTAGGAAAATGCATTCCACTTCCCCTGGTGGCCCCAAGATCTCGACTGTCTTACTCTCAAAACCCGAATTGAAATTCAAGACCGTTCCATTCTGAACATAGCCAGTTTCAGGATTAACCAATAGATATGGAACCAAGACGCTCATTCGATCTGAACTCACAATTCGTATTGACTGTAATTCGCCGCCCACCAAGAAATCAACCGAAAAGTCCAGTTCTAGGGGTTCTTCAAAAGAATCTTCGACACACCCAGAGATTGCAGGTAAAATCATCAAAAAAGCAATAATTTTAGATGCCATAGAATGATTCTGCATGAAAATACAATAAAGCGTGGCTTTTAATATTCTATTAAAGAATTAAGTAGAACAAAAAAGCAATTGGAAAAAGAAATCAAGCAAAAAGAAATTGCTCAAAAAGAGGCAGATAATAAAGAAAAAGAAATGCTGTCTTTCTTTACGCATACCATGCGGAATGCGTTAGCCACTGCACCTGAATCATTGCGGCAGGCGATTCGTTTATTAGGCAGTGATGATTATGAACACAATCAAAAGCACTATGAGGCGATTAATGAAATTACGGGGTTATTTTCTACGCTGACTTTAACGGATTGTTTAATTGATACCTTTAAGCAATCTATTTATGATACGGAAGAATTTCAGCGTAATTGGCAACTGGATAACAGTGGTAAAGCAACGCCTGAATGGTTTATTGCCATTGCATTGCGTCAATCTTTAAATCGGATTATGTTTATGAGTAGTCCGCGTGATTTAAAGAAACTATTAGAAAATGATAAAACACGTATTAAACCGACGCGAAAAGCCTTTATTGAACAGGTTTTACCCTTAGATAGTAATCAACATGATATTGAATTATTTTATCAATGGTTAACCGTATTACCGACTATTGAAGTGAATATTGAAAAAACAGCCTTGCAATTTGGGGCGAATCAAATTAAATTTTCGCTGTTATTTGCGATTAGTTCAGAATTAACCTTGAATGCCTTAAAATACTGGAGCGGTGAAGGAAAAATTCAAATTAGCTGGCATTTAGAAGCAGAGCAGTATATTTTTCGTGTGAAAAATGCGTGTAAGGCGAATGCCAATAGCCAGTTAGCAGGAACACATAAAGGCTTGGCATTTATTCAGCGATTAATTGATTTGCTTGATGAACAAGGTGAACATGCCCAACTTAATTGTACTGCTGATAATGAAGGAATTTTTACCGCTGAATTAAGATTACATCAACGTTTATTTGAAGGCTAAAGCATGAATATATTATGGATTGAAGATTTTGGGGCAGGTTTAGATTCAGGGAAAAATACCTTGAGTTCATTGTTTGGCAACTTATTGTCCTTTGATGAGTGGGATAATGATGATTTGGATATATTAGAAGAACCTGAGGCGTTAGAACAATTTTGTTTTCAACAAAATAGTCGCGATACAATTTATTTATGCCGTAATTATTTTGATTATGAGATATTTAAACAAAAAAATCATTTACTCAATAAAATTGATACCGTGATTATTGATGTGCGTTTAGATAATGGCGATCATGTTGATTTAGAGGCTGATATTCCAAGTGCTTATACCGATAAACGTAAATTTCATGAAAATGGTGGGTTTTATATTTTTAATGATTTAATTCATTTAGGTATTACGGCTGAAAAAATGTGTTTTATGACCGCTGAAACCAGTTCTGTTACTGGATTTGAACAAAAATGTACTGAAATTTATATGCCTAAAGTGACTGCTTTTGAAAAAGGGGATGTAGGTTTTAAAAAGTTAAGAACATGGCTAGAGCAACAGCAATCAGATTATGTCATATTAAGACGCGGTATTATTGAAGCTTGTCTTTTTTTAAAAGAGTACCTTAAAAAAGATGAACAACTTATTCAGTTTAGGGCGTTTATTAAACAAGCCGATCATGAAATTGCGACAACAGAGATTGTTAATTATCTCGATACGGTGATGCAATTTTTGCCTTTAAAAGAATCGGATAACCCTGAAATACTCAATATGCAGTATCGGTTATTTTTACGTATGCTGGCTCATGCGTGGGAAGATAATTTTGATGCCAATAGTTTTAAGAAAAAACATGGGGATCAATTAGAGCATATTCATGATGTTTATACGTTTGGTTGGTTAATGAAAATTATACGTAATTGGGTATCACATGCTAATTTATTAGAACCACTCAATGCTCAATTTATTGCGTTTGCTGTTTTAAGTAATATGCGTGCGATGTTTAAACTACCTAAAGACATTCAACATTATGAACTCATTTTATTGAACTGCCTCAATGACAATCCGGTTGAAATTATTAATTTAGATAAATTACGTCCTGACATAAAATATGCTATTGAAGATATTGAGGGTATTTTAAGGGCAGATAAGCCGCTAGCATTCGATAAAAATATAAACACATTATATCGCCAAAATACGGGCAACCCTGATGCAGAAGAGCATGATTATCAACGCTTATTATTTCAATATTTTTGGGTAAATCAAAAGGCTTATGTGAATGCGTTAATTTCTAAATCTAACCAATTTTTACCTACATTAGCACGCCATATCTATAAGCGTAGTTTTTTAGAGAATTAAAAAGAGTACAAGCGATGTTTTTACATCTTACCAAAGCGACTTATTTAGACGATTATAAAATTAAAGTGGAATTTAATAACGGTCAAGAAGGTGTAGCGGATTTATCCGTTATATTAGATCGAAAAATTTTTAGTGATTTAAAAGATAAAGCTCAATTTGCTGATTTTAAGATAGATGCTGAATTGGAAACTATTGTTTGGAAAAATGGCATGGATTTAGCACCTGAATATATTTATTATCAAGTCTTTAAACATGACCCTAAGCGACAGCAACAGTTTCAAGATTGGGGCTATCAGTTTTAATAATAAATCGTATTTTTGTCTGGGGCGTAGACTTTAGTCTACCTTTTAAAATAGTAGGCTAAAGCCTACGCCCCAATATCGTACTTTCAAAACTAGGTATCTGGATTTAGCCAAGAAAATTAATATGCAAATAACTATATCATTTAAACGTTTATGACCCACGATATTGAACAACAGTTATTACAAGAAATTCAAAGCTTAAAGCAAGAAATTAAAGCCATTAAGGGCGAGCCTAATGAGCTTAAACCCAGTTATGCTTTTAGTAAAATTAAAGACCGTGATTTAAATGCTTTAGTCAGTATTGAAAAAAATTTAAGCCGCACTATTTTTGCCGATTGGTTTGATGCAGAGATTGAGCTTGATGAAGATATTAAGCCCTTTTTTAGCGAATTAATTGCTGATAATGAGCCACTGATTGAAAGTTACAGCGAAGAAGATTTAAAAATTAATTTTTTAGCCCCCTTGCTGAACAAAGTACATTTTAAATCCTTTGAAGATGCGGTGCGTGATTTTTATGAACTGCCTTTACGCTATGAAACTGAGCATTTTATTTTTAATGGCACCACGGATTTTGTGGTGTCATCAGGATTAGTCACCAGCAAAACGCCGTATTTTTTTATTCAAGAATTTAAACGCAGTGAAGAATATGGAAATCCGCGCCCGCAATTATTAGCAGAATTAATCAGTGCGGTAGAGTTGAATGATTGGCAACAGATTAAAGGCGCGTATGTGATTGGGGCAATGTGGCACTTTGTGATTTTAGAAAAGCTGGGAAAAGATAATTATCAATATTTTGTTTCACAGAATTTCGACAGCATGCGTTTAGATGACTTAATCGCCATTTATAAACACCTATTAGCCATTAAAGCAGAAATCAAACAACACCTTTATGCCCACTGATTTAATTAAAATTCTTATTGCTCATCTGCCCCGCTTTGCTGAAGAACAAGGCGATTTTTATGCAGTCTCTCGTCACTCTTTATGTGACAGCCTATGCCAAACTGCTGATATTGATTTCGCAGTCGCTGAAAATACCGTGCAATTATGTGAATTATTATTGGATAGTTTAGCCTGCTTAAGAACAGATTATTTAGCCCGTGATGAATGGTGCTTTGTGTCATTTCCTGCACAGCTGATGGCATTATCAATCTTACAAACCATGAGTGATAAGGATTCACGCTTATTTGAAGCTCGAAAAAATCAACCGCACTTTTGGAATACGCAGGGCATAACTGATGAACAAAAAGAACAGCAACGTGATGTTTTAAAAACCATTGAACAACGGCGTAATCATTATCATCAAACGGATAATGCTCAACCAATTCGCTTTATTTATGTCGCATGGAGCGTGATTAAAATTGATAATCAAATTTTATTTTATCAACGTGAAGACACTAAAAAACGCCATGATTCACAGGCAGGTGATTATGGTTTAGTCGGTGGGCGAATCAATCAATATGATTTGCAGGATTTCCAAGGTGACATGGCAGCACGGTTACAATCATTACAATCGGCTGATTTAACGGGTATTCAAACAGCAATCGAACAGGGTTTAAAACGCGAATTATTAGAAGAGGCGGGCTTAATTTATGAGCAACATTACACCTTTAAACTGTGGCGGCAATTAAAACCGTACCAGCAAGTACAAGGAGCCGCCCCGAATCATGCCCTGACGAAATATTTTATGCAAACCTATCGCATTGATTTAAGTTTAGAGGGATTTTGTTTTTTACAGCAACAAATTGCCGATGATTCACGCTTAGCTTGGTTTAATATTGATGAAATGGTGGCGGGTAAAACAGTCGATGGTAAGCAGGCTTATATTCGGGCTTTATTTGATGATTTTAAGCAGGATAAAACGCCGCTAAAACAAGCATTACTTGATATGACACCTAGCTTTGCCGCTCATTATCGCTGCGATAAAGAACGCTATGCCATTGTATTGCCCATTACCACACAGCAACCTATTTTAATGGGTAATTTAGGCAAACTAAAACCCATTGAAGCTGAATTAAGCACTGCCCAATTAGAACTATTATTAGCGTTAGCCGCTCATGCGCGCGGCTTTCAATTTTCATCGATAATTGACGCTATTCGTTTACATCCTTATGGTTGGATTGAAGTGCTTGAAGAGGCTACTGAACTGACGCAAAGCTTACTGTCATTAATGACACCCTCGTTGCAAACGCTGGTCATTGAGCAACAACAGCAGCGTTATTTTCGTTTATCGGTCAATCCTGAGATGCTGTTTTTTGATGATGGCTTATTTAGTTTTACGCTCCATGAAAAAACCCTCATCATCAATCGTGCTGAAATAGTCACGTCTTTGGGTAAAATCAATGCGATTGCAGTCAAGCAAGATATTAGCACTAATATCCGACAAGGCTTACTTGCTGTTCAAACCGGACAAGGCGATGAATCACATTTGGGAAATTATAAAAAATCCGCCCTACATAAAACCGCGTTAAAACTCGGCATGCAGGCGATATTAAAAAGTGAAGCCAAGCAGGTTGCATTATGTGGCACGTTTTTAACAGGCTAATATTGGGGCGAAGGCTTTAGCCTTCATTTTTTGTTACACATGAAGGCTAAAGCCTTCGCCCCATTAACTAAATAGCTTACCCAATCCTTATCATCTAATTTTAAAGGCAATAAATGAATAATGAATCACAACAAACCAATCCACTAGACGCGATGTTTTCAGGGATCATCGGTGAAGAATACGACACCTTAAAACTTATTTGCCCCCTAGCGGCTAAAATGAGTCAGTTAGTCGGTGAACAAGTCAAACGCTATACCCGTGAACAAGATAACGCCCATTTTTCAATTTTAGAATTAGGCGGCGGCACCGGCATTACCACACTGGCGATTTTAAATGCAGACGAACGTATTAAGGTTTTATCGGTTGATAGCGAACCCACCATGCAAAATCAAGCCAAGCAAAGTTTACAAGCATGGGTGAATGAAGAGCGTTTGAGTTTTGATGGGCAAGATGCCCTCACCGTTTTAAAACAAACGGAAACCGCAAGTTTAGATTTTATTGCGTCTGCGTATACACTACATAATTTTCTCAATGATTATCGTGCTGAGGTGATGGCTGAAATCTATCGGGTGTTAAAGCCACAAGGGTATTTTATTAATGGCGACCGTTACGGCTTAGATGATATTAGTCAGCATACCCGACTCATTCAACAAGAAGTTAATGGCTACTTTAAAGCCTTAATTGCGATTAATAAACTCGATGTTTTAGAGCATTGGATTGTGCATTTATTTTGTGATGAATCAGAAAATCATGTGATGCGTGAAACCCCTGCTTTACAACAACTTCAACACGTCGGTTTTCAACATATTAACTTAAACCATCGTGAAGCCGTTAATGCACTGGTGACTGCTCAAAAATAAACCGGCATTTCAATTGCTTTAATTCATTTATAACGTAGAATTAACCCTCCATTTTCTGGTCCCAACGGATATTCAGTCCAGAGGGTTAAAAGGGAAGTTTGGTAGAAATTATTTTCAAATCCAACGCTGCCCCCGCAACGGTCAATAAGTTTAAAATCATAGAATAGCCACTGTGCTTTGCATGGGAAGGTTTTGATTTTTGTAGCAATGCTTATTTAGCCCGGAGACCTGCCTGAAAATTATTTGGTGCAGCGGAGGGCTTGCTAACGAAATAACCTACTTGCGTCTGTTATTCTCATTATTTATATCTCTGTTGCGTATTATCACTTTCTAGCACGGGCGGTGCAGAGAACATTATGCAAAAAATTTTTATCGTCACACCTCTTTTATTATCATCTTTTTCAGCCATTTCAGACGAAGCCCTTACCTTAGCACCCGTTACCGTGACGGCAACGCGTAGTCCGACGGATTCAAAGTTAGTCTCCAGTACGCTTATTTCACGCACTGATATAGAACGCAGACAGCTTAAATCTGTTGAAGAAGCTTTACGCGGCGTTGCAGGGATTAATATTGCCAATAGTGGCGGTGTCGGCAAACAAACCTCAGTTTTTATGCGTGGTACTGCCTCTAAACATGTCTTAGTCTTAATTGACGGCGTGCGTATTGGTTCAGCGACCTTAGGCACTAGTCCATGGCAGCATCTCCCCATCAGTGAAATTGAGTCTATCGAAGTGATTCGGGGACCTAAATCCAGTTTATATGGTGCGGATGCCATCGGGGGGATTATTCATATTCATACCCGTAATGCTCAAACAGAAACCACAGCATTTAAACCCACTTTTTCTGTCGGTGGCGGTACTTATGGGCATACCAAAGTACAAGGGGGGCTTTCAGGTAAACACAATAATACTTGGTATAACCTCAATATTAGCCATGAACAAACCGAAGGCTTTAATAGCTATGCCAATAATAAACTCGATTTTATGGGTAATGTAGAATCTGAACCTGATTTAGATGGCTATGAAAACCATTCAGGTTCTGTACGCGTTGGTCATGCGTTTGATGAGTGGCTCACTGTACAAGGCTATTTAATGTACAGTACTGGCGATACTGAATACGATGGTAGTTTTCAAAATCAAACGGATTATACCGAGCTGAGTTATGGCGGTGAAGCCAGTATTAAAGCCGCTGATTTTTGGCGAATTGATTTAAGTGGTGGTGAAAGTCGTGATGAATCAAATAACTTTCATGATGATATTTATTCAAGCACCTTTGATACCCAACGCGTTTCATTTGCGGCGATTAATCATTTCACCTTACACCCTAAACATTTACTGTCGTTAGGCTATGATTTTCAAAATGACAGCATTGATACCAGTGATACTTATACTGAAGATTCACGCAATAATCATGCAGTTTTTATCCAGTACCAAGGGGAATGGCGAAATAATACGATTAATCTCGCTTTCCGTGAAGATTTCAATCAACAATTTGGCGCCAATGAAACTTGGAATGCCGGTTGGGGTTATCAATTTGATGCGGGTATTTCAGTGTCCGCTTCTTATGGGACTGCCTTTAAAGCCCCGACTTTTAATGATTTATACTCCCCTTTCGGTGGTAATACCGCATTAAGCCCTGAACAATCCGAAACCTATGAAGTAGGTATTAAAGGTGAACATCAACAGTGGCATTGGGCATTAAATGGCTATTTAACCTATATTGATAATTTAATTGCATGGGCACCTGCTCCGACTGATAATGACCCCTTTCGCTGGGCTCCTAGTAATATCAATCAAGCTCGTATTATGGGGCTTGAAGCGATTATCGGTGGGCAAGTTTATGGCTTTGATTTATTAGCCAATTACAGTGCTTTAAAACCACAAAGTATGGATAGTGCAAATTTTGGTAAGGTATTACCGCGTCGTGCTCAACAAGTATTTCGCCTAGATATTGACCGTAAACTAGGTGATGCCAGCATGGGAACCAGTATTAATTATGAAGGACGACGTTTTGATGATGCGTTCAATAGCACTCGTGTTGCTGGATTTGCTACATGGGATTTACGGGCTGAATATCAATTTTTTGAACAGCTCACAGCACAAGCATCGGTTAAAAATGTGTTAAATAATCATTATCAAACCGCAGCAGGTTATAATTCAGCAGGCACTACTTTCTTTTTCAATTTACGTTACACTCCTAAAATCTAAGAGGCTTATCTTATGACTGATTTTATTGAACAAAATAAAAAATTCTTTCCCACCATTGCCCTGTTTCTGCTAATGGCACTGACACGCACTAGCCATTTTGGTTCTGCTATCAGTTTACCTGATGCAACGCTGGCTATTTTTTACCTATTAGGCTTATTTTCAGGCGGCTTAATTAGCATTGGTATTTTAATGGCTGAAGCAGGTTTAATTGATTATCTTGCCATTACTCAAGCAGGTGTTAGTGATTATTGTATTTCACCGGCTTATGTTTTTTTAGTACCAACTTATCTTGCTATGTATGCAGCAGGCCATGTTAGCAAACGCTATACGGCTTTAAATATGGCTGATACTGCAAAACAAGCGACTTATTTATTCGTCGCAACGTCACTGGCCTTTTTAATTTCAAATGCTAGTTTTTATGGTTTATCGGGTAAATTCGCTGATTTAGCCATCATTGAATACGCTAGCCGAGTGGCTCAATACTACCCTGCGTATTTAAGTTCAACGCTCGCTTATGGCATCAGCTTATTAGTGGCAATTAAGGTTATTCGCAATCTTAATCAAGAGAAACTAGAAACAGCTTCTTAAACGCTATTTTTATAGTTCTGCATAATTAACTTATCATTTTTATTTTCGTCATTCCCGAGTACTCTTATCGGGAATCAGTGGGGCGAAGGCTTTAGCCTTCATTTTTTATTACACATGAAGGCTAAAGCCTTCGCCCCATTAACTTCATAGGTTATATTCTATTAAACTCCCATTATGAAAGCTTAAACTAGCTGGTGAGCCATGATAATAATGAATGCGACTTAAACACGCATAAGGTACTTCTAAACGGCATAAATGCGTCGCAGGAAAGCCCAATACATCACTGATAATTGTTCTTATCACGCCACCATGCGTCACTAATAAACAATGCTCAATATTATTCTGCTGTAGTGTTAGCAAAAGTGCCTGCCATGCATCAAGTACCCGTTGTTCAAATATTATATAAGCTTCACCGTGTGGCGGTATGATCGTCATCGGATTTTGCATAAATTGAAATAAATCCTCCGCTGCATCACTCTGATAAAGCTCGGCTAATAATTTGCCATCCCAATCTCCAAAATGAATTTCTTGAAAAGCCTTATTGATAGTTAAAGGTAGCTTTAAATCCACTGATAATGCCTGAGAAAATGCCTGACAACGTTGTAAAGGCGAACTGATAATGTGATGCCAAGGCGGCTGTTTATGCGGTATAACCGCTCGCATTTGCTGCCAACCTAATGGCGTTAACGGTTCATCGGTCATTCCCAGTAATTTTTTACCCTGTGCAGCATCCCCATGCCGCAGTAAATCTATGATGATGGGCTTCATTTAAGCCAAACCGCTAATGCTGGCAGTAGTGAATCAGGATCAATAGGTTTGCCAATATGAGCATTCATTCCCGCATCAAGACAATGTTGTTTATCTTCAGGCATAATATTCGCGGTTAACGCAATAATCGGCAAATTCGCATATTGGGGTAATGCTCTAATTTTCGAGGTGGCTTCATAACCATCCATAATAGGCATTAAACAATCCATTAACACCAGCTGGTAATTGTTCGGTTTAAGCAATATCGCCAAGGCTTCTCGACCATTATTGGCAACATCAATATTTACAATACCTTTTTGATTAAAAATTTCAATCATAACTTCTTGGTTAATAAAACTATCCTCAACCAGTAATATATTAATTGCTTTCCAGTTAATAGTATTGGTTATTTTTAATGGCGTTGCTGGGCTAATAGCACCCAATTTTTCAGCTTCAGCTATTTTCAAATTAAGACTAAAAGAAAAACAACTGCCTTTTTCTAGCTCACTGCTTAACTCAATTTCACTGCCCATCATTTGAATTAATTGTCTCGCAATCGTCAAGCCGAGTCCTGTTCCACCATACAAACGTGTGGTTGAGGAATTAGCTTGTTCAAAAGACTGAAATAATTTTTTCTGCTGACTTTCACTAATACCAATGCCGCTATCATTCACATAAAAATAGAGTTGCACCTCATGCTCATTTGATGTGATGAGTTTTACCTTAAGGCTCACCAGCCCTTTTTCGGTAAATTTAATGGCATTACTGATTAAATTGAGTAATATTTGTCCAAGACGCAAGGAATCGCCAGTGAGTTTTTTAGGAATGCTTTCATCAATTTCAAATATTAAATTAATGGCTTTATCACCAATAAGTGTGGTGCTGACATCTTGCAGGTAATAAATAATATCTTCAAATACAAACTCTTTATGTTCTAATTTTAATTTTCCGGCTTCTAATTTAGAAAAATCTAAAATATCATTAATAATGCCTAATAACCATTTCGCCGAGATATTGGCTTTATAAATATAATTATGTTGTTTTGTGGTCAAGTTGGATTGCAAAGCTAAATATTGCATACCAATAATGGCATTCATCGGCGTGCGAATTTCATGACTCATATTCGCTAAAAAGGCACTTTTCACTTTCACTGCTGCAAGTGATTTTTCATGCATTTTTTCTAATTCATGGGTTCTGTTTTTAACTTGTTGTTCAAGATTTTTTTGTATATTTTTAAGCCGCCAAACTCTTATAAAATATAAGGAAATTAACATTATGATAATGCTACTTATTAAGACGACTTTAAACCATATTGTTTTCCAATAAGGGGGAATAATTTCAATAGAAAATGAAATCCCTTCTTCATTCCATATCCCGGTATTATTACTCGCTTTAACATGAAAAATATAATGACCAGGATTTAAATTGGTATAGGTTGCAACTCTATTATCATAAGATGTATTAATCCAATCTTTATCAAAGCCCTCTAATTTATAGGCATATTGATTTAATTTAGGATTGGTAAAATGTAATGCTGAAAAATGCAATGATAACATTAAATTACCCCACGGTAATATTAACTTTTCAGGATTTGTTATTGCCCCTATCAATTTAATATCCTCCTGATCAGTCCCAGCAATGGATTTATTAGATAATTTAATATCAGTAATTGACACATCAGGCTTAACATTATTATCTTCAATAGTATCAGCATTAATTTCAACGATACCTGTAGCATGATTAAAATATAATTTATTATTAATTCTTAAAAAATCATTAATGTAAAATCCAAAATCAAATACATCAGGAAGCGTAATTTTTTTAAATTCAAACAGATCAGGATTAAATCTTACTACATCCTTTAAGGTATTAAGCCAAATATAGCCTTGTTTATCTACAACCATAGAGGCTATATTATGGTACGATATATTATTAAAATTAAATGTTTTATCTGGGTTTATATAGGCTACACTCAGCCCTTCTTCAGATGCTAACCATACTCTTCCCTTTTTATCTTCCACTATACATTTTATATAATCGCTTCCCAAACTTTTTTTATCTTTAATATTAAAGTTATAATGGTTTATAGTTTCTGATTTTGAGTTAAAAACATTAATACCTCCCCCTGTCATATTACCATCACTAAACCAAACATTATCCCTACTATCAACGAATAAAGTCGTTACAGAGCCTTTAAAAATATCATCTTTAAAATCTTTAACCTTATTATTTTTAATATCATATTCAAATAATCCTGCTCCTGTCGCTAACCATAATGTATTATGTAAGCTAGGCTTAATTCTATTAATAAAATTAATCGCATTATTTTCTGAAAAAAACATACGTTTAATTTTATTTTCCTGCAAATCAATATTAAATAAACCATTATTTGTACCTAACCATAAAATATCATCAAATTTATCATAGTAAATACTGTACAAATTAAAATTAACATTGGCTCTTAAAAAATCATTATGAAATTGTTTGATAATTTTTTTATTTACCACATCAATCAGTAATATGCTATTAGAACTCATCAGCCAGAAATTATTATCTTTAGCATAATCAATACTTCTTACTTCATTGCGTGTTTTTTTATTGCTCCCTGATAAATTTTTAGGAAATATATTTTCAAAGCCTAGTAATGCTAAATCAATTTTGTCTAATCCTTTGCCGTTAGCTATCCATAATGAATGAGACTTATCAAAGAGTAAGCCATAGGTATAATTTTCCGAAATACTGTGTATATTATTCGCTTCATAAGTATAAGATTCAAAATAGGCTGTGCTTTCATTCCAACGCAATAATCCAATCATAGAAGTAGCCCAAATGGTTCCTTTTTGATCTTGTGCAAACTGTTGAACTCGAAAGTTATGCGTCATGCCCTCAACTTTCTTCTGGCTCATATTTTTCCAGCTCGCTATTGTTTGATTGGCATCTAGCATAAAAATACCTGCCTCAGTCCCCAACCAAATTCGTTGCTGCTGGTCTACAAATAATGCTCTCACGTTTTTTTCTAGTGGCGAATCTAATATTGTATTAATCTGATAGTGCTGGAATTTTTCACTTCCAGCAGGCAAATAATCAACGCCTTTAGGCCATGTTGCAATCCAAAGCCCTCTTTGCTGATCCATAAAAATGGTATCAACATTATTATTATGAATACTCTCAGGGTTATTAGCATCGTGTAAATAAATATGAAATTGCTCGGTCTTGAAATTAAAATACTGTAAGCCTTCGCGTGTCGCAAGCCAGAGACCTTTATCTTTATCTAATATAATTTCGGTAATATAACGATTTTTTTTAGATTTCGTTGCCGTATTAACAGGCGGTAAATACTGTTTAAATTGATGTGTTTTTCGGTTGAATAATACTAATCCATCAGCGGTTCCCACCCATAATCTGTGTTGCGAGTCTTCAGCTAAACTCATGACACGATTATGCGGTAAGCTAAATTCATTTAATACATTAGATGAAAAATTTAACAGTTTATAACCATCAAAACGATATAAACCCACATCACTACCTATCCAAATAAAGCCTTGATGATCTTGAAGCATCGCATTTGGAACAGGTAAGTCTAGGTCTAAATGCTGAAAGATTAAATTAGGCGGAGCTGCCGATAAAAAAGAGAAATTGAATAATAAGATTATAAAAAATAACTTATTAATGAATCGTTTTAAACACATTTATATTATTAATAAATTAAAAATCAGTCGATAGCATCACGCTAAAACTACGCGGGGCACCAATATAATAAGAAGGGGCTCTACCGCCGTCGCCTTGTGCTCTTAAGGTAAAGCCATTACCACTGCTGGCATTTAAATTAAGATAGCGTTCATCAAATAAATTATAAATATTTAGGCGAATGCTCGGCTCTTTAAACCAGCCGACGGATGGAAAACGATAACCGGCATTTAGGTTAACCAAGGTATAACCCGAAATTTTTTCATCATTGACCAAAGTGGCGTAACGGTCGCCGGTGTATTTCACTGATAAATTACCTGACCAGCGGTCATTACGATATTGCAATGCAGAACCGACCATCCAGTTGGGTACATCAGGAAACGCCTTGCCTTTGGTGGCTTCAAATTCAGTTTCTGACAAATATAAATTGTCATTGATATGACTATGGGTATAACTAAACGAACCATAGACACTCCAATGTGGTAAAAACCGCCAAGCCGATTCAAGCTCAATACCTGTGGTACTGGAATCACCGACATTATAATTACTATATTGGTCATTAGTGACATCATAGCCTGAGGCAATACGTTGTCGGTAATCAATATAAAAAACCGTTCCTGAAAAAGACAGATTTTTAGCATTAAAGCGATAACCTAATTCATAGGTACTGGACAGCTCAGCTTTAACATTCACTGGTTTAAGGGTGTAATCAGTTAATTTACTCTCAGCATTAAAAGTGCCGCCTTGCGTTAAGCCATAAAAAATAGAATCCGGCGGGGCTTTAAAGTTTTCAGCATAATTAAAAAACACCTGTTGCTGTTGGGTAAACTGATAACTTAAGCCAATATTGGGTAAAAAATGCCCATAGGTTTGTTCAATATTATAATCACCACTGCTGCCGGTCGCGGTATTATAAAAATCACGGCGTATTTCAGTGTAACGAAACCCCAATGATAACAACACTTGGTCATCAAAGAATTTAATATCATCTTGGGCAAAAAAAGACTGCGAATAACTCAGTGTTAAAAAACCACGCCCTGCATGAGGACTACCATCCTGACGTAATAAAAATACGTCATCATCAGCCAACCACGGATCAAGGCTATTACCGTTATCATCAAAAGGCACCGCGGGCTGTGAACGTCGATGATGCGAATATTCAAACCAATAGCCGCCCATCAATTTATGATTAGCTATCTCCGCATGTAAGCGGGTGGTAATGCCAGGACGTTTGGTTTCGGTTAAACCACTGCTATACATCATAATGGTATCAAGGGTATCACCATCACCATTAATATCTGCAATCCCACCACCCAGTTCATCAGTGGTATCACTTTCGGTTAAGGTGCGTAACTGATTACCACCCGTCCCGTAGCCATAACTATAATAAGGATCAATATCTATACGCAGATTATCCTGCACTTGAAAGCGACCTTGAAGGGTAAACAGATAATTTCGGTACGGGTTAAGATTTAGATTGTAATAGCCATCTGCTGGTCGTTGTTCAATTTGAGCGGTGCCATTTTCAGGGCTTAAATGTTCCGGTGGCACTACCCCAAAATCAGCTTTACGCCCCAGTGTTTCAATTTGAGCTAAACTGAGTTTGCGTAGATTATTATTAAATAAACGGTTATACAATACGCTACCGGTAATGCTGTGCTTAGGGCTAATATTAAACACACCTTTAAAATCTAAATGTTCACGATTGGCTTCGCCAACGCCTTTCCATTTGTCCGACTTCGCTTTAGACACCGAGATAAAAGCTTTAAAGCGTTTATCGCCTAAATACCCCGTATCCGCCCGTAAAAAAGTTTTAAACGCATTTTCAGTCCCATAACTTTGCTGTACCCGAAAACGCATTTCATCAAGCGGCTGGGTGGTCGCTAAACCAACCGAACCGCCAACAGAGCCTACCATCGGTGCATCAATATCACTGCCGCCCTGCATCACCGTAAGCGATTGTAAATTTTCTAAATCCACCAATTCTGAGGCATACACGGCAAAGTTACCCGCATCATTCATGGGTACGCCATCAATACTGATGCCAATCTGATCGCTATTAAACCCCCGTATCCGCAAACCACCGCCAAATAAACCCGAGGCATCATGGCTAAAGGTATTCACCCCTGGTAATAAATCCATCGCTTGATAGGCGTTATTTAAAGTGCTTTTTTGCTCAATGGCTTGCTTCGATATTACACTGCGTGCATGAGGCTTAGTTTGACTGGTTAATAAGCCATAACCTTGTGCATAATCATCTTCAATGGTTATTTTCTCTAACTGCACCTGCTCATCTGCATACACAGCGGGGACAAGTAATGCAGCAACCATCAATGATAAACTCTTTGTAGCTAAAGACTGGGGAAATTTCATAAAAATACGCTTAAAAATTTTCAGCAATAAATGTGGCGAGGCGTGAACGCTCAACATGTTTTAAGGTAATATGCGCTGAATGTTGCCAACTTTTCATTTTATCCACCACATACGCCAAACCTGAGGTTGATGAGGTTAAATACGGGGTATCAATTTGTTTTAAATTACCAATCACTACCACTTTTGTGCCGTCGCCCGAACGTGAAATTAAACTTAACATTTCATGTGCGGTTAAATTTTGGGCTTCATCAATAATAAAATATTTATTGGCAAATGAACGGCCACGCATAAAGGTAGTCGATTTTAATTTTATTTTATTAAACAATAATTCTCGGCTCACATTTTTTTCAAAGCCTTCGCGGTCATCATCGGTTAAAAAATCAATACTATCTAATACTGACCCCATCCACGGCTCAACTTTGGCACTTTCTTCACCGGGTAAAAAACCAATTTCTTTACCTAATGACACCGTTGCACGGGTAATAATAATTTCATCATATAACCCTGCTTCAAAGGTTTGCTCTAAAGCTGAAGCCAATGATAGTAAGGTTTTACCACTGCCTGCCTCGCCGGAAATCGACACGAAATCAATCTCAGGATTATTGAGTAAATTCAAAGCAAAGGATTGTTCGCCCGATTTCGCATTTAAGCCCCAAACAGCATGCCGCTTTTTATAATCATCTAAGGTTTCAGCGATACAGTAGCCCTCACCAACCTCAGTTACCATCACATTCAGGTGTTGACCGGCACTGCCTTCAGGTGAGTATAAATTACTATTCACCACTAAAGCAGTTGCCCAAGGGGCGGTAATTTTATAACGTAATTTATGACCATCTTCTGCATTATGTAAGGCTTCACAACTCACGCCTTCCGCTTGCCAATGCTCGTCGGTTAACGCAATGCGACCTAAACCTAAAATATCCTCGTCCTGCGTTTGCACGATTCTATCATTGCGATAATCTTCGGTTAAAATGCCCGATATTGAGGCACGAATACGCATATTAATATCTTTAGTGACTAGGATAACGCTAAAATCATCCTCAGAAATAAGGCTTTTATGCTGCTCTAAATAATGGGTGGCATTGATAATTTCATTATCAGGGTCTTGTAAATTAATCGCCTCATCAATATCAAAACCTTGAAAAAATATTTTACCTTCACTATTAGGTAGCTGAATGCCTTGATTAATTTGCTCAAACAAAGCATTTTCTAAAATATTATCGAGATGTCGATGCACTTCCCGTGCATTACGCGAGGTTTCTTTATTACCGGTTTTATGATGATCTAACTCAATCAGTACCCGTTTAGTTATAAAAATAAAATGTTCATCAAATTTAAACAATGATTCAGGATTATGAATTAATACGTTAGTATCTAATACATAACAGCGTTTTTTTTGCTTTACTTGAGTTTTCATCATGTTCTCCAATCAATTTATATTTTTGAATAATCTAATGTTCATATTACCACTGCGGTTATTAATGTCACCGTTTCAGTTAATTCTACCATTGCCCCCGCAGTATCACCGGTTGTTCCCCCTAAGCGTTGCAACATAGCATAGCGTAATAATAAAAATACGCCTATCACTGCGATTAATAAAGCCCCTTGAGCAACCCATAGCGTCAACAAACCCATAATAACTAACAATAACCAACTGTAAGCATGCGGAATATTTGCCACTAATACCGCCGCCATACCTTGCTTGCGTACATAAGGGGTGGTCATAAATAATAACGGTAACGCACTCCGCGCCAAAACCAACGCTAACACGATACTTATCCAATGCTGTTGCAGAATCAATTCATTCAGCATAATGAATTTAAGCAATAACACCAATATCAAACCGACCACTGCAATCGGTCCACTGGCAGGGTCTTTCATAATGCGTAAGGTTTTTTCTTTATCGCCCAAACCGCCTAACCACGCATCAGCACTATCGGCTAAACCATCAAGATGCAAACCGCCGGTTAAAATCACCCAACTGCTTAATACCATAACCGCCACCACCCAACTCGATTGAGCGGCTAATAGCCATGCGATTAAGACTAAAATACTCGCCATTAGCCCACCGACTAATGGGTAAAATAACACCGAGTAGCCCATATCTTTGGCTTTAACCGGTGTTTTAATACGCGTAGGAATAATGGTCAATAACTGTAAAGCGATTAAAAATGGCTGCAATATGCTCATGATTGCTCTGATACCGCGGCTTCAGAAAAAGTTGCCATTGATTGATGTAAAGCACAGCTTAAACGAATCAGAGGCAATGCTGTCGCAGCACCACTGGCTTCGCCGAGTCGTAATTGCATCGCTAAAATAGGCGTGGCGTTCAATTCTGCTAATATCACTTTATGCCCTAATTCAGCAGATTGATGACTAAATAAAAACCATTGTCGGCAAGCAGGCTCTATACGTTGTGCGACTAAGGCGGCGACTGAACTAATAAAGCCATCAATTAATACTGGCAAACCTATTTTGGCACAGTGTAAATAACAGCCCACTAACGCGGCAATTTCAAAGCCGCCTAAATATTGTAAAATCACTAACGGGGATTTTAAGGATTGCTGATGTGTCTCTAACGCCTTTTTAATCACAGCTGACTTATGTTTAATTCCCTGACTATCAAGTCCTGTGCCTGCTCCGGTTAATTTCTCGGGGGCTATATTTAATAACGCACAGGCAATCGCGGTTGCGGAAGTGGTATTACCAATACCCATTTCACCGCCAATAAATAACTGTATGCCTGCTTGTTGGGCTTGTGCAACATTATCACGCCCAATTAATATGGCTTGCTGACATTGCGATTCAGTCATGGCAGCTTGTTGGCTAAAATTAGCCGTGCCTGCCGCAATACGCAAATCTTCAACCGCATTAAGCGATTCTAATTGTGCCACCGTGCCGACATTAATCACGCTTAAATTCGCTTTGGCTTCATTAGCCAGCACATTAATCGCCGCTCCGCCTCGCGAAAAATTACGCACCATTTCTGCTGTTACCGCTTGAGGAAACGCGGAAACGCCTTCTGCGACCACGCCATGATCACTCGCAAAGACACTAATCTGCACCTTATCAACACACGGATAAAGCGTGGCTTGCATCGCGGCTAATTGAATCGCAATACTTTCCAACTGCCCTAATGAACCAGCGGGTTTGGTAAGTTGTTGTTGGCGTTCAGTTGCCGCTAATTGTATTGCGGTATCCAGCTCAGCAATCGGGCTATTTAACCATTCTGTAAAGTCATTCAAACTAATTGTCCTTTTAAACTATGCGGCAAACCTGCCACCGTCAGCACCACATTATGACACTCTGCCGCGATGGCTTGATGTAATAAACCTATTTCATCACAATATTGTCGGGTTAATTTACCCAAGGGCATAATGCCCATATTAGTTTCATTACTGACTAAAATTAATTGTCCTTCCAGCTCATTTAAACAGCTAATTAAATGTTCAACTTCATGACGCAGTAATGCTTCATCTTCACGCATTAATAAATTGGTTAGCCAAAGGGTTAAACAATCGACTAACACGCACTGATTGATAACACACTGCTGTTTGATAACCGCCGCTAAATGGATAGGGGTTTCAAGCGTTTGCCAATGTTTAGGACGACTTTGCTGATGATGTTGAATACGCTGCTGCATTTCATCATCGTGAGCTTGAGCAGTGGCAATATAAGTCACTGCCAAACCACTCTTTATTGCCAGTTGTTCAGCAAAACGACTTTTACCAGATTTAACACCGCCGAGAATTAAACTTAAACTCATTTTTTACTCGCTAATATTTAACAGTGATTTTAATTTATCAATATCCATATTTTGTTCAATCATATCCGCTAAACGCTCAATATCCTTGTCACGCACCGCATGGTAATCAGGGGTGACGGCATTGTTTAAACCCGCCCACGTTAATAACGCATCACAGGCGGCGGTCTGCTCAAATAAACCATGTACATAAGTGCCTAAAATTTGACCATCCTCACTGATAGCCCCTTCATTGCCTTGCTCTAATATACAAACGGGGCGGGCTAAATCTTGCCCTTCAGTGATACCCGCATGGATTTCATAACCACTTATATCGGCCTTATTCCAACTGAGCTGCCCTTTCACATTGCGTAATTGTTTACTGGCTTTTAAAGTTGTCGTACAGGCCAATAAACCTAAACCCTGTATCGATATTATTTTTCCTTCAATACCATCGGGGTCATTAATCTGCTCACCTAACATTTGATAACCACCACAAATACCGATTACTTTACCGCCATAACGCAGATGCTTATTAATCGCTGTTTCCCAACCTGAATCGCGTAACCACTGTAAATCAGCACAGACACTTTTTGAACCCGCTAAAATAATTAAATCTGCATTCGGGATTGCTGCATCGGGGGCAATAAACTGTAAATCAATTTGTGGATGTAAACGTAAGGGGTCAAAGTCGGTGTGATTACTGATTCTAGGCATCACCGGGACAATTATCTTAAATAACGTGTTCTCAGAAGCGGTAATTTGTTCGGTATTAATCGCATCTTCAGCTTCCAAATGTAAACCGTGTAAATAAGGTAACACCCCTAAAACTGGCTTATTCGTACGTTTTTCTAACCAGTCCAAGCCTGACTGTAACAATGCAATATCACCTCTAAAACGGTTGATAATAAAACCTTGTACACGCTGCTGTTCTGATTCAGACAATAAGTCTAGCGTGCCAACTAAGTGTGCAAACACCCCGCCTCTATCAATATCAGCGACAATAATAACCGGACAATCCACCACTTCTGCAAAACCCATATTCGCAATATCTCTATCGCGTAAATTAATTTCGGCAGGTGAGCCTGCACCTTCCACAATTACTATTTGATACTGTTTTTCTAAACGTTGATGAGACTGCAACACTGCGTCCATCGCGGTTTGTTTATAATTATGATAAAACTGAGCTTCCATATTCGCGACCGGCTGACCATGAATAATCACTTGTGCTCCGGTATCTGAATGTGGCTTTAATAATACCGGATTCATATCGGTATGCGGCTCTAAATGACAGGCTTCGGCTTGTACCGCTTGAGCACGACCAATTTCGCCGCCATCAACGGTGACCGCACTATTTAAAGCCATATTTTGTGGCTTAAACGGCGCGACCGCATAGCCTTGATTATATAACCAACGACATAATGCGGTGACAATGGTGCTTTTTCCCGCATCAGAAGTGGTGCCTTGAATCATTAAAGTGTGTGACATACTATTTTCCAATCCTTACTACGCTATAAAAACGAATGTTTAAGCATCACCCCAAACATTTTCATATAACAACTCATCAAGTGATTGCCCCTGCCGCCAATTTTCCTGCTCAAGCATAGGTAGGGTATAAAATTTATCCACATGCCCTAAACATAAAATAGCAATCGGCTTTGCTCCATCAGGAATGGATAATAAAGTCGCTAATTTTTGTGGCTCAAACAGTGAAACCCAACCCATACCTAAGCCTTCAGCACGAGCGGCTAACCACATATTTTGTATCGCACAGGCAACCGAGGCTAAATCCATTTCAGGTAAGGTTCGTCGTCCAAAAATATGTTGTTCACGTTCAGCCATTAATGACACCACTAATAATTCAGCACAATCAGCAATGCCTTCGACTTTTAAACGCATAAAGTCTTGCTGCCGTTCACCCAGTGCTTCCGCAGTGTTAAGCCGCTCTTCTTCCACTAAGGCTTGAATCTCAGTGCGTAATGTTTTTTCGGTAATACGAATAATACGCCAAGGCTGCATTAAACCGACACTGGGGGCTTGATGAAAGGCAGTTAATAAGCGTAATAAAACATCCTCATCAATCGATGCATTAATAAAATGCCGCATATCACGCCGCTCACTAATCGCACGATAAACGGCGGCACGTTCTAAC
>ENA-ORXI01001051-ORXI01001051.1-sediment-metagenome-genome-assembly--contig:-NODE-1051-length-22240-cov-11.549429_pt1 | contig 22240 bp, 17 predicted proteins | sample MGYA00237861_ERZ511468 | MGnify/ENA primary metagenome ERZ511468 (study PRJEB26299, sample SAMN06266213) | sediment metagenome | isolation source: Hudson Canyon methane seep mesocosm | place...
AGGTTTCACCGGTTTCTTTCGCTGATTGCCATTTATCGTGCGGTACGCCACCAACCCAAAATATCATGCTTTTAATGTTTTTATCTGCGCGGTAATAACGACTAAAGTCTTCGCCTGCCATTACTGGTGGTACTTCTTCTACTCGTTCTTTACCAAACTCGCTAGTAAATAACTTAGCCATTGCTTTGGTAAATTCAGGTTCGTTATATGCCGCAGGCGTGTATTCGTCTTTTACGGTAACTACCGGCAACAATTCTTCCGGTAAGCCCATGGCGATACCTTCACCTTTCGCTATTCGGCTAATACCATCAATTAATTTTTGACGCGTTTCATCAGAGTAGCTACGTACGGTTAGTAACAATAATGCCTGATCTGAGATAATGTTGTGCTTAGTACCTGATTGAAAACTGCCTACGGTTACAACAGCGGCATCTTGTGGGTCTAATTCACGGCTAACAAGAGTTTGTAAAGCTCCAACAATTCGAGCGCCTAATACGATAGGGTCTTTCGTTGCGTGCGGGTAAGCCCCGTGGCCGCCAACACCTTTCACTAGAATATTTACGCTATCAACATTAGCAAGGGTAAAGCCTGAAGTATAACCAATAACACCTGCTTTTAAGCCTGCAGAGTTGTGAAATGCTAAGGCATAATCAGGTTTTGGAAAGCGTTCATATAAACCGTCGGCTAGCATGTCTTTTGCCCCACGACCACGCTCTTCAGCTGGCTGTAATATCATCACTAATGTGCCTGACCAATCAGCTTTGTTTTCACTAAGTAATTTTGCTGTACCTACCCAACTTGTCATGTGGGTATCATGCCCACAGGCATGCATTACATGACTTTGTAAGCCTTCTTCAGTGGTAGTGGTAACCTTTGACGCAAATGCTAATCCAGTTTGTTCTTTTACGGGTAAGGCATCCATATCCGCTCGAACCAATACTGTTGGGCCTTTACCATTTTTTAACACCGCAACAACACCAGTTCCACCAACACCTTCTGTGACTTCAAAGCCAAGTTCACGCGCAGTTTTAGCTAATTTTTTAGCGGTATTAAATTCGTAACTAGAAAGCTCAGGGCTTTGGTGTAAGTCTTTATATAACGTCATAAGCTCAGGCATAGCAGCCTTTACTGATTTTACCTCGTCATTTGCAGCGTAGGTTAATGAACTAGCAGCGAGGCATAAAACGGTTGTTATAAATGCTATAGTTTTCATTGTATTACTCAGTAAAAATTGCGAATGATTCATCTTAGCTAAATGAAGACAAGGCTACAATGTTAATTAAAACCATTGAAAATATAACTTAAGAAAAGTAACTGATTTAATTATAAAAAACTAAGCAGATAGTATGGAAAGAGTGATTATTCTGCTCATCATTTTTAACTATTGCGAATGACGATTAAAGAAGGTTACAAGGTGGAAATGAAACCATCACAGCCCGCTAACGCAAGGGTAGTACAGACTGCTGATGGCTTTAGGTGTTACATAACTCATTTAAAAATAATTGAGCCGTTATTCGATATTCTGGATCTAAAAAACCAGCTTTTATTTATACTTCAAAATTTATTAAACACTTATCAAAGCTAGATTTTTCTCAATCTGCCCGATGACGTGATTTTTGATTTCACTTTGCTCCTTTAACTCAACTGAGGAAGCAAATGTGAAGACATACAGCAAATCAGAAATCAAAAGCTTGGTAGATGCGGGGAAGAAAAAAACGATCCGCGTCTATCAATCACTATACCTCGAAATTCGCTCTCAAGGCAACGCTAGCTGGGTGTATCGATTTCAACTCAATAATCATCGAAGCCAAATGGTCATTGGTGTCTATAGTGATTCAAACCCTGATCTGATGGATCATGATAAAGCCTTTAAACAAGCTATCGACTACAATGCGATGGTCTTAAATGGTGATAACCCAAAGCTTGATAAAGCACGCAAGAAATATCATGACATTGAAACCGTTAACGATCTATCAGACTTATACATTGAGCAAAAACGCAAGTACATCAAAACTATTGACCCCTTAATTCGAATTTATGAGCGGGATATTAAGCCTTATATTGGTCATTTACTGCTAAAGAAAGTCCACCCCTTCGATATATTCGAACTCGTGCAAAAAATAGTAAACTCCGGTCGCCCTTCGGTCGCGACTCAGGGACTCTATTTGTGCAAGAACATATTCAAGTTGGGTGTTAAGTGCCAATTGATCACATCGAATCCAGCAGAAAATTATACCGCCAAAGAAGATGCTGGAGGTAATCCTTTACCTCGTGATGTCGTGTTATTAGAAGAAGATATCGAGATCTTATTTCGAGTCTTACGCCAATTCCCAAAGAAAGTGCCTGAGCCAACATACATTGGTATTACATTGCTTCTCATTCTTGGCATGAGAAAGATGGAGCTGTTTTCAGCGAGATGGATTGATGTATGTTTAGAAAGAAAGTTCTTTCAAATCTATGCCGATAATACCAAATCTAAAAAATCATTAGCCATCCCCATTCCCGATAACATTGTCCATTTGTTTGAACGACTCAAGGTATTAGCAGGTAGTTCTGAGTATCTATTCCCGGCACGTAAGCGAAGCTCAAGAGGCTATATCAGTAATGACACTGTGAACCACACCATTGCTGACCTTTTTGGCAAAGTCACTAGTAAGCGTAAGCCAAGTGAAAACGTACTTGGCAAGGCCGGATTGCCTGATTTTTATCCACATGACTTTCGCAGAAGTCTCAGAACTTTGCTTTCTACGTACGGAGTAAGCTTAGAAGTTGCTGAGCGCATTTTGAACCACGCAGACAGCAGAATTGTGCGCACATACAACCGCTATGAATATAGAAAAGAGAGACTTGAAGCTCATGAGCTTATAGCCAAAATTATTTTACCTTTGGCCTACCCCATAAGTGTTTAAAAAATTAAGGATTATTAAAATAAATCAAATTAAACCCATTTTATACTAGATTTTAAATAGAAAAATCAACAGCTTGAGTGTTATGATCGTTTTCCCTTAAACAACAAGTGGTGATAAAAATGAAACAAAAAAAGAAATATGAAAGTAAAGAAATAGCGACTCCTTCGCTTGCTCAAATGAATGAGTTTTTTAATACATTAAAAGAAGAGTCGGGCGCAATACCTGAACAGTATCGTTTAGCCATTATATTGATGGCAATATTCGGATTCAGACAGAGTGAATTGATATCACTGCGAGTTAGCGACGTTTCACTAGAGAAGATGCAATTGCAACTTAGCAGCAATTTTCAAGTGCCCATTCCATCAAATCTATTAGGACTATTTCGACGCTTGATTGCGTTAGCGGGATGCTCTAACTATTTTTTCCCAAACCATAAAGACGATAGCATTCCTATTGCTAAAACTAAGCTTTCTTCTGTAGTGCGCAAATTACATCCTAATTTCAAGCTCTATAGTTTTCGCAAATTTATAGCTTATTTCTTAGTAGATCGTGACGTTTCAATAGAAATAATGTTGGCAACGTTAAACCAAAAAAAACCATCACAAGGCTTTGTTGAACTTGATTATATAGATGAGCGTTGCGAGATACATGCAAATTTAGGTGCTATGTTCTTGCCGGAAGCCTTTACCAAGAAAGAATTAAAAATGCTAGGAGTTGCTTAATATGAGAAAGAAACTTACAGAAAAGAAAATTAAGCAGCTTATCGCTACTGGCGTAAAACAATCAATTACGATTGCGCCAAATACGTTGTTAGATATTCATAATAAAGGTTTAGCAACATTTCACTTTCGTGGCGTAGTCGAAGGTAAGCGTAAACGATTTAAAATAGGGGCTTATGGTGAAAATGGTGCTCACTTTATGACACTTGATGATGCTGTAGAAAAAGTTAGAGATATGAAAATACTGGCATCTAAAGGCATCGACCCACAGTGGGCACACTATAACGGCAGTATTATCACGGCCGACGACTTATTCGTGAGTTTTTTTGAATCATCAGTATGTAGCTATGAAGCCGAGAAGCGTGTGTACGAAATGCACATAAAACCTCAGATTGGTGATACTGAAGTTAACACGTTAACGCCAAAACATTTACAGTTAGCGTTGAAAGAAATCGTCAATAAGGGGCTATCGAGTATTGCTGTACGTTCATTATATTTATTTCGCAGTGTATTTAGTGATGCATTTGAAAATAGCATAATGACTCAAAATATTGCTCGTAATTTAGATATAAAAAAACACGCAGGTGGCGGCAGCAAAAATGAAGGCGTAGCACTAACAGAAAAGCATTTAAAATCATTTTTGAGTGTCGCTCAACAACATCCATTAATTTTTCCAGAGCCAACGGTGATAGCTATCTCGCTATTACTTATTTTTGGCTTTCGAAAAATGGAATTGCTATCGGCACAATGGAGTGATTTTGATTGGGAACAAAATGAACTTCATATTTGGGCTGATAAAAGTAAAAATAAACTGTCAATTGCAGTACCGATACCAGACAGTGTCCTCCCTTTATTTAAGCAACTAAAACTCCTAGCTGATGGTTCAGATTATTTATTTCCATCGAGAAGAAGAAGTAATACGCCACATATGCATGCTTCTACGATTAATTCGGCAATAAACAACCTGTTTGGCAAAAACAAACGCAATAAAGCATATCAACAAAATATGCTTGGGGAGCAAAAAATACCTTACTTTCGATGCCATGATTTCAGACGGACCTTCAGATCTTTATTACCAAAATATGATGTTGAAGAAATAGTTGCGGAAGCCACACTAAACCATAAGCCAAAGGGCATCGTAGCTGTCTACAACCGATACAAATACCTAGAGCAGCGTAGAATTGCCCATGACAAAATGGCAAAAGTTATCTTACCTTTGGTGGGTTTTGAGTCTCAAAATGATAATAGATTTAACTACTCACGATCATGCAACGTCATGCCGATCAATAGCCATATAACATGGGCAAATAATTTAAATTTTAATAATGTAACTTAAGAGAGGAAACAAATGGGTTTTTATTCGTTAGAGCAAGTCATGCACATCCTGAATGTGTCAGAGTCAACCATTTTAAGGTGGAGACACGATAAGTTAATACCTCAACCTAAAAAAATAGGTAGACGTGTTTTAGGTTGGAAGGCCGAAGAATTTGATGAATGGTTTGATGCACTATAACAAATTATTGAGTACTAATTCGGGGGAATAGTTACTCCTGTAATACCTATAACTAATTAGGAGGTGAAACGAGAAAACAAAAGCTAAGAGTCAATCGGGGGATAACTCTTAGAAAATAGAAACTTCAGCACAAAGTGCTGGTGATATAAATAAACCTTAAAGGTAAAATTATGAAAACCCCGATAAATATTAAACTGGCCGCACTGCCACCTATTATTACTTTCTTTACATCAAACTTTCTTGCAGGTGATAGCTTTCCACTTTCTGTTGGAATATTTGTTAACGGCAAATCCTATGCTTTACATATTAAACCTCAAGATCATTGGAAATTAGAGCATTACGATTCTCAAATTTACCAAGGCACTCCATTATCCTTTTTCTCTGAAAATGGCGAACACCCTAGCGCTATCAAGGCCGTTATTGAGAAGCTCACCCAATTTCAAAAAGTCATCTTTGTTTTAAATGCTGCTCATGATAATTACTCACTTCAACAATTAGGCTTAACTGATTTAATTGTGAAAGACATCGATGAAATTGATACCTTTGATCATTATGCAGAACGTATCGAATTATTGTCTAAAACCATAAGGGACAGTCATTTAAATCAGTATTCTGTCAAAGATGTGATCCAAACTCTCGCATATCAAACATTTGAAAATTTAAAATACCAAGATTTAAGCATGCTCAGGTACGCACTTTTTAGATATGCAGCAGATCATTTAAAACAATAACTTTATACCAATTTCCTTCCCAAATTTTGGGGAAGGAAATTCAATAACTATTTATCTATTCAAAGCTAGCACTTCGGCTTAAGGTCGTAACATACAAGGATTAACAATGATTTTTAGGCGCATAAACTTTAATGAAGATAAAATTCGCTCAGAAGATATTATAGATTTATTTGCAAGTGATCTTACTACTAGCACATGCCACTTGAACTATAACTCACCGACAGAAAACCTATTTTTTGTAATTGAAAATTATAACGGTGTAATGCTAGGTGCAGCAGAAGCTAGAATTGAAGATGAGCACATTTTAAAATTGTTAAATTTCGCTGTTCATCCTAGTTATAGAAACCAAGGACTCGGTTCTGAGTTCTTAACTGCATTTGAAAATTACGTAAAAGAATTTCTCTCTTTGCAAATAACAATGATCAAATTAATACCTGGTGGAAACTCTAGAAGATTTTATGAAAACAGAGGATATGAGCGAGATTGGATTTTTTTATTCAAAAATATTTAATTTTTTATTTAATAATTTATTAAACAGTTAAGCTCAAAACATTCACTATAAGCCATTGCAAAACAATTGGTTATATATACATATCATTCTATTCATGTTATAACTATTATAACAATTATGATATTATAATGTTATATAACCAATGTAAGGAGAAAATCGCCCTTACATCTCTTCCTTAAAGATTTCCTTCAAATATCTTAATTTAAAATCGCGTCAAACTTGGCAATGTTAGTGCCAAACCTGACAACTTCTTTGTCAATCTTGGCAAAAACGCTGCCAATAGTTCGCACTCGCTGATAGTGAATGTACTTTTGATTCACCAGCAATACCTATCTACTAGTTCCTTAAGTTCGTAACTACTAGTTTCTAAGCTCCTATCTACTAGCTCCTAAGTTCGTAACTACTAGTTTCTAGGCTCCTATCTACTAGCTCCTAAGTTCTATCTACTAGCTCCTTAGTTCCTATCTACTAGTTTCTAAGTTCGTAATTACTAGTTCCTTAAGTTCGTAACTACTAGTTCCTAAAGTTCGTAACTACTAGTTCTTCAAGTTCGTAACTACTAGTTCTTCAAGTTCGTAACTACTAGTTTTTGAAGTATGGGTATGCTAACATGCAACTTATTAGTAAACGGTACAATAATAGGGGGATGATATGGCTATAACTACTCATGAAAAACTAGCTGAAGCCTTGGCCAGTGCAGATAATGCTGCAATAGGGAATATACTCAATTCAAACTCTATCACTCCAAAAGAACGTTCATTGTTAACTAAGAATGGATATCTTAAAAAAATCATTAGGAGCTGGTATTTATTAGATGCAGATTTATTAGCTGAAAAGGCTGGTGAGTCAGCTTTATGGTTTGAATCAATTTGGTCGTTTATAGGTCAATACTTGGCAGAAAAGTTTGGTGCTGATTATTACTTATCCCCTGAAGCCTCTTTAGATCTTCTCACTGGAAATAATGCACTTCCAAAGCAAATTATTGCTTTCACGAAGAATGCAACACCTACAAATGTATTGCTTCCGAATAGTATGAGTTTATTGATTCTAGGCTCACCTAAAGAGCCTTATCAAACAATTTACTACAAAGACTCTGTATTTACTCATTCATTAGAAAGTGCTTTAGTGGAATGCGCACCTAAAATTTATACATCAAATCCTATAAGTGTTCAGCTTGCGATTAAAAGTGCAGACTTAAATAAACTATCAGAAGCAATATTAACGACAAAAAATGCAAACTCAGGGAATCGAATAATAAATGCTTTAGACGCTTTAGAAATGAAGCAAGAAAGCCGTAACCTAGAAACAATCATGAAAGGGGCGGGACTAGATATTTCCAAAAAAGTTAATCCATTTGAAGAAGTTCTAATTCCATTAGGGGGCCGTAGAGGAGAATCACCATCAAGCTTACGTGTACGAACTCTCTGGAATAAATTACGTACCCCAATTATCGAAGTTTTTGATGATTTCCCCCCTACTTTTGAGTTCAAAAAACGAAACATTAAAGATACATTAAGTATGATAGAGGAACTATATGTAAGTGATGCATATAATTCCTTATCTATAGAAGGGTACCAAGTAACCCCTGAACTAATTAAAAAAGTAGCTGAAGGCGATTGGTCACCAGAAACTCAAACCAAAGATAAAGAACAAAAAGATGCATTAGCAGCAAAAGGTTATTTTGATGCTTTCAATAAAGTTAAAGATCTCATTAATGAAGCGCATCAAACAGACGGAGAATTAGATCTCGAATACTTAGTGAGTGTTGGTTTAACTGATTGGTACACAGCTCTTTTTCAGCCTTGTGTATCAGCAGGCATTATCCAAGCGACTGATCTAGCAGGATATAGAAAAGGACCAATATATATTCGAACTTCAATGCATGTTCCCCCCCCAAGTGAGCAATTGATGGACTGTATGGATGCACTTAATGAACTAATCGCTGAAGAAGAGCACTTTATTGTAAAAGCGATATTAGGTCATTTATCATTAGGATATATTCACCCATTTCCTGATGGAAACGGTCGTTCTGCAAGGTTTTTAATGAACTTTCTATTAATACTTGGTGGCTACCCATGGGCAATAGTTCAATTGAAGGAAAGAATGAAATATTTATCTTCTTTAGAGTCAGCATCTGTTGGCGGGAACATTAAACCATTTAGTGAGTTTATTAAGTCTTCAATAGAAACCACATCAAACTTATAGTTTAATTACTATAGTAGCCATTTTTAATAGTTCAGTTCCGACACCACCGTGGAGTCTTCACAGTTGTAATACAAAATGCATAATTTGCCTCAATCTATAAGTTATTTATTTTGTATGACCTTAGCCTTAGTGAAATATATATCCATATTTATCTCTGTCAAACCCAGTAATTAAAAAAATAATTACAATTCCCTATAGCCCTTTAAAAACAAAAGCTACAGAGGAAAATGTTATTATTCCGCTTCAGCGGAATTGTTAGTGCTCAACTTGAACGCCAACAAGATACCTTAACCTTAGTGAAATATATATCCAGATTTATCTCTGTAAATATCCAGTAATTAAAAAAATAATTACAATTCCCTATAGCCCTTTGAAAATAGGCGCTACAGGGGGGAGTGTTATTATTCCACTCAGCGGAATTGTTAGTGTTCGACTTGAACGCTAACAAGATACCTTGGTCAATCGTAATTTTAGCGATATAAAAATGAGTATGCTTTAAAACTATTAATTAAAATCATCTGATTGAGAATTCAGGTTCATCCCAATAATGCTCTATATTATCAATTGTTGAAATAGGTATCTCATCAAACCCCATTAACTCATGTTCATCTAGCCAAGTTGCAACCGCAACATGATAATGATTTTCGGTTATACGGTATAAATTAAGTGTCATCGCACTACGTTTAGTTAGTGAATCGGTAGAAACTGGAAACTCAATGATTACATCTCTAAGTGTTGTTTGCTTTGCACTAATAACTTTAGTGTCAGGTCGAACGTAGTATTTAGCTATTCGACTCATTAAATTTTTTGGTATTTTATCTTTCATGCAAATAGAACCTCTATTTTATGTTTGCTTTCAACAACATCAGGCTGAGCGGCTCCATTCACTCACTTATTCATTATTATTACTTCAGCCCAAAGTTTGCTCTTAAATAGTTTAATTACCTGAAATTATCACAGCTAAAAAACTAAGTTTTATTCTAACTAGTGCCCTGTTGCCTCTGGTGTTAAGTCAATAGTATTTTCGCCTTCTTTAAATACCCCCATTTCAATGCCCAACTTGATACAATCATCAACTAAGATTTCAAAAAAAGACTCTTCCAATAGACCATACATATTAGTTTCTTCACCTTCATCATCCATTATTTTTGGGGAAAACAATATTTCAGGGTGCATATCGAACAATACAGAAATAAAGCCCCCTACATCGTTAAAGAAAGCCCCTTCAAATAATTGGCTATTTAACTTATCAATTACAGCGAACATCATTGGTACTACGTTCGTATCCTTATCTTTAAATACATTTTCCATATGATTTCTAAGCTCACCTTTAAAACGTATTACTTTCTCCTCCATAGTTTCATGGTTTAGTTGCTCTTCCTCATCTATTAAACGTTGCTCTTCACTTAATTTAGTTAATTTACTCATTTTATTAATTCACCTTTTAATTATTTCATTGTTAAACTTTGTGTCATTTGACGTGTTGAATATAGTTGATTAAAACTTACAAACCAATACTAAAAAACTAATAAAAAGCAATAAGTTAAAAGTATTTTCATTATATTTACAGCCACTAATAAAATGAGTGAAAAATATTAAATACTGTAAATAATTTGATGATAAATACGGAGTACATTGCCAGCCAAAATACATAATTTTCATGACTTATTTTTACTCGAAGGCAAATATTAGACATGATCTCTCAATATATGATCTTGACTTAAAGGAATATCCAAATTCATTTCTTTCAGTTCAGCTATATAATAATTGCGATTTTCTTTATCCATGCACAAGTTGGCAAATTGAAAGAAGCCTTGGTTCTTTTCATAAGCAAATAGCTTTATTTCAGATTCGGGATAGTAGTTATTATTTCCAATCCAAATCCCAAGCCTTTCTTTATGTTGTTTAACTGGGAAAAAGCCCTGATGTTGATAATAATATTTTGAAGTTTCATTAATTTTTGCATAACTAAAATGCGGACAATAACCAGTTAGTTTTTTCATATGTTTTCCTCTTTATTTAAACGACTATAGTGAATTTTCTCAAAAAATATAAATTTATATTTTGAAGGGCATTTTCCATTTGACAAAAAGCTTTGCAATACTAGTTTATTAATAAAAACCAATGTGTTATGAAAAAGCACAAAATATCTTTATATTTTCCAATGATTAATCTTTGATTCAAAAAAGTGAAATAAATTAGCTAAAATATAAATGTTTTTTATTATCAGCCATGAGATAGTTAATAGTAGTATTTAGAGTACGGCAGTAGTCAATTTAGGGATGATAAAATGAGACTAAAAGGAAAGATTATAAAGTGGAATACTGATAAAGCCTTTGGCTTTATTGTACCAAACGGCGGCGGTGATCATGTTTTTATTCATAAGACTGCTCTAGCAAATAGAAGTCGCACTCCGCAAATAAACGATGTTATTACTTTCTCAATAACAAAAGATAAAGACGGCCGATATTGTGCGTGTGATGCAACGTTTTCTGGTGAAAAATTAAAGAAAAAAGAAGCTAAGAAAGCCAGTAAGTTTTCAATTTATCTATCCCTGTTATTCCTAACAACAATTACTATTAGCTTTTTCTTTGGCAACTTACCTGAAAAATTGTTGTACATTTATCTAGGGCTAAGTGCCTTAACATTTCTAGCTTATGCAGTTGACAAATCAAAGGCCAAAAATGGAGCTTGGCGAACACAAGAAAGTACATTACACCTATTTTCGCTAGCAGGTGGTTGGCCAGGTGCTGCTTTAGCACAACAGTTTCTCAGACATAAATCATCCAAACGAGAGTTTAGAAATGCATTCTGGTTTACTGTATTAGTTAACTTAGGGGCATTAATTTGGCTATATTCATCAACTGGCGCTAAATATTTAGAGCTACTCTCTTGAGTGGTATTTGTTCAAGATCACTAAATTGTCTTATAGTACAAATAATTACAGACAATAAAATATAAATACTGCATTATACCAATGTGTATAATTAGGATTGTTTTTCGTTTTCGCCTAATTAGTAAATTACTTTAAACAGAAGAAAAACGACATGGATGAAATTGCATGGTTAGACATGCAAGTAGGATGATGCAGTTGGCACCTCAGTTTTATAACGACAATGCTATAGAATTAGCGCAGCAATACCTTTCAAAATCGTTTGATGAGGTACACCAAAGCTGGTCTCAATTTTTGCCATCAATTATTGAAAATCCTAATGCTCGCATTTTGGATCTTGGTGCAGGCTCTGGCCGAGATTCTAAGCACTTTGCTGAGTTAGCCGCTAAAGCACATGCCACAGAAAATAATATTCAAATCCTTGCTGCCGAACCAGCAAAAGAACTATCCCAACTTGGTCAAAAGACGACTCAAGGCTTAAATGTAAAGTGGATAGAAGACTCACTTCCAGCATTAAGTAACGTTACTAAACAAGAAATCAGTTTTGACTTAATTCTTCTTAGCGCTGTTTGGATGCATATCCCACCGACTGACCGCGCACGTTCAATTCGCAAACTAGCCAATCTACTCAAACCAGGTGGGAAATTAGTTATATCTCTCCGTCATGGACAAACAGAAGAAGAATGTAAGCAACGAAAAATGCATCATGTTTGTGCTGACGAACTAAAGAAACTAGCGTCAGATGTTGGACTATTCACCAAATTAGAAACTCAGAAAGAAGACGACAAACTCGATAGACCCCATGTCACTTGGCAGACAGTTGTATTGCAGATGCCAGACGATGGCTCTGGTGCATTTCCCTTTATTCGTCATGTTGCCATTAATGACGGTAAATCAGCAACACATAAACTTGCCTTATTAAGAGTGTTACTCCGTATTGCTGATGGTCACCAAGGTGCTGTACTGAGGCGTGAGTCAACTCCTTTTGGTGACAGAGTTATTTTACCTGTTGGGTTAGTCGCGCTTTATTGGTGCCATCAATATAAAGACTTAATAGATACTCACCAGTTATACCAAACACCCAATAAAAGCCCAAACATGGGTTTTATGAAACCTGATGGTTGGCATAAGTTAACACACCGCACTGCTTCAGATTATCGTATTGGAAATTTATTCACGGGTGATGATGCTAAAGCACTATATAAAACAATTTCAGCAGCCGTTAGTAACATAAAAACCATGCCTTGCCGTTATATTACCTTACCAAATAGCGATAAAATCGTATTTGAGGTTGCTAGTAAATCCGTAAAAGCTAAAGACAGTATTTTCCTTGATTTAAAAACTTTAGAACAGTGGGGGGAGTTTTCATTACCTGAATCTACTTGGCTAGCGTTCAATCGCTATGCATGCTGGATTGAACCTGTACTCGTCAGTGAGTGGGTGAAAACTATGGCGAGCTATTCTGGTAATGCTGAATATAGCTCCGCTGAGAAACAGTTTCACTTATACCAAGCATTAAATTGGCTGGAACCTAAGCGCACAACTGTTGAAGTACGAAACCGCTTTGAACAACTTAAAAAGCAACAACCTAACAGCAAGCTAATGCAATGTGTCTGGTCTGCAAAGTCGTTGAAGAAAAACTACGATATTGATCACAGTATGCCATTTTCCCGTTGGCCGAATAATGATCTTTGGAACCTGCTACCAACAAATAGCGATATTAACAATCAAAAAAGTGATCGACTGCCCACAGAACAGAAACTAAAAATAGCAAAAGAAAGAATTCAGCACTGGTGGCAAGCAGCTTGGTTAAAGAGTTCTGGTGATCGCCATCAACGATTTTTTGCTGAAGCAAATATTGCTTTGCCAGGATTGAATTCAGATAACTCATCTATCGATGATTTGTTTGAGGCTTTGGTTGTGCAAAGAAGTAGATTGAAAGAAATGCAGCAATTAAGAGAGTGGTAAATAAAATCTAACATATTACTTAGGCTTGTTTTTACACCTTGCAATATAACTTATTATAAAAGCTATTCAATAACAGATTATCAATTAAAAAATGAGGATTAAAGTTGGCTAAAAAAGGCACCTTCAGACGAGTACGTGACCCTGCTTTAAAAGTTAAGGAAACAGCTACCAATGTCATGCGAGAACTATATGCAATATCAAATATAGAGTCTTTTAAGAACTCATTTGAAAGGAAGTGTAGAAATCCCATATTCAAAGGTTTCTTTTTCAATAAACCTAGTTATTACGTCAATGGGTTTCGTAGAGATATACCAAACTTCTGCTTTAATTTATTAGAAAAAGATATCTTTTTGTTATCAAAACAAATTATCAAATATAAAGATGAAGTGAATGCTTATGTAATTCACCGAGAACAAATAGAAAAGTTTGTTTTATTAGGTGAATTGGAATCAGCACTAAACCTACTTGAAGAAGTAAGGGAGTATTCTGGATTTTCTTTTTGGTATTTGGGGATAAAGTTTTCTATATTATCCACATTGGACCGTGATGAGGATGTGTTATCAATTCATAGTGAATTATTTGATAGCGTAAAGACGGGCGTAGAAGAGCGAGATCTTGATATTCTAATTGCTGCTTGTATGAAAAAGGCACCAATCGAACGTTGTGATTTCATGATTGACGCAATAGCTGAAGGACTAAACTATTCTCCTGAATCAAAGGCTATAGAGTTTTTATTTCGGTTTTCTCCTTTGAAGTTTGAAGAAAGTGACTTTCTTTCAATTTGTGAATATCTAGGAAAGGCAAATGTAATAGATAAATATAATGCCTTATATAGAATGGCTTCGATGAGCCTGGCAAAGCAAGAGCTTGACCATGTTTCATTGAGTACATACTTAGAGCTTTCCCCGAATATAGTAGACAAAAGGTTGATTGCTATTCAATCAATTGTTGATGATGAAAAAAGTGATAGCGAAAAAGATAAAGCACTTGTTGATATATGTGATACCTATATCAAAGGTAATTACTTAGAAGTAATTAAGAAAGCCGAGCACTATTTATCAATTTGGCCAGAGTTAGCAAATATTTATGAGTTTTACGTTAACTCTTTGTATAACCTTAATAAAAAACCAAATTTAAATGAAAGAGGGTTACTTTTCAAAGTAATTGACGAAATGTTGAATTACTTAATATCTAGAGGTGACCAAACATCTTCACGACTGACTAAAATATTATATCAATTTAATCAAATAGACTGTTTACAAATTATAAATTTAGTCGATATCAAGACAGACATCTGCCATAAAGAAAACGAAATACTTTATATCTATAGATATCTCGATATATTTGGTTCTTATATGAATCCGTTTAGAAACACAAAGGTAGAATCAAGTTCAATAAGTTATCAATTAGCTAATAGTAACCTAGAAAAAATAGACAACTTACCCATCCCAGAATATAGAAAGCTAAAGTGGAAAGCTGATAAAAGTTATCATGCTGAAGAATATGATGTTGCATTAAACTATTACATTCAAATGCATGAAATCCCTAATCACTTATTTGATGAAATCAATGCAAAAATTGCATTATCAATGTTAAAAGATGGAGATGTTGATAAAACAGTATCTTTTATTAGTGATCTCTACTTCCAAAGTAAGCAAAATTTATGGAAGTTACCTAAAAGCGTAATTTTTGACGAAATAGATGAAGCAGACGAAATCAATTTTAGTAATATTGATCTAACTATAACAATATTTTTAATATTAAAGGATGAATATAGTGAACATCAAACAATCTCACTATTCCTAAAAGATTACTTAGCTAGTCGAGATGTCACATTTCCAAGTGCATTTATTCCTGAGAATGAAAAAGAAATATATATATTAGAACAAGTATGTAATTTGAGTATTCTTGAAGGATTAAGAATCTACAATTCTGACAATGATAATATCCTTGAAAGAGTAATGATATTATCATTATTAATAGAAAACGTTGGTGAAAAAGAAAGCTTATTAGACGAGTTTGAATTTTTGGTACACCAGTACACGAAAAATTCAAGCATCATTAAGCTTGGAAAAGGTAAGCTCAGAGTTGATCAAGCACGAGTATTTTCTTTAGCAAAACAAAGTTTTCATGAGTTATATAACGAATTAAACAAAGCAATAATATACGAGAAAGATAACCCGGAGCTTTATGAAGAACATGTACAAGTTGATAAGTTTGACAACCGCTCAATAAGAACGAATAAAGACTCATTTAATTTAGCTAATACTTTATTATTAGAGATTCGAGATATATATACATTAAATCCAACATTTGGCCTCGATAACTCCTTGAATGTTGATATTCGCCATAATTGTATTGTTCCAGTTTTAAGAGCTGTTTTTGAAAAACATGATTTAATTTGTAGACAAGTGGATTCGAATTATCTTAATAATGTTTTTATCGAAGAAACATTTAAAGCTGGTATTGTGAGATTTTATTATGATGAAATTCAAACTGTTTTTAAAACTTTTTCAAAAAGTGTAGATGAATATTTAACTTTGTTAAAAACTCAATATATGCAAATTGGAACAAATGATAGAGTTTTTTCTAAATCTTTATTTAAGTTCTTTTTTACTACTGAAGAAGTAAATAACTTATTAGAGCTAATCAAAAGTAATTCGACTTACGAAGAAGTTTTATGGTGGATTATTTCAATATTAGATAAACAAACAGAAACATCTATAAAGACAGGGAAAGTTAGTTTGAACAATGCAGTACCTGCTGTATTTGATGAATATTTGAAACTGATAAAGGATATCAGTAGCTTAGTAGGAACAAGCTCTCATAGAATTACAGATAAAGTAGCTCTTTTCAGAGCCGATATAGTTGAAAAAGTAAGGGAGTTATCTAATTGGCTAGATCTAGAGAGATCTTCTGGTGAACACTTTTTTATAAATATACCAACGCTTGAAGCCTTTAACTTTGTAGAAAAGATGTATCCCAAGGTAAAGGTAAAATTGCGGCAACCTAATGAAGTACTTACATATTTTAATGGTATCCACCTCTCTAGTTTTATCCGAATATTCATTATTCTCTTTGAGAATGCTGTAAAACGTAGAGATACAGAAAAAAATTGCAATATTATTGTTGATTGGCATGAGACCGAAAATGAGACAGAGATAACTATAAAATCGAAATCAAATAATATTGACTTAAATAAGGTTAAAGAAATTAATGAAACTGTTAACAATATAGATTATTTGGATAAAGCAAATCGTGAAAATAATAGCGGATTTTTTAAGATAAAAAGAATTTTGGAAAAAAATCTTAATGTCCATAACACTATAGAACTAAAACCTACAAATAAAAATTTCATAATCCTTATGAAATTTTCTCATGAAAAAATTATCTTTCAGGAGGAAGATGATGAAAATATTGATAGCTGAAGACTCTCCTGAAAAATTAATTCAGATAGAGCACTTACTTGTTGAGAGTATAGGGGTTGAAAAAAACAAAATCACTATTACCAAAAACAAAGAAGAAACCATTGATATACTTGAAAATAGTATATTTGATTTAATTATTTTAGATATGAGTTTACCAAAATATAAAAGCGAAGATTCAAATATCATTCACCTTGCGGGTAAAGAAGTACTAATTTTTTTAAAACACCAAAGAAAGAATATACCTACGGTTGTACTGACGGCACATGATGTATTTGGACATCATGATGCACAAATTTCTCTCAATAAACTTACTTTGGACTTAAATAAGCGATTTAAAAAGTTCTTAAAAGGAGTTTATCCGTGGGATGCTTCATCTGATGAATGGAAAAATCTTATGAAAAAAACAATAGAAGAGCTATAAATTGATTACAGTATTAGTTGTAGAAGATTGCCCTATAAAATATAAAGCAATTAAAGAGGTTTTGATCGGGTGCGGGGTAGAAAGTACTTCAATTGAGCATATAGATAATTTAAATAGTTCTTTACAAGCGTTAGAGAATATATTTTTTGATATATTAATCTTAGATATGCAAATCCCACTAAACTTAAATGGTGATAAAAATGATAATGGAGGAATCAATTTACTTAAATCTTTAAAACACGATATTCGGAGAAAAACAGATAAATATAAAATATCTCCGGTAATTATTGGGCTGACTGAGCATGCAGATATATTTTATAAACAAGCAAATTTCTTTAAGGAACAACGTGTTTTTGCGTACAAATATGATACAAGCTCGAATGAGTGGATAAAGAACATTCAAGAGACGATTGAAGAGTATGCTTTATCGTTAGAGGCTAAAGTTGAAAAATCAAGTCATCAAAAAATTATATATAGCGTGCATGGAATTATGTCATTTGGATTATGGCAAAATAAATTAGATACTTTTATTGCTGACATGGATGGTTATAAACACATAAAGTATAAATACAATTTTTTTCCAATAGTGTCTTTCTTAAACTTGAAAAAAAGAAAAATCGAAGCTGATAGGTTTGAAAATGAATTGATTGCTTTGGCTAATAGGTACCCAAATGCAAAAGTGAATGTTATCTGTCACAGCTTCGGAACTTATCTTTTTGCAGAAGCTCTAGAAAAATTATCTATTTATAACAGCCCAACGTTCGATAAAATCATTCTTTGTGGAAGTGTATTAAAAGAAGAGTATGATTGGAAAAATGTCATTGACAAATTTTCGTTAAGTAAAATTGTGAATGATTGTGGTATATCGGATATAGCTTTATTGATGAGTCATATTTTTGCAAGCGGTCTTGGTAAAGGTGGACGAACGGGCTTTAAAAATACTATCGCAAATACAGTTACAAATAGATATTTCAAAGGAAGACATGGATGTTTTTTTAAGCCTCAACACATTAATAGCTGGGTTGACTTTATTAAGAGCGGAGAAATAGAAGAAATAGACCAAAGAAGTGAAGTAGGGCCTACGAAAATAGTTCAAAAAATGCTTACAAAACATAAGTACTTCTCAATACTTCTATCAATATCAGCCTTATCATATTATTTCTATTTTTAACTAGTCATATTAATTATTAAACAATACGGATTATCCAACAGCCAGTTTAGCCGTCTCATGCCACAAATACGATGGCATGGGATGTTTTAACTGCCATGTAATATCCATAGGTTGACTGCCTTCATATTTAACAAAATCCACCGGACCAAAGTTAACAAACCCCATTGTTCTGCCATTTTCATCCTTGGCTTGTTCTCGCACAAATAAAAGGAACGTTTTCTTATTTTCTTTTTGTTTTATATAGTCTAGACCCTTGCCGGAACTTGGCTTAGCGCTATTTTGGGTTTGCCAATGAAACAAGATGGGGCTAATTGCATAATCATGGTACATAGTGGTTGCTGAGAACTGCTTTTCACACTTGTTAAGAGTTACAAAAAGCAGCTCGGTGTTTGCGTCAGCAATATTTAATACACCTTCTCGGCTAGACGATTTTTTGGTAAAAGTACTATCGCCAAAAGCTACAAGAATATGTTCTTTAGGGTAGCGAACATGCATGTTGAGTGGTGATGTATCTACCTTGTTATTGCCAACTAATGGCATATCAAACTCACTTACATCTAATCGCTCAATAAGAATCGATATAGCTTCACTAAGCTCACTCTGCAAACCTGTATTCTTCAATGCAGCTAAGCTTTCTTTTAAGTTATCAAATCCTAATTGTTTACCTGTTTTATCCCAAAAATCGTAATGGCACATCAAAGAAAAAAGTTGCTGCCTTTCTGACGAATCATTGCTTAGTAGGGGTCTTTCAAAGGCATCTGATATTGAGAAGTTATTATCGCAAAGCGCTTTAATAAAACGTAAATATGAGAGAGACGTACAATTCATCAATCTATTATTAATTGCTCGATAATAAGCTGTATAAAGCTCCTTTTCACCTATTTCAATTTCTTTCCCCTTGCTTGCAGCAAGTAATGTTGTCCATCCTCCAAACTTTCCACATTTAACTTTGTAAATATCTTCTAGGGCAATGTTAGGGTGAATATGAAAAAAGTTAGTTAGGGTTAACGTCAAATGGGTAGCATGAGGGAAATTGATTATCAGGCTAATTAACTTATTTTTGTTTAGTGTTGCTTGGCTAATGTTTTTAAGAATCATTGTTTGAGTTTTTTCTTGTAACTCAATACGACAACCTAATGGTAAGTGAGGAAAACCTTGCTTAACTTCTTTTGCTATTGCCTGATTTGTTTTACCTACTAATGCTCTAAACTTGTGTGAAAAGTCATATTCTGGTCGTGAATTACCGACAAAATCTAAAATAGTGCAACATTCTTTATCGTTAGTTAACCGCAATCCACGTCCAAGTTGTTGAAGGAAAATTGTTAAACTTTCTGTAGGGCGCAAAAATAGTAAAGTGTCTAATTCTGGAATATCAACGCCTTCATTGAATATATCGACTACAAAAAGCACATTGATTTGTTTTGATTTCAATCTTTGCTGCTGAATCTCACGGTCTTTACTGTTATCGCTAGTTAATACGCCACAAGCAATATTATGCAGTGTGAATTTTTGCGCCATAAAGTTCGCATGCTCTTTACTGACACAAAATGCCAAAGCCCTCATTTGGGAAATATCAGTAACGACCTCATCAAGGCTTTGCAGGATACGTAAAACACGCTGGTCGTTGTAGGTATATAGGTGTGTTAATTCAGCAATGTCATAACGCCCCTTTGACCATGAAATTTTAGTGAGATCAGTATCATCATCTATGGCGAAATATTGAAATGGCGAAAGGTGGCGTTGATTTATAGCCTCTGGCAACCGAATTTCCGCAGCAATAACATTACAAAAATCACATAATATATCCGTACCATCGTGTCGTTCAGGGGTCGCTGTTAAGCCTAATAAAATCTTCGGATTGAAGTGTTCTAAAACGCTTCGGTAGCTACTTGCAGAAATATGATGTACTTCATCAATAACAATATAGTCAAAGTAATCTTCACTTAACGCTAATGTGTCAATTTGATTATTTAAGCTTTGAATTGAGGCGAAAAGATGCTGATATTTACTCGGTTTGTTATTACCAACCCATAGTTCACCAAACACGCTATTTTTTAATACGCCACGGTACGCACCTTGTGCCTGCTTCAAGATCTCTTCTCTATGGGCAATAAATAAGAATTTTGCTTCAGGGTTATCATTGTAAAAGCGCGCAAAATCAAATGCCGAGATGATTGTTTTACCTGTGCCTGTAGCTGCAACCACTAAGTTTCGATAGCGTTCATGTAGGTCTCGTTCAACTTGAAGCTTTTCAAGTATGGTTTGCTGATGAGAATGAGGTTTGATATCAAAATAAAAACTAGGTGTTGATTTATTAAAACTGCCTTTTGCCTCTTGCAGTGCGTTTGTTAACTTTTCTCTACTTTCAACTTCACCATCAAAAGGTTCAAAATCAGGTGATTCCCAATAGGTTTCAAAAGTACTAAGTGACTTTTCAATAATGTGCGGTATTTCTTGTGAGGTGATTTTTAGGTTCCACTCTAAACCACTAGTCAGAGCAGAGTGCGATAGGTTAGATGAACCAATATACCCGGTATGAAAACCAGTATTGCGCATAAATAAATAGGATTTTGCGTGAAGCCTTTCGCGGTTAGTATTGTAGCTAAGCTTTACTTCGGTATTGGGTAATGATGCTAAAAACTCTACTGCTTTTGCATCGGTAGCGCCCATGTAAGAGGTGGTAATAATTTTTAGTTTTTTACCACTACGCGTAAATGACTCCAGTTCATTCTTGAATATTCGAATGCCAGCCCATTTAATAAATGATACTAGCCAATAGATTTTATCAGAAGACTGTATCTCTCTTTTTATCTCCGTTTCTAACGAAACGCCAACGTTACTACCACAAAACAATTCACTCTGAGTTAGCCCTGTAATGGGCATTATAGATTCTACATATTTGGGCAAATCAGCAGCAATAGGGTTGGCCTTATCAAATAGCGCAGTAAGGATTTTTCCTTGGCTATCAATTAGGTTCTCGCTGATTAGCTCTTCATCTCGAATATGCTTGCTAAGCCATTGAACAATGGTATTGGCGAGATTAATTTGCTCACTAATTCGGTGGTCACCACCAGGAACAGAGTCCATAGCAATTTCAATAAGGCGAGTTAAGAATCGGGATAACCATGTTGCGGCTTCGGCAGCCTCTAATGCTCGTTCGCCAACATGAAAGGATTCACGATCTAAGTTTTGCTCAACTAACTGCGTTATTAGCTGTTCGTATATACCCGTTTGATTCATGAAAATCCTTTTTCGATTTTATTGTATTAGCCCAGGATAACTTAAATAGTTAAATTGACAAAAGTTTATAGGGGGTTGGTAAGAAACCATATTCTAATTATTAGAACCATGATTTTTTAAAAACATGGAATCTCATCATTCTAAACTATACGTTTATGGTGTTTTAGCTTATGTTTTTAAAATTCTCGTGGAAGTAATCACGCATGTTTTGAATTATTAGTAATTTAGTTTTTATATTTTGAAAATAACCTACTAGAATATGGAATAGCAAAGTGAAAAAAGGCTAACTAGCCACCTGACTCGTTTTTCGATTTAGTAAAATGATGGCTAGTGAGGTTTTATAAAGGCTTGCGAGGGTTCAAGTGTACCGTCAAAGCATTTAAGTAAAGACTTATGACGGTAAATGAAGGTTTGTAACTTATTATAAAGGTTACAGAATTTCTACTCTATGTTTTGGATCTGCTCACGCATTTGCTCAATTAGCACTTTCAATTCAACGGCTGAATTGGTGATATCAGCGTTAATTGATTT
>ENA-ORXI01001052-ORXI01001052.1-sediment-metagenome-genome-assembly--contig:-NODE-1052-length-22225-cov-4.214015_pt1 | contig 22225 bp, 19 predicted proteins | sample MGYA00237861_ERZ511468 | MGnify/ENA primary metagenome ERZ511468 (study PRJEB26299, sample SAMN06266213) | sediment metagenome | isolation source: Hudson Canyon methane seep mesocosm | place...
TGAGTTTAAAGCACTATAGTGAGTTAAAGTTAAACTATACCCTGCTCTAATGCTTCTTCTCGAATGCCATCCCAGCCTTCTTTTACCTTACGCAAATGACCTGCAACTTCATCTAACATTTCAATATCGTTTTTAACGTTGGCTTCAAATAGTCTATGCTCAATGTATACGTACAAATCAGATAAATTAGAGGCAAGATCTTGCCCTTCTTCGATATTCAGAAAACTACGTAAGCCAGACACAATCTCAATTGATTTATTTATCAACCTGTTTTTACCTTCATAATCTTTGGCTTGTATACGCGCTTTTGCCGTATTAATTCGCTCTAATGCCCCATCAAACAGCAACTGAATAAGACGATGACGATCAACATCGATAACACTGGTCTGAGTATTTACTGCTTGGTACTGGTGTAGTGCATTCATAATTCACCTGTTAATCATCTTTTTATAATAGTACTAAATTCATTACGGTGTTTAGTTGGACCGCTATTAAGGTAGTTATTGTGCCTATTTATGTATCGGCATTAGTCATCATTTCTTAAACATTTAATCAATAATATTACACTTTTTAATTATCGCCTGAGCTAGTTAGTGCTGCAAGCTGACTCTTCAAAAAGTCTTGAGTACTGTTAAGTTGAGCAACCAATATGTCAGCCGCTGTAAATTGAGTTGCCAGCCTTGATCTTAGGTTCTCAACTCTAAAATCTAATTGAGCTCGATCCTTAGACACTTCCTCCAACTGGCTCTTTAGACCTGTTTCTCGGGCACCAAGAATCCCTTCAAATTCAAGAAAACTATTAAGTTTGTCGACTAGTCTGTCACCAACACCCTCGATAAAGGTAACTGACCCTCTACTACCAATGCTTGACCCTTCAATTTTGACAACGATACCATCACTCTCGTCGTCTGTGGCCCCTTTGAGTATTTGCCCCGTACCTGTAGCAGCAACGCCATTTATTGTACCTTCAACATCTAACCCATCATCACCAGCAATGGCATCTATACCCAAAGCTGTTAGAGTATTCGTATCAACAGCCGTAAACGATACCTTTGAATCACTACCAAATGTGCCTGATGTAAACTGTAGTTGACCACTACCATCCATTGACACCGTAACCGAGGCACCAGCACCGCTGAGATTTGTATCGGCATTAATCTGGCTTTGTAACTCAGCAATTAATTCTGCATCAGTATAGTCAGCTGATGTTAATGTAATTTCAGCGCTTTCAGTACCATCTACACTAATTTTGAATGTATCATTGTCTGCATTAATCGTCGTCAATGCACCTATTGCAAGTGTCCCGGTAAAGCTACCATTAGTCGCTGCTTGCGTAATATCAATATCGTAGGTGCCCGGTAAAGTATTAACCGTCTTAGATTGGTAACTAACCTGAGCATCTGTTGTGCGCCCCTGCTCAGCAAATAGTGCAATAACATCATCAGGAGACTCGGCTAGCTTCTGCTTAAATGTATTATCACTAAACGAGAGTAACCCGGTATCTTTACTGGTTGAGATTCCTACTTCAGATAAACTTCGAATTGAAGATCCTTCCAACCCGGGGATCACTTGAGCTAAAACACTGCGTAACTGATTATTTACAGCACGAACAGTAGAGTCACCCAATAAAATCCCCGATGTACCTAAATTATCAGGGTCAAACTGGGTTAGTTCGTTAATTACAGTTCTTACTTCGTTGAATGCATCAACAAAACTCTGAATTCGCTCTACTACTTTGTCAGAATCTTGACTAACCGTTACGGTAGCGGGAGACCCATCTGTCTTTCCAGACAAGTTGAACGTCACCCCTTCTATAACATCTGAAATAGTATTGTTCTGCCTTGTAATAGGAATACCATTAACAGTAAATTCTGCATCTTTAGCTATAACGGACTCTGTTAAATGGCTAGTTGTTCCATTAAAAGATAGCTGAGACAAACCGAGAGCATCAGTACTATCACCGTCACTATCTGTTACGGTAATTTCTACCGCATTTTCAGTTCCAGAGTTTTGTGCTGCAAACACAAGAACAAAGCCTGAACCGGTGTCGATAACACTCGCATTTAGCGCTAAATCATCATCGTCATTAATAGCGCTAGCAATACCCTCAAGGGTATTATTGCTGCCATCAATCGTAATATTTTTAGTAACATCACCCACTTTAACGCTGAGCGTTCCAGTACCTAGGGTGGTCACGTTTTTATCTACAAAAGTTCCCGTACTAATAGAATGCGCTTGGGCCAACTCTGTCACTTCAACCGAGTATTGACCTAATGCAGCACCACTAGAAACAGATACACCTACATTTCCTGAAGAAGAATCGGCAGTAAGTTCTTGCAATGCATCAGGGTTACTTAATGTTCGGGCGGGAAGTCGAAGGTCGGTTAGTGCGCTTCTTAGAAGCCCGACAGCAGATAGCTCTGCCTGAACCTCTTCTTCTTTACGATCTAAACGAAGTTCTGTGGGTGCGCGCTCAGCTTCAGCTAATTGATCGATTAAGTCACTGGTAAGAACACCAGAACCAATACCTATGGATGAAACAGACATATTTTAGCCCCCACTAAACAGTTAAGTAAGCTAGCTCATCAACACCTGTATCTAAAACCGATAGAACAAAGTGTGTAACTAACTTACTTACTGTATCGGCAATTACAGGAAAAAGTTTGCCTTTTTCCTGTAATTAATTGTAACTTTTTGCCGATTTTACACTTTAATATTAAATAAACTTAGTGGTTCGTCTTGCTGCAAATCTTGCGCCAACCTCAGCGCCACATCACCAGGAATCTGCCTAACTACCTCTGCAGTTTGTCGATCAACAACGGTAATTACAGTTTTTCCAGAGGAGTCATCCGTCTGAAACTCAAGGTCACGTTGAACATTTTGAATGTAGTCATTCAACTTAGTCACAGCACCTTCTAACTGCTTATCTTTCTGTTCTTGGCTACTAGCAATATTCTCATTCGCTCTAAGATTTACCACCTCAGTAGATTTAGAATCTTGCACTGAACCTTTATCAGAATTCCCTACCCCTGCTGCCTGCTGGGAGTGTTGCTGAGGCGAGGCTGACGTCGACCCGACTCTAGAGCCTAGATCCACACTACTTAATTTAACGTCATTCATAAAACACCTCTACTCTTATATACCTAACCAATAGGTTTAATAAATAAGTCTAACTGGAAATCCGGCCTTAGTAGCTCTCTTTCGAGAGTGCTAAAGCCGGGTTAGTTATTCCTTAACTATTTACCCTAGTAGTGACAACACCTGTTGTGGCTGAGCATTTGCTTGCGCTAAGATTGAGATACCTGCTTGCTGTAGAACCGAAGCTCTAGACAGTGCTGCGGTTTCTGCAGCAAAGTCAGCATCTTTGATTCGTGAGTTCGCAGCCGATAAGTTCTCACTGTTTAGCTGGTTAGATGACATTGTGTTATCAAACCGGTTTTGAATCGCACCTAAGTCTGCTTGTTGAGATGATATATCGGCCAATGCGTTATCAACAGCGGTGATTGCTGCGTTAGCTCCTGCAACCGTACTAATATCAACATCCTTCAGCAAAGTTCCAGATTCTGAACCGCCGTAGGTGCCTACATTGAGACCTAAGTTTTCTATGTCGCCCGTTTCAGACCCTAGTGTAAATTCACCGGCAGAAGTAAGTACCACTCCAGCAATATTTGTATCATCGGTAATACCACCTACCTCTCCCGCAGAGTTAGCGATATCAATATTACGCCCGTCAACAGCAACCATCTTATAACTATCACCATCCAACGCTTCTGCCGTAACACCGGTTTGGCCTGCAACAGCATTAATTGCATCAATGGTATTGGTAAGCTGGCTAGCTACATCTGTACCTACAGCTATTTCAATATTCACTCCATTAATATCCATATTACCAGCGCCGGCTGCAGCAATATCACCAGAGTAAACTGTATTAACTCCAGCCTCTGCAGTAACGCCTGTATTATCTGAAACTCGGTTTATCGCTGCGGCAATAGAAATTGCACTCGCATCCGAATCAGTAGTAGAAGCGGTATCATCTGAGGCGAAAGATTGCCCCACCCCAACACCATTAATAGTTAAATCACCAGCTACTAACGCTGCACGACCATCAGACGTTGCAGAAGCATCACCTACTACACCACCGTTATTGCCACTGAAAGTACCTTCTTCAAACCCAGCGTTATCAATATCACCAGTAGTAGAAGTAATAGTAATATCTGAACCATCATCACTAACCAGTGTTACATTACCAGTGTAAGTTAGCTCTGAACCCGCCGCATCACTTGGAGCCAACCCGAAAGTATCAGCACCCAGGGCGCCATCATCTCCCAAGGCTATATTTCGCCCGTCCTCTGCCGTTAAATCAATCCTAAAGCCATCATCAGTGGTCACAACAGTTGCACTAACACCCGTTGCGTCAGCCTTTGCGTTAATGGTCTCTGCAATTTTATTAAGCTCATTACGTACAGGCTCACCAGCCGCAGTAGCGCCATAGTCGATATCAAAACTTACATCATTGATTGTTATTGCGCCGTTTGCAGCCGTTAGTGCTCCCGCTATAGACGTTCCCTCAACGGTGTTTTCATCAACTGTTGCTGTTACTCCGGTTTGATCGCTTACGGCATTAATGGCTGCTGCTTTTGAAATTGAACTTGCTGCCTGTAAATCAGTCGAAGCCGTGTCGTCTGTGCCCGATGACGCCCCCACTGCAATACCGTTTATAACTAAATCACCAGCCACCAATGCTGACGAATTAGCAGCATCATCCGCACCCACTCCCGTTTTGTCTATATTTGAAGAAATACCTGCGGTATCAGCAGCACCCAAGGTGTTGATTGATGCTTCAGCAATTGAAACGTTGATTGTTTCACCTACGTTTGCCCCCGTCTGAAACTGCTGATCTTGAAAAGAACCATCCAGTAACTTAACACCGTTAAAGTTTGCTTGCTGAGAAAGCTGATCAACTTCATCGATAATTTGTTGCGCTTCTGCATTAAGCGCCTCACGGTCAACATCAGAGTTTGTTGCGTTGGCAGACTGTACCGCCAGTTCACGTAATCGACTCAGACTATCTGACATCGATTGAAGCGAACCTTCAGCCGTTTGCGCCAGTGACACACCATCACCCGCATTTCGAGTTGCAACGTTCAAACCACCAATTTGTGATTCAAAACGGGTTGATATGGCCAAACCAGCCGCATCATCTTTCGCACTATTAATACGCAAACCAGAAGACAAACGGGTCATTGCATCATTGCCAGCAGACTGAGATGAATTCAGATTACGCTGTGCGGTTAGTGACATGATATTGGTATTTATTATTTGTGGCATAATGTTTCTCCTAGAACCTTCATCAAACAAGGCGCTCTCGTTATTGAGTTACCACCCGCACAACGTATTCCGCCGAATGGATAGATACTTGCCTTGTGATAGTTAACGGCACTTATTTAGGGAGCTTTAATTTTTAATGTTACAGAGTGTAAAGAAGAAGATAAATACAGGTTAAAAGTTAAAACTCAGCAGAAAGAATAGCTTATAACCAATTGATTTATATATAATTAGATACTTACATCAAATTAAAACTTATCTTTAATTCGTCACTTAACACTTTTCAGTTAAACCTAATCAAAAAGCGGCAATTAAGCGCCAAAAGACCGGCAAATTTCCGCTTTTCTTTTCATTTAGATTAATTTTTAAACAAAACTTATTATTTTTTATTAATATATTTCAATAACTTATTTAGGTAATTTAAAAACTGGCACACCAAATGCTTTAATGCCGTTAAGCGCAGAAATGATGTTCTGAACCTTCATCATATTGTGAAATAACTTTAAAGCAGCCGGTAATTGTTGATCCCACTTAAAACAGGGAATGCTGACAACCGGTATAGAAGATAAGCAGGAGAGCACGATGCCTCAAATCATCAATACCAATATTGCGTCTATAAACGCACAGCGGAACCTGAATAGTTCTCAGGGTGACTACAACCAGTCTCTTGAACGTTTGTCTTCAGGCTTGCGTATCAACAGCGCCAAAGATGATGCCGCTGGTTTAGCGATATCAACACGTTTCACCTCCCAAACAAGGGGGTTAAACGTGGCCATACGTAATGCTGGTGACGGGGTATCACTATCTCAAACAGCTGAAGGCGCACTAGGCGCTATGACAGATAACTTATTACGTATACGAGATCTGGCACTCCAATCGGCCAACGCAACCAATAGTGATATTGATAGACAAGCCCTCAACGTAGAAGTACAGCAACTAAAAGACGAAATTCAACGCATAGCAGAACAAACCAATTTCAACGGAACAAAATTATTAGACGGTACATTCCAGGATGTTACTTTCCAGATTGGTGCCAATGAAGGAGAAAGCCTTACTTTTGGTATTGCTCAGGCAACCACTGATGTATTAGGTACAGCGCCTACCGATGGCATCTCATCTGAACCACAAGCTAACGCCATGGCAGCAGGAGACCTTGTTATTAACGGTATTGCTGTATCAGCCTCTACCGGTGTTGATGATAAATTCTCAAGTGCAGATAACGAACAAAGTTCAATCGCCAAAGCCGCCGCCATTAATAAAGTTAGTGACTTAACAGGCGTTGAAGCACTGGTTAATGAAACCTCAACCGGGGGGACGGTCTTTACCAACCCTGCAACAGCTAATGCTGACACTGTTACAATTAACGGGGTTGCAATTGACTTAGCGGTAACCAGTTCATACTCTAAAGAAGTTAATCTACAAAATGTTGTAACGGCAATAAATGAGAAGTCTGGTCAAACAGGTGTTGAAGCCGTATTTAATGGCAACCCTGATACAGGTATCTCACTTATAGCAGCTGACGGCAGAAATATCATACTAGAAGACGGTGCTGGTGGCGATGATACCACTGTTTATGGTCTTGCAGCATCTAATACATCTACCACTTATTCCGGCACATTTAACCTTGTATCTAATGACGGCTCAGACATTATTTTAGATACAACAAGCGGAGACATATCCAATGCAGGCTTGCAGGTTGGTACATTCAGTGGGGGTAACAGTGGTGCGATTAGTGAAACCTTAAGTCCAACAAGTCCAGCGTTAGTCACTGGTGACCTCGTTATCAATGGTGTTCCCGTTGGCCCAACCAGAGACTCGATGGACACAGCATCCAGTGTTAATAAAGCCTCAAGTTCCATTGCAAAGGCAGAAGCTATTAACTTAGTATCTGATCAATCAGGGGTAACAGCCGAAGTTAACCCAACCATACTAAATGGTAGTGCAATTGATGTGTCAGCAAACAACATGGCTGGTAATATGGAGGTCAATGGGGTTCTTATTAATATTGCATGGTCTGCAAATGATTCAGGGGCAGATCGCCAAAACTCAATAGTCACAGCCATAAACAACAAATCAGGGCAAACAGGTGTCTCAGCGGAAGCTTTTGGTAACACTTATCGAATGATTTCTGATGACGGCCGAAATATTGAAGTTGCAAACATAAACTCAACGGGTTTAGCTGGAGACCAAACTGACTTTGGTCTCACCGCTGACCCCCAGCTACAACTAGGGTCAATCACCTTAGTCTCTGCAGGTGCCATTGAGTTAACCACCATAACAGGAAATATAAACAGCTCCGGCTTTGAAGTAGGAAAATATGGATCTACAGATAGTGGCCAGCTTGTTGAAGATATCGATATATCAACCGTTGATGGTGCCTTAGCAGCCCTTGAATCAGTCGATAATGCTTTAGACCAAGTTAACTTCACCCGAGCCGACCTAGGTGCAATTCAAAATCGATTTGAATCAACTATAGATAGTCAGGCAATCACAGCTGAAAACCTGGAAACGGCTAACTCCCGAATTCGAGATGCTGACTTCGCGGCAGAAACAGCAAGCTTATCACGAGCTTCCGTTCTGCAGTCTGCAGGTTTATCCGTTCTTTCTCAGGCTAACGCACAACCTCAACAGGTGTTACAGCTATTACAAGGGTAAACTTTTAACATGAATGGTGCTACTACTCAGTAGCACCTATTTTTATATATTATTTATACAACCTCATCATACAGTTATAGCTAAATGTAGCATTTTACTACAAACTAATTTATCTTAGATATTCATCATAAAAACGACACTAACCACCTTCACAATAATAATACTTGAACACTGGTAGCTATAAATGTCGAACGAAATAAAACCGCTAAGCTTTAGTCTATTTGATATTGAACGCTCTGTTGCTCAACGAGATTACAAAACTTTTGAAGAATATTTAACAAAGCTGCTTAGTTTTATCGATAATAGAGCTGAAATTGAATCAACACTCCATGTAAACGAAAACGGTCAAACAACCTGTTCACATCGTGGACTGGTGCCATTTACAAATCAATTGTCTTTTAACGAAAAAGTTGATTTATACAGCAGGCTTGCGGCGGCGATTACTACCTATTTATCCGACAGCGAGTATGTGCCTAACGATGAATTTCTAATTCGATTTATCGTCTACAAAACGCACATTACAAATATTTTTTACCTAAGCTGTTATGGCAACACTGACCATATTATGTTTAACAGAGGGTTATCAGATAAAAATAACTCCTTAAACCTCAAAACAGATCAAGATATTAAGTTTCTTTATGTTTGCCTATCACTCAATAGCAACATTGAATTTGACGTTGAAATGCTGGTAAATGCAATTCCACTTTGGGGGATGTATTGGTATTTAGGGTTGTTATATGGACACCACCATTCATATAACCTACGAATCGGATCTAACTTAAATAAAGTTATTGATGCCCATCACTTAATTCAGAATATGGTATTTGACGACTCGGCAGTTGAATTATCTGCTGCTCCGTGGATGCTATGCTCTTATCTTGACCGCAGTGACAGGCATGAGATTAAGAAATCTATTAATATAGCAATGCAGAAATGGATTGAGCATAAACAACTTTCACCTGGAATTAAAAAACGAATTTCAAGATATACAGGTAACACTACTAGTATTAAGCGCATCGTGGTTCTATCCGAGAAATACACATCCATTCATGCAATGTACCGTAGCTATCATAAGCCTATTAGAGAGTTGAGAGATCACTATGATGTTACATTATTTAGTACAAATACAGACTATGATGAAACATCTAGCAAAGATTTTGACAGAATTATTGAGATTAAAGATACAGCGAGCGATATTGAATATATCATCACCGAAATAGCCAAAATAAAGCCGGATTTAATCCTATACCCATCAATTGGAATGGCTAAATGGACAATTCCGCTTTGTAATTTACGATTAGCAAAATACCAAATGATGTGTTACGGGCATCCCTCATCTGCATTCTCAAACTGTATAGATTTTGGAGCCACATCAGGGTTCCCTAAAGGCCCCAACTATCAAAAGTTCATGATGGAAAAGTTTATTGTCACAGGTCCTAATACCTATATGGCACGCCCTCCCGGATATAAAGCTCCAGCAAAGAAAAGTGTTAATGATGGAGTGGTTAGAATCGCTATCAATAGCTCGCTTCCCAAAATCACTCAACGATTTATCAATCTGTGCATTTTGTTAAAACAACACTCTGCTCTTCCTATTGAATTTCACTTTTTTCTAATTCAAAGTAACGCCGCATTTGAGAAGTCGCTACGTGAACGAATAGGCGCACAGGTGATTATTCACCCACCTAAGCCCTATAATGAATACATGGAAACTCTCTCGCAATGTGATCTGGCACTGGGCACATTCCCCTTTGGAGGGTCTAATACCAATATCGATCTTGCATTATTAGCCATTCCCAAAATATTTTATACAGAAGGTTGTGATTTAGCTTCTTACACTGACATAGGCATTCATGAAAAACTCGAAGTACCCGACATTTTGCACCCTTCAACAGAAGCGGCATTCTTAGCAAATGCGATCTACCTCATTCATGACTCAGTGGAAAGAAACCGAATCTCTGAACTAATAAAAGCAAAAGATCTAGATGAAGTATTCTTTAAAGAAAACGTAGACCATCAAGATCATATGTTGATTGACGCTATCAAGAATTTCGTTGAGCACAAACCTCTCGATTATTGATATATAAGTTTAAAGTCACAGGTGTATACTTTGGATCGTTTACAATTATTTGGATCAGGAAAAATAGCCCAAACAGTAGCTTACTACGCCCGAAAATGGTGTTTATTTGAGGTTAGTGGCTATTCTGTAGATCCAAGTTTCATGCCAAAAATACAGACAAGCGATGCCCCAACTCAAGTCTTCGATAAAAGGACCATAGGCCAATCAAAAATCTTTGTTGCCCTCGGTTATCAGGATTTAAACTGTTTAAGAGCGTCAAAGCTCAAAGAAATCATGTCGCTTGATGTACAGATTACAAGCATTATCAATCCAGACATACAAGGTGACATTACCACAGGTCATAACTGCTTGGTCATTCCAGGGTGTGAGCAAATTGAGCCTTTTATTAAACTCGGAAATAACGTTTTTATATGGAACAATGCATCAATCTCTCATTTCGTCACAATAGATGACAATTGTTGGATCAGTAACGGCGTCATTATTGGGGGTAGCAGTCATATTGGCCAAGGATCCTTTATCGGTTTAGGGTCCATCATCAATCATGGTGTCAACATAGGTGAAAACTGCTTAATTGGAAGTGGAGCCGTTATTTCGAGAGATTTACCAGACAATTCAGTAGTGCTTCCAAACGCAACAGAACTATCAGCGATAACCTCTGACCGAGCCAAGATGTTTCTGCAGTAATACCCAAAACAATCTGTTTTCTATAGGTAGGTTTATGAATTTAGAACAATTTAAACAAGATATGGATGACAAAGGCTGGTTTATTCTAGAGGGTGCCGCGTCCTCAGAACTTGTCTCACGCTTAAAAAAAGAATTGAATGGCATCTACCCGCTCTACCGCAAGATTCAAGAAAAAAACAACGTAGCCCATTTAACCGAAGACACGATGCACCACACGGTGGTTATGAGCCCTAGCACGCTAGAATTTTTAGATCAAAACCCTGCTCACCCTTACCTTGAATGCTATTTCGAGGGTAATTACATTCTAAATACGTTAGGGGGATCAGTTGTTACACCAAACTCTGGCATCTATACGCGCAATATTCACCGCGATGCTCGCTCATTTAGTGGTGAACAACATTTATTGGTCAATACACTATTAATGCTTGATGACTCAACCATCGAAAATGGCTGTACCTGGATGTATTCCGGTTCACATAGAGTACCTGATAAACCAAGTGAAGAAGAGTTTTTCTCAAATGCTGTAAGAGTTCCATGTAAAGCGGGGGACCTCATTATTTTCGATGGAAACATCTGGCATGCGGCGGGTAAAAATACCTCAGCTAAAAATCGAAACCTGCTCACCCCTATTTATACAAAACCGTTAATTAAACAACAGTTAGATTACCCTAGAGCCTTTGGTTACGATTTTGCTTACAACATATCTGACCGTTTAAAGCAGATACTTGGATACAATGCTCTCACGCCCGTAACTATCTCCGAATTTTATAAACCCAATGAAGATCGCTTTTATAAAAGTGACCAAGGCTAAAGGAGATATAAAGATGCCATTATTAACATTTCCTTTAAATAACGAATTGAACGAATACCAACAAAATTGGTTAACAGATAGCTTGTCACGTAGCTTTCAACTAGATCATATCAACTTCGAAAATAACATCGTATCTATCAAAGTCAGCGATGACATTAAACAAGAGTTGTTGAAAAATACACTGGCTCGTTTAGTGTACGTCTGTAGTTACTTAAACGCATCAACCATTTTTAATAATCAACCTAATCGAGTATCTCCCCTAACAGATCCAATCGACGCCCTTCAGGATATGGGTGATGTTAAACGCGTTGGTAAGGGTTTGTTCTTATTTCAGGGTGTTTTCTGGAAGCTGTTCCGTTTTTTTAACAACTATTGGCGAGAAAAAGCACTGTCTATCGGTGCCATTGAACAAGAATACCCTGCCCTATGGCCCGTGGAGCTATACAAAAAAATTGATTATTTTTCTGAGTTTCCCCAACAAGTTATTATGGCAAGCTCAGTCAAACCCAATAATGAGTCTCTCAACACCGTTGCTACAAAGTACGGAAAACATCAAGACTACGACTCGTTTGATATGGGTGAACACATGGCGCATAGCCATTTCGGGCTGCAGTGTGCAGTCTGCGACATTTGTTACTATGCCCTGGAAGGTAGCAGTGACTATAAAAACACGACATACACCACATACAATAAAGTCTTTAGAAATGAATCCTCTGATACTAACTCCCTAGATAGACTCACTAACTTTTCAGTACGCGATATCATGTTCGTCGGTGACGAGTTATTTGTGCTGGAGCAGAGACAAAAAATGATTGAGCTTGCGAAGGAGTTCCTCACTTGGCTCAACTTAGATTGCAGCATTACAACAGCAAGCGACCCGTTTTTTTCCAACGATACAGTTATGAAAAGCGTGTTTCAAAATGCATCACAATTAAAGTACGAGCTGCTAGTCAAACTCCCTTTTAATCAAAAAGAGATGGCTATTGGCTCAATTAATCTCCATCAAGATTTTTTTGGTAGAGCCTTTGATATTAAGCTCTCAGATAGCACACCTGTTTGGTCAGGTTGTTTTGGTATAGGTTTTGAAAGATTGGTATATGCACTCTATGCCCAGTTCGGTACCGACTACCAGCGATGGCCAGATAACTTAAAGAAAATTGTAGAGGATTGAACGTGCAAAATAAGTTAAAAGAAATACTGGCCAAGACCCTAAATATTGATATTAACTCAATAGACGAAACCACATCATCTGAAACAGTATTTAGCTGGGATTCTCTCCAGCATATAAAAGTATTATTAGAGGTCGAGCAACAAATGGGAATTAAAATCCCAATTGAAAAGATCAAAGATAGTCGATCATACCCTCAGCTTTTAGAACTAACTGGGAATTCCTAGACCTTCATGAACAACGTAAAAAATTCCAACGAATGTACTTGGTCGAAGCATTACCTGCAAAAAGGGAAAGTACAAACACGTTACCCTGAAGGTTTCATAGTGAGATTGCTGACAAGCAAGTTTCCGAATCAAGTCGTCAAGGATATAAACTATAAAGGAAAAAAAGCCCTTGACCTTTCTTGCGGGTATGGTCGAAATCTGGATTTTTTGAAAAACCTCCAGTTCCAGCTCTATGCCACCGAAATTACCAATGACATTGTTCAGAACCTTAAAGAAAGCATCACAGGGGTCGATTTTCAAGTAGGCAAGGCCAACCAACTACCTTTCAAAGAGAACTTCTTTGATGGCATCATCGCATGTAACTCATGCTACTACCTTGATGAAGGCGTCAGTTTTAAAGATAACCTCCAAGAAATACAGAGTAAAATAAAACCCGACGGATGGTTTATAGGCTCAATAATTAAAGACTCTCATACAGGTCTAAAAGATGCAGTATGGCTAGATGATGGCTCAGCGATTATCAAGCAAGATCAACTAAACTTAAGAAATGGCTATAGACTCCATTACGCAAAATCTGCTCTGCATACAGAAGAGTTATTAACCCCCTACTTCAAGAATATAACTATTGGGGAATTCTCAGACAGTTTAATGGGCTTTCAACGAGACTTATTCTATTTTTATGCTGAGAAAAAATAACTCGTCTATTCCTCATAACTCTACACATAGGCAAATATATAACTATGGACAATAACAAAAATAGCTGCAAAACGACCATTGGTACTAATTACGCAGCCGAGAGTGAAAACGAAGCCTACAGAAAGCTAGTTGAGCTTAGTAAAAACAGTCCGGTTCCTGACAATGAACACCTCACTAATTTAGGGTTATACCAAGTCAGACCCACAATGGGTCGCACTTTATTCTTCAACATGCTTTACCAAAAAGCATTGAATACACAGGGTGTCATTATGGAATTTGGCGTCCGGTGGGGGCAAACCATGGCACTATTCACAACATTCCGAAACCTCTATGAACCTTACAATCTAAGCAGGAAAATTATCGGCTTTGATACGTTCGAAGGTTTTCCAGACATAAGCGAAAAAGATGGAAATTTCAGTGCAGTCCAACCTGGCGCCTTTTCTGTCCCTGAAGGTTATGAACACCACCTTAGTGAACTACTAACCACTCATGAGCAGCTAGCACCTCGCGGCCACATAAAAAAACACGAATTAGTTAAAGGACGTGTAGAAGAGACGTTACCCAAATACCTTCATGATCACCCAGAAACGATAATATCTTTAGCTTACTTTGACCTGGACCTTTATGAGCCTACCAAAAAGTGTCTTGAACTGATCAGGCCTCATTTGGCAAAGAACAGTATCATCGGCTTTGATGAATTGGCTCTGCAGGAATTCCCTGGTGAAACTCAAGCACTTAAGGATGCATGGGGGCTGAACAACTTTGAAATTATTCGATCTCCAATATCGCCACAGCAAAGTTATTTAATCGCACGCTAAAGGACTAAGTCAAGGCTGAAAACAAAATGATTCTTTATGAGCTTTTCACGCTCAATGAATCACACTTAGAATAAACAAAAACAGTATTACTTGATTTTAATCAACGCCAAAAACACTATTACTTCTACCATTAAATACTAACAACGAAATGTTTTTACCTTACAAGCGTATGAAAACTGATTTATGAAACAGAAAGGCTAAGACGTGATATATGAAAAGCAATAAGAATGATACCAGCACTTTCCGACATGAACTTAGTCTAATTGATAGTATTTATGCTGATAGCGAATTTAAAATGCCCATCAGATATGTGCTTGGCCTTACTAATGACTGCAACCTTGACTGTCCATTTTGTTTTTTGGAAAAACATAAAGGACAGTTTCGTATGGAGCTAGACGATTGGAAGAGGATTATCGATCAGTTACCAAATTACGCGAGAGTCATATTATTCGGTGGAGAACCATTATTTTATAAACATTTTGACGAGATTTACGCCTATCTTTCCAAGCGTTTCAAATGCACGGTAGTAACCAACGGTACCTTGTTAACACCTAAAAAAATAAAATATCTTCTATCGCATGATGGTCTGGAAGAAATTGCGGTATCAATAGATTGCATTGGTAATCACAACAGGGACTTCAAAGATAGACAGTGGACAAGGTTAGTCAATAGCATCAAGTTATTCAATGACATGCGTAAGGAAATGAAAAACCCTCCAAGACTCGGTATTAGTACCGTCATTTTGGATGAAACAGCTTCAAATTTATTTGATTTACATCGATATATCCATGAGGAGCTTAATTGTGACCATGTCACATACTGCACGCTAAACGGAACCGCTATGCAGTTATCCGACAGAATGCAACCTTATGAGTCTTTGTTTACTCCAGAAGTTCCGCCACTATATAAAAACTGGGAACAAATAGTATCAATGCTGGAAAAAATACGCAGCTACAATAAAGAGCACAATATTCAGAGCTATTTCCGCCCTAAATTGATTGACTTTAATCAGGATGAACCTATTTCAGCGTTAACTCCATTAAACCAAACACAATTTGATAAGGAAAGATTTGGCCCCTGTAAAATCCCCTGGTCAGATTGTCGAGTGTATAGTGATGGAAGTGTAACCAACTGCCTGGGAGTAAAGCTAGGTAACGCCAAAACTCAACCCGAACTGTCGACTATTTTAAAAGGGCCTGTAAGTACCCAGTTCCGTAAGGACATTAAGGAATATAATTTTTTTGAAAAATGTTCTAGATGTGTTTTTCTTTATGATTGTCAATTTGAGTAAAGTAGATTAGTCCCTAATCTACTTTAAAATTATTCGCTATCTAAACTCTCTGCAACACAACTATTAAATAGTGGGATAGTGATCGAGGTATTCAAATTTATAGCCCTGAGAAGTATAAAACCCATGAAGTTCATTCAATTTCCAGAAGTGAATGATCGCATCCTTTTGCCAATCCTCAAGGGCCTCAAAACGATCTTGTGCAGTCACGGCCTCATACTGATGATGTCTATTTATCGGCCCTGTTCCCAACGAGTCAACCAAATAATCATCTGAATAACCCAACCCAGGAAGAAAACCTTTAATAAGTTCGCTAAAGCTCTCCTTCTCTGTCGTTATCTGCTCCATTTTGCAATGTCCAAAAAACTCCACCCCCCTTATATTTTCCACATAAGGTTCGGCTTCAACATCTAAGCGCAGACTTGCCATAGTTTGTGCCGCGGCTAAAAAGCAAAGATTTTTGGTATCACCCAAGTCGATTCCGTATTTCTTTCTTAAATTGTTAATATACTCATAACTGTAGTTAAGTAGTTTTCCTAAATTCCAGTGGAGTTCATGTAAGTCAAATCTAAATCGTTTTTGAAACTGCCCAAAACCGGAAAATACGACAGAAACAGGGTCTCTAATTAAATTTATAACTCTTATCCTATGCTCTAAAGGGCCAAATTTCTCAACCAACATAGGCAGATCTCTCATTCGATATAGACCTACATTGCCTCGATAAGAGGCATTTGTTAACTGGTTTATCTTTACGATCATTTCGTTAACCGGTGTATTTAATCGGTTCACACTCTCCTTTCTTACCGCATCAAAAAGGTTATTTCTTTCTAGTTTTGCTTCGCCATCATCCTTACCTGGAACCCGGTCATACATAAGATGGCTACAAAAAATATCAGAATGGCTATTCAACACATTGGCAAGCCAACTAGAACCACTCCACCCATGGGTGGTAACAAAAAATACTTCAGACATTAATAAAGGAACCCACGTCTACTTAGACTTATCTTCAAACACGCAATCAGGATGGGCAACACCAAAATAATTTGGATATTTTGTTCTTGCCATATAATAATTTCTATCAATTAGTTCTTGGTCATCTGTTGTGCCATAACGGCCATTGGCTACCCATCGGTACTTATTCGAGGTATTTATACCACTACGATGAACAAGCAAGGAGTTAAATAACAAAAGGTCGCCCTGCTTAACTGGGCCTGTTGTTTGCTTCTTCTTTTCCCAAGTTTCACTTAGCTGCTCTACGTTATGAATCGGCAATCTGTTTGGGTTATTCAGGGTTATTTTTTTGGAGGGGCTAACCGGCAAAATCTTATGATGAGAGCCGGGGATATACTCTAGCGTTCCCATATTTGATTCTACATCACACAATGGCACCCAAAATGTAATTGCTGAGCGATTTATTACGTTATATGGATAATCCTGATGCCAATCAAAATAGCTTGTCTTTGTTGACTGCCCGTCTATTCTGAAAAGGCACCAATCATATGGAACAATAAGATTACTGCTATCCAACAGTATGTGGATAATTGATCTTATTTTCATATCGGTAATCATGCTCATAAAACTAGGCAAATCCCTGCCCAGGGCCAAGGAAAGCTTAGCAATTTCAGGATCAGCTTGCCATATCGCCTCATACTGCTCATCGTAGCCTCCACCCTGAAAGCTAGCCTTGTCGAAGTTCGAAGAAAATAAGCCTAACAAATCCTGAACAGGTTTCTCAGCTTCAGACTTGCTGAATACATCACGAACCAAAATTACCCCTTCGCTTTGGTATGCATCTCTAACTAAGTCAGAGATATCTTTATCCAGGACATCTGCTACTGAAAACTCTTTCATTGCTCAATTCACTTTTTAATAAAATAACCACTAGGTGTTGCCGAAAAGGGGAACTTTTCAAGTTTCACGTTTATGCCTCTGGACTTGAAAAATTCATCGACAGCTAATGTCTCTCCTTGCCAAGGTACTAATCCATACTCATCAAAACAAATAACCCCCCCAACACATACCAAATCATATAGTTGTTCTAAACAAAACTTGGATACATCGTAAAGGTCTACATCCAAATGTAACAAGGATATTTTAAAACCAGGATGCTGCTCTAAAAACAAAGGGAGTGTTTCGAAAATATCACCATCAACAATTTCAACTCGGTTAATATTGGGTGGAATCGTATCCTCATTAAAAAGGTCTACTAACGTTTTAGCTATTTCTTCCGATGCAGACCATCCACCAACTTCTTTTCCAACTTTATTACCTTCTGGAATAATTCCATCTTTCTCGGTGAAGTCTTGTAAGCCTTTAAAATGATCGAACCCATATACCATTCGAGTTCTATCACCAGGACAGAAGGTTTCCATTAAGTTTGCCCAGGTTATTAAACTCACTCCCTGAGAAACTCCCAGCTCACAGATACAACCAGGTAAATCGATGGTATGCTTGAATAACTCGTAGTGCGCTAGAAATCTCGGAAGCTCTCTTCTTCGAACAAAAGCTGGAAAGTTTTTCAAAATTTCTTCTATACCCAAGTTGTTTGATTCACATAATTTTTCTAGAACCTCCCATCGACGCTGGTCACGTGCTGCAAAATCAAATACTTGTTTTTCTATCATGAATTAATCATCCATTAGTTTAAATTTGAAATAAATAATACCCTGAACCCGAGCCATCAAATATCAGACAATCTCTTGTCTAATATCAGAGGATGGCTCTTTCAACAAACGCCCCAGCACAGACTCATATCCACCTTCGAGAAGCGGTAAAAATGATAAATCAATACCGGCTAACTCAAACGTTTCCTGATCATAAAGAGAGATTCCTCCAGGAAGATTAACATAACGATCGGCCCCAACGGCACGACAGATATCAATAATCCTATCCTGAGCCTTTAATCTAGAATCTGTACCCAATGAGCTGGACCGTACAATTTTGGAAGAATGCAATCTCTATAGGTCCTGCGAGTAAAGATTGTTGACGCTGCAGTATCAAATTGTAAGCATACAGTCCAGCAGATATCAATATTGCTGCAATTCCTTTGCCGGTATCAGTAATTTCAATACGCCAGATATCACCAGGCATATATTGACAGTCAAGTGATATTGTTCCATTAGGTTTGTTGTATTTAATAGCATTTGACAACAGATTAAGTAAAACTTGTTTTAAGCGAAATGCATCCGCTTTTAAGATAACCGATTCAAAAATGCTGGGGTTATATCTTAGTTGTATCCCTTTATCATTTAGAGTCGTTTTTAAAATATTTCCGGTTGCTTGCATTACCTCGCTAAATGAGACGTCAGTGATTGAAAGCGTTAATTGGCCGACTTCAATTTTAGCCAAATCCAAAACATTATTAATAAGTTCTAGTAAATGCTCTCCTGCATCATAAATATGCTGAATGTCACCTGTCTGTTCTGTAGTAAGGCTTTCATCATCTTGAAGTATTTGCGAAAAGCCTAATATAGCATTAAGCGGGGTGCGTAGCTCATGACTCATATTAGCTAAAAACTCAGACTTTATTTTATTGGCTTCTTGAGATTTTTTCTTGGCGATACTCAATTCAACATTTTGAATTTCATATTGTTCTAAGCTTTCACGTAAATCAATTGTTGCTTGATCAATACTACCTTGCATCTCATTTTGATAATTACCTAATGATTGAGCCATGGCATTAATGCCAGTTTTCAAAAAATTTAATTCACCAATGAGTAACTGACCACTTACACGGCTTTCAAGCTTACCTTCTCGGATACGGTCGATGGCATGCACCATAGAATGGATGGGCTTAGCAACATTTCTAATGAGTTTAAGAGCAAAGATGCTACTCAGTAGAACGGAGAGGAAAGCCATTGTAAAGGCAATTATATACTGGCTTTGTTGCTTAAATTTAATCCTACTTTTATCTACATGTATGGCGATATAACCAAAGATATTAGCACCGGCTTTATTATCAAGTTTTTCATCTATTATGGGGGTCCGAAATATGATGAAATCCTCTGAATACTCCCCTTGTGTATAGGTGGGGATTTTCTCTCCTGCTTTCAGTCGCATTAAATTAATATTACCGTGGTAGGCACTAGTAACAAAAATTTGGTTATCTAAGGTAAATATGGCGATACTTTTGATTAGGCTTGATTGACTTCTGTGTGCTGCGCTGATGGCCGCTCGTAATTCTTCGCGGTTGTTGTTAATAAGAGCCGCTTTACTCGTAATAGCTAATGGTTCAATTATACTTTGAGCTCTTAAATTCAAAAACTCATCTAACTCTGCACTACGGTTATATGAAAAATAGCCAGCAAGGCCAAAGCTTATTAATGCTGTTGGAACAATCGTTAGTAATATTACCCAGTCTTTGAGGCTTATTTTATGCATTTTTAGTTATACTTAATCTATACTGCTATCTTCAGGTGGAACGAGTATAAAACTAGTGTAAAATGATCATCCTGATAAACCTATAATGTCATATGCTTAGTTGAATTTCACTGTTTAGTTTAATTCAATTGTAGCCATTTATATAAGTCAAAAAACAAAGAAAAACTTCTAGGTATTCAATAATGGCAAATTTTTTTAAAGTAAGCACAAAAAAGCCAGTTAAAGCTCAAGAAAAACAAAAAATAACAGTAAAAATTGATAGGTTGGATCTCAATGGCTGTGGTGTTGCTTATTGTCAAAATAAACCTGTATTTATTAACGGTACTTTGCCGGATGAAAATGTTGAAATTAGAGTTGTAGAACAAAAAAACAAATACGCGCTTGCTAAGCTATTAACAATAAATAAAGCTAGTAAAAATAGAGTTGAAGCAAAATGTCAGCACTTTAGTCTTTGTGGTGGCTGTGATTTACAGCACCTTGAATATTCGCAACAACTTAGCTTTAAACAAAATAAAATTATTGAATTATTTTCTCGCTCAGGAATAGCATCTAATCTTATTGAAAGTCTACCTTGGCAAGAGCCTATTACAAGCATGGAGTGGCGCTACCGTCGTAAAGCTAGAATAGGTGTACAATATGATAAAAACTCACAAGCAACCATTGGCTTTAGACAAAAAGCAACTAACCAACTTGTTGCGGTTAAATCATGTCCAGTATTAGTTGAACCTGCAGATGTTATTTTTCCTATATTAAAAGAACTTATTGCCAAATTGAGCGTTAAAAAATCAATTGGGCATATTGAAGTTATTTGCACTGATGGAGATCTGCTTGATAATTTAAAACAGTCATCCAAAAAGCTTACTTTGATCGTGCGTCAGATAAGGCCAATCAATGAACATGACCGTAAGCTGTGGCAAGAGTATGCTGATAAAAATCAATGGCACGTAGATTTTTTAGAAAATGAAAATAGCAATAAAGAGAATGAAAGCAGAGACGACGTTAGTACAGCTGACGAATTAAGTTATCGTTTAGTTGATGATATTCAGATAAATTTCTTTAATACCGATTTTATTCAAATTAATCAGCATGTAAATTTAGCTATGGTTGAACAAGCGATTGCGTGGCTAATGCTTGAACCAAAAGATCAGATATTAGATTTATTTTGCGGGCTTGGAAATTTTAGTTTACCCATTGCTAGGAAAGTTAGTCGTGTTATAGGTGTTGAAGGTGTACAAAGCATGGTAGATAAAGCGATTGCCAATGCAACTTTTAACAATATTGATAATTGTAGTTTTTTTCAAGCTGATTTAAATAGCAATTGGATAACTAGCAAAGAGGCGAAAAAGTGGGTAAATAACAAATTTAGTAAAGTCTTATTAGACCCCGCCAGAGCCGGCGCAGAATTGGCGATAGAGCAAGTGATTAAGCTCAGTATTCCTATTGTTTTGTATGTTAGTTGTGAGCCAACTACGCTAGCAAGGGATAGTCAATTATTGCTCTTGGAAGGCTATAAAATTGAAAAAATCGGGTTGATCGACATGTTTTCTCAGACAAAGCATGTTGAGACTATGGTATTGTTTAGCAAGTAGTTCTATATAATCTAAAATCAAATTGTTGTAGGTAGTAGCCTGCATTAATAAAGGAAAGAACATGGTTTCGGTTCGAAAATCTCATCAAGTTGTTAGTGTAGATTTTAAACACTGGTTAACTGAGCAAACTTTACCAGAAGTAAAGCAACAAGCGCTTGAAAATTTATGGGAAAAAGTTGCTCCGTTTTTTCAGCAACAAGAAACTTGTTTGTTAAAGTCGATGGAAATGGTTGAGATACTTTCTAGCCTTAACTTAGATGCAGATTCTTTATTGGCTGCTTTTTTAACACCATTATTAGAGGGTAACTTAGTCACTAACGATTTTGTGGAAGAGCACTTTAGCAAAGATATTATTATGCTTTGTCAGGGCGTTGAAAAGATGGCTGCGATTAAAGGATTAAGGCAACAAAATAGTGCAAGCAATGTCGATAATATTCGCCGTATGTTGTTGGCTATGGTTGAAGATGTACGTGCGGTTGTTATTAAACTAGCTGAGCGCCTATG
>ENA-ORXI01001055-ORXI01001055.1-sediment-metagenome-genome-assembly--contig:-NODE-1055-length-22193-cov-27.278079_pt1 | contig 22193 bp, 18 predicted proteins | sample MGYA00237861_ERZ511468 | MGnify/ENA primary metagenome ERZ511468 (study PRJEB26299, sample SAMN06266213) | sediment metagenome | isolation source: Hudson Canyon methane seep mesocosm | place...
TTTTTTAAAAAAATTCATATTTACACCTTGAAAAATTCTATACCAATTTCTGGGTATATTTTAATTGCATCTGCTATATTTTCTCTGTTTATTCTAAGCAGTTTTGACTTCTCTTTACACATTATTTCAAATTCTCTTGTCTTGGAAAAAAGTACATCTTCTCCAAGTATTTCACCTTTTTCATAAATACGATTTTGATATTCTAGTTTTCCCTCAACTATATAGTACAAATTCTTATCTTTAATTAAAAGGTTCTTTTCACAATCTTGAATCGCAGAGTTTTTTAACATCAAATACATGGAAAAAATACTGAAGTTTTGCATAAATTTGTTTTGTATCAAACTGACCAGTTTATGTACTACATTGATATAATATTTGTCTTCAGTTAGTTCAAAAAGAATCGTATCTTTAATTAACTTACTGGTTTTTTCATTTAATAACTGTTCTCTAAATATTTCCAAATAATTCTCTTTATATTTTCGTATTAATTGTACAGACAGTACAATCTCAAGTTGATTATTTGAGAAAAATGACTGCAATAAGATATCGTCCAATGTATATTCTTTTACTCTAAAATTGTCTCCATAAAATTTCATGACATCCTTAATAGGTCGCTCATCTAAAAGAGGTAATAAAACTCTGAAAACACTTTTCTTCGTACTTTGTTCAATTGTCTCAATGGCATTTCCTCTTATTTTGGAATTTGAACTTCTTAGAGATGTTTTTATTAACTCAAAGGATTCCATTTCTCCACCTACTGTGAGCTTTTCAAGGATGAAATCCAAAATGATTTGTTGATTGTCTCTAAAGTACTTACTTAATAATAAGAAATAAGCATCATTAGTCTTTTCATACTCTTTTAAGACAATAGTATGCATTTGGAGGTATTTGTAGACATTAGCAAGCTCTTTAAATATAATTTCTTGCTCAACTACTTTAAACTGCTCAAAAGCAATTTGCCCCAATACCCTTGCTGAAATTGAACGTGCGGTATAAGAGAAATTCTCATCAAGTAAAACTGATATAATAGAAGGTACAGATTGAAGACCGATTTTTTCCACAATTCCAATAACTTGACGTTTTTCATATGCAGTTAATATATTTATACTTTTAAACAGCGGTATTAGTGATTGAGTATCTTCAATTTTGTGTAAGATATCCAAACTCAATTTTCGTTCCAGTTTAGTTCCCTCTTTGAAGGATTTCATTATGGGTCTAAGTAATTTATTTGAATTTTGGTTACACAGCTCAAGAATTGTTTCTAATGCACAAACTGTCACAGTGTGACTGTTTTCGTTTAAAAACCCTGCCGCAAAAAAAGCATAACTATCATGTTTTGATTTACTTAAAATATACAATACTTCAATGATGTCTTCTTTATTTCCCGTTTTTAAAAGTTTTTCTACAACATTTATTGCTTTATTTATGTGTTCAGGTTGTTGAGAGTCCAAGATTACAGCTGCTGAAACTGATGCAACGGAAGAATTGTCATCATCTATTCTTTTAAAGGCAGTTTCATAAGACAATAGATTTCTCGAAGCCAACTCTTTTTCTAAAGAGATAGAGAGTTGCTCTTGTTTTTGTTCTAACCAATCAATAACAACTTTTGTAACTTCAGGGTAATTAGAATTAAGCAACTCAAGTAAAAAACCCTTATTCTTTTTAAATTTGGGCTCATCCACACTGTTTAAGTATGGTAATAAAATTTGTGTTGCTTCGCTATATGAATACATGGAGATTATTTTAGAAACAAGTACAGAGTTGTTTTTATCTTTGAGATAATCTACTGCGTGTTTTTGTTCTTCTAGTGGTATAGTAGAGAGAATGTTACTTTCATTTTTACCTAAGTCTAGCCAATCATCTTTTAAATTCTCACTCATAGCTTTTGAATATTGATTTTTTAGCATAAGTGCCAATATTAGATACACAAAAGAGAGTAATAAAGCAATCAAAGCAATTTCAGAAATAGTATATTCTGAACCAACCAATAGTAAAAATACACCCGCAATTGCCAAAGTAAAAGGTTCCCCTAAACTTTCAATAAATGTTCTTACCTGGTATTTAATTTTTTTATTAATTCCATTATACAACAAATTTTGATTGTTGTAATCAATAGAGACCAACATACCCTGAACAAGGAAAAACCCTAAAATACCAGCTTCAATTCCAACTTCTACTGATAAGTATAAAAAGACCATTACATACATAACAGGCAGAATCAAGAGTACATTTTTTACACCGATGGAAATTACAAGTCGATTAAAAATGAAGAAATTCACAATTAGATTAAAGATGTTGGCTGCCACAAACAGTTGCCCAAATAAAATAGCTAAAGACTCAACACTCTGACCTTTTGATAAGATATTCATATATTCATATTCCAATATGGTTGCAACAATGATAGAGATAAAAAATACCAAGGCCAACAAAACCGTGTAAGAAGAGGATTTCATATTTTTGAACATGGAGATGATTAATATAAAAAGATTATCTTCTTCACTATCGGACTCTTGACTATCAATTTTTTTGTAATTTCTTCTGATATTTATAAAGGTCAAAATAGCCAAACATGCGAAAAATGACCATATAACTAATACATACTCAGCAGCAAAATACTGAGTACTTATTGTTACAACACTTCCACCAATTATTGCTCCAATAGCTGTACCCGCACTAAAAATAGAAAAAACTCTTTTTGAATCAATAATATCATAGAACATATCTATAAAGTTCCATAACAAAGTATACACCGTAATAACAATAATAGTAGTATAAAGAAGTAAAAAATAAAATATGTAATTGTAATACTGTTTAGGAAAGAGATCTTGGGCATTTTGTATTAAAAACAGTATTCCTACATTTACGAATACCAACATCACTAGAAAATACATGAAAAACTTATCTTCTCCATATTTGTTGGTGAAAAAGGTATAAATAGGAATATATATAACCAACATAATAACTGCAGTTAGAATATAAACTATAGGGAGTTGCTCAAACCCTACATGAACCAAGAACATTGAGTTGGCAATACTTTCACCAATGGCAACTCCTGCTTGTATTAATATGGCCAGCAAAAAAAACTGAAATACTTGAGAACTCTCATTTTCTCTGATTTTTAAAAAACTTAATATTGTACTTTTCATATACCCTTCTTATGTTTGAACTGTAACTTGTCCAGCAAAATTAATCGCAATCATTCCACCCCAGAGGCATGCCAATTTGGACGAATTGTTAATGGCAGGCATTGAAGCAATTAATGTTTTTGGATTTCCTGGTGTCCAAGGAACAACAGTATTAGGAATACAAGGCATTGGCGTTAATACTCCTAAAGCAGCTGCAGTTGCTGCAATTACTGTTGGGTTCGCAGGAGATTGACACATTCCAAAGGTTAAAATATTAACCAATGGTTTATTATCCATAATATTAGCTGCTGGCATATTACACGCCAAAACTCTGTTAACGGGTAATACCATTAACGCACTGGGTGCTATTCCAAAAGAACACTTCATCAAAGCACCTGTACATACCATTTGTCCCATGTATTCCCCTAAATTTTAAAGTAGTTCATACTACTTGAATATTTCTTTAACTGTACTATCTATTGCTTCAATTATATCAATGAAAAAATCAGAAATCATATAATTATCATTTGCTTCTTTTAAAATCGTGTTTTCACATTTTGGGCATTTATGTTCAACTTTCTTAGGACCATTTTTTATACTAAAGTAAAGTCCTACATCAATTCCAAACACATTCTCTTCTAGAGTTGGCAAAACCACTAAGTTACTTCCAAAACCTTTTACATAAGTAGGAACTATTTCAAATTCAGAATATAAGACCACTTTTTCTTTTTTGTATTTACCTTGCCATTTTGGTAGCAGTAATAAATCCTCTTTTGACATTGTATAATCATCCGTCTTATGAATATACCCATCAACGTTTCTATAAACAATTGTATAGTCTAGATTAAGCAGTTTTGAGTCATTTACAGGAAGTTTTGCATAACAATTAAAGTTGACACATTTTGTTTTGACATATAATTCATATGTTTTACTGGCACTGTCTTTTAAGAAAACTCTTATTTCATTGATATCTTCGTCTTTTGTAAATTCTACTATGTTGCTAAAACCATCTGCGAATGTATCATGTTTATTCACACTTATACTTTCAGATTGAGCAAAGCTCACTACTAATAATAAAAATATTATATATTTATACATACTTACCCCTTACCTATCTGAATAGTTCATTAACATAGTGATATTATCTTTTCCATTGAACTCACTGTTTTCAATGTACTCACGCATTTTTTCTGACAAATCATTTAAATTACTTGATACCTTTTGCATATGTTCTATTGAATTACTTCCATCAACAATTTGATCTTCAAAATCTTTAAATTGATTGTTTAGTTCATCAAATGTCGTAAGCCCTAAGTCATTAATACTTTTTAAATCTCCCATAAATTTGGCAATCATAGTTAAAGAATGTTGTAAATCATCTATCATTTCAGAAATTTTAATATTACTTTGCATGGCACTTTTATCATCACTGGCATTATTGAGTAAAAGTTTAAGTTCATTAGAAGTTCTATTTAATAATGTCTGAGCATACTCTTTTTCTTTTAATGTACTTTGAATTTTTTGTAAGGACTTACTGTTATGTCTAAATAAGTTCTCAGTAGTTTCTTGTATTTTACTCACCTCTTTAAGATAAATATTAAATTGATTGGTTAATTTAAACATACTTTCATTGGTAAACTTAGAATCTTTTTCAAGGTTTAATGCATTGTATGCTGTATTTAACATATATGCGGAAATTGTTTTTCCAAAAATATTAATTTGTTCAATTAACTTCCCTATTTCTCCATCTAATTGATATTCATCTAACTTGGAGTTATAGTTTTGTTTGGAAAATTCTTTAATTACATTTACAATATCCAACATTACATGTTGCGTATTTAATAAAACCTCATTAAATATTGTCTTAACTTCATTTAAGGCTGGATTATTTCCCTCAATTTCAATACGAGATGAAAAAACGCCACTTCGAACTTCTGTTGATATGCTGGCAAGTTCCTTAATTAAGTCATTGTCTTTTTTAAAATTTTTAGCAATTAACTCAATATTATTATTTATCATATCGGCCATATCATTTAATTCATCATTTCCACCCATCTTTATGGGAGAGACGGAATCTCTTTTGGAGTTTAAATAATCAAAGAATTCTTCCAAACCATCTCTGATTATTGGGATTCTTCGAATAAGTATGTTGGATAATAGGAGGTATAAAAAGGCAGAAATTACAAAAATGACAACAGCAACAATTACAATTCTTTTTCTACTTTCAGCCAAGGCAGTAGCCAGTTCTTTGATTTCAATGTCCGCACCCACTACATATGTTTCCCCGTACTTATTCACAAAAGGAATAAATACAGTTCTCACATACCCATACTTATCATTTGTCTCTTCAAAAAAGGCCTTTTTATTCTCAAATGAATCTTTTAATTGTTTTGTTACCGAGTCATACTTGTCAAAAAAATATTCGTAGTTATCACTTTCAAAATCCTCTTGAGTAACACTGGTTGAGGATACAAGTACATTGTCTTTTCTTTTTACAAATGAATATACGTATTGTATATCTGCTTTATTAACAAGAGCAGATAGTTTAATCATTAAGTCCATATAGTCTTGATTTGTAATGGAGTTTTTATCCAATATCTTGTCGTGATATCCTTGTAAAACAAATTCATTTGCAGAGTGTACCACCAAACGTAATTTTTCATCTGTTTGTTTGATATACTGTTTTCTTTCATTTAACTCATTTACATAAGTTAGCGTTGCAATGGTTGCAAATTGCAATCCAAGAACCAAAAGAAGCAGTTTTTTGGTTATACTAATTTTTTTCATCAGGTGCTCTTTCATCAGCAACACATCTGAAACCTAAATCTCTGTGAGTGCTCTCTTTTTCATCAAAGAATCTAAATGACAAGCTTGCTGGGTATCCTTCTGAATATTCAAAAGAACCTCCACGGTTTGATTTATATTTTCCTTCTATTAAATTCACAGGGTTATTATAACAATTGTGCTCAGTATACTCAACTGTTACAAAAATTTCTTTAATGCTTCGGTATGCATCTTTAGCTAACTCTACAACATTTTTCTCCGTACACTTTTGTTTATAATAATTCTTTTCGTAAGTATCTTCAACCCACTCTCTCACGTTTCCATTCATATCATATAAACCAAATCCATTTGCAGGGTAAGATCCCACTTCAACCGATTTATTTTTATTAGACCCTCTAAAATTCATGTACATGGGGTCCTCTTTCTCTCCCCAAAAATAATGCATATTTGAGCTTCCTCCCTTGGCAGAATATTCCCACTCAGCTTCTGTAGGAAGTCTTTTGTTATAAAATTTACAAAAGTCTTGTGCTTCTTTGTGGGTAACATTTACAACGGGTAATTTATCTGCTCCTAATACAGGATCCAAAAGATAATCTAAAGCTCTTACAGTTCCTCCCGCTTCACTGATATACTGTTTATACGCTGCATTTGTCACTTCTGTTTTATCTATGAAAAAGGGGTCAAGTTGGACATTCCTAGGGGCTTTATCTGAAAATTCATCAGTATAAGTTCCCATCTTAAAGGTTCCCCCGTCTAAATGACTCACTGAGATATTATTTAAGGCAATCATTTCTGGGTTTTTGATGACTTTCATCTCTGGTTTAGACGAACATCCAACAAAAAGTAAAACTGCCAAACAAAAGGTTAATTCTCTCATTTAGTTTCCCCCTATTGTAATAGATTTTGGTATAGCTTTAAGTGGTGATGTGACTTTTGGAACAGCAACTTTGACTTTTGGTACAGCAACATTAACGTTTAATACATCATCTTTAACCTTTGGCATATCAATCTTCAATTTATTTGAAATAGCGTATTTATCAGTCTCACCTATTACAAGAGGTGCATATAAAATTCTATCACTGTATCTGTGATCTTTAAATACCACTTCTGCATCTAGTTTGTCAATTCTTACAGCAAAGGGATTGCTGTACTTAAAAGAAATGAACTTTGCCGAATTTGCTTCTAGCATAATCAAAGGGTTGCTTGAAGTAAGTTTGATAACATGATGTGCTTTTACAGAAGTTTTGTCAAAAAACTCTGTTTTAACATATTCAAAACTCACATTGGCATTAACAGCAGAGACATTTGAGGCTTTATAAATAAACTCAGTATATTCATCGTGTTCTTTTCTTTCAACGAAAGTTACATTCACAGCATTTCGTAGATCATCTATTGCATTTTTTGCCAACTCTTTTTTTGTGGCTTCATCTTTTTTCAACTTATCTTCTTGTTCTTTTTTTAATTTATCCGCAAGAAGTTTTGCCTTCATTCTCTCAAAAGCAGCAAGAAACTCAGGATGTAACTGCCCATAAAAAGGTTTAGGAATTCTCATACTTTTGAAACAACCAAACTTATGAGCCACTATTTCAATTTTACTTGAAATATTTATATCTAAAGTAGCCAAGGGAGCCACAATATAATTTGGAGTTTTAAAAGTTTGTAAAACTCTTTCATTGATTTTGTATCTTAAAATATTCAGACCCTCTTCCAGATTAACACCGCTTCTAATATCATCAGGTATTGAAGAAATATAAAAATTATTTTCTAAGTATTTATAAATATACTCTTTGGGTGCAAAAAGAAAAAATGCATCTATTTTCCCATCTCTTAGTGCTACAATTGAGTCATTAATGGATAAAGATTTAAATTCAATATCTTTTATCATACCACTTTTCAAAGCTGCATTTTTCAAGTATACTTGTGAAATGTCAGATACATCTCCAATAGAGACACGTTTAAATCTTAAGTCATAAATTGATTTTATTTCACTGTTTCCAACTAAATGTAAAACACTTTGTGAGGGAGAACATAAAATTCCATAATTACTGTAAGCACTCAGATTATAAGCACCAATATTTTTAAGGCCCAAAATATCTCCACGAACTATTCCAAAGTTAGCAACTGAGTTTTCTAAATCGGAGATGATTTGCAAGTTATTGTTTCTTTTGACATTTTTAGCGCCTATTTTAAGCTCATTGGATAAATTAGGAATTCGCTGTTGATGTCTTGAAGAGATAACGATGTCATTAACCGTATCAGTATCTTCAAGCTCAAATCTACTTTTTAAAAAAGTTACCTTGGATTTTGAGATATCTTCAGATCTTAGAATATTTACTTTTTTTGCAGGTTTCGAGTGGTAGATATGTGGGAATTTTTTCTCCAGTTTAAGAAACATCTTTTGGGTATATGTAATATCTGTATTTTTCAATCTCAAAAAATAGAGCTGGTGGAATTTTTTGATATATAGGTCTTGTTTATTTTCTATCTCACGAAACTCAGCAAGTACATTTTCAAAGCTTTCACTGCTTGTTATTTGCAAAAATGACATGCTTGCTTCCATAACAGAATCGGGGTCGTAGACAACAAAGTATTTATCGTTCTCCGTGTAAAAGTAAACATTACTTTGTTGTATTTCAACCATCTTTTCATAATTTGAGATAGCTTCTTCAAAAGACTCGAACTCCAAAATGTCTTTTTGCGCCGCTTGTAAATACAAACAGAAACTTAATATTAGGACTAAGAGTTTCATTTTGTATTCTCTTGTAAGTCAACCACCTGTGCACTTGCGCCATTGGTGACTTGTGTTTGTACCGTATTATCAACTTGATTTTTATTCACAGTAAATTCAAAACCAATAATCAAGGGGGAAACTTTTCGGGTTTTCAAATTACTGGCATCTAATATAATACTCCCATTATAACTGATCTCTTCTACATTATCAGCTTGTAAAAAAGAACTCTCAAGTTTAAACTCAAATTGTCCCACCTTTCCTGCTTTTATGTGAACGGCTTCTTTATTTAATACATTTATTACCATATTTGGGTCAACTAAGGCATTTTCGAAATTAAAAATAATTCTGTCTCTTAATATGATTAATACGTCTTCAAACATGTTATTTTTAATATACACTGTATAAATTCGGTCATCTGTTTTAAACTTTATATCTTTAGGAAGAACTACGAAGTTTGGAACCAGGCTGTCTTTAATCAAATTGCCATTTGCATCCAGTAAGAGCACATTGTCTTCTGCAGCTGCTTCGGCTGCGCTTCTTTTACATAAGGTTTTTTGTAAATCTTTTACTACCAATCCTGCTTGTTTTCCAGCAACTGCGGTGACTATTTTTTTCAAGGCTTTTCCACAAACGATAATCGACAATATCCAAATGATAATAGCAATGGTTGCTAAAAAAAATACAAAAGCTGTCATGGGAGACTTTTTGTACATGGGGAATTTTTTAATCACTGGGTTTATAAAAGTATTGGCTGGAAACTTTGGAACTAAGATATATTTTGTCACAAAATCTTTGTGCATTTGCGTATATTTGGCTTTGAAAATCTTTTCATCTGCATTTTCCAACTCTTCTTGATGGGTATCTACACTTTGTGAATCTAAGAATACTTCCACTTTATAATATTTGTCAGATATTGAGGTAACAACACTAATCGTTCCCTCTCCATCCATATAGTCACCTTCATCACTGGTAACTTTAGTAAAGATTCTCTCTTGTGTATATTTCTCTTCAAGTTTACTGTGATGGGCAGAATAACGTGCTTGAAATATCTCTTCATACTTATCAATAGTAGAGATATCAGAACAATTGACTTCAATGGCATCAATTAAGTGGTCATTCATATAAACTTCAGACCTATAAATAAGACCCTTTATTGAAGTCTCAATTAATACATTACCTGCATTATTTTTTGCCTTTGATTTGGTAGTTAATATCACTTCAAAACTGTCTGTATTGTTCATTTTATACCTTTATATTTGATAAGTTTAATACTTTGCCATGTTTACCAAGAGAGGTAAAATCTTGGTGTCTAATTAATTTTTTAACACCTGACTCCAAACGTTCCGCATTAATATATATACCACTTGTTTTTGATACATCTTCAATAAAGTACCCATCTTTATATGGGTACAATTTTGCATGTAAGGCTTCAATATCTTCACCTTCAATGATAATATCATTTTCAGGATCACTGCCTACTGCTAGGTATCCTTTTTGCACTTTGGTTTGATTGGCATCATCATTATTGATTTCATTCCAATTTCCATCGAAAATTGAAGCATTTCCAAAGTGTAATAATACTTTTGAGAAAAATGAGCTCTCTAAATTTAACAATAAATCGTAATAAGATACATCAGAACTTTCACTAAAAGAAAAGAGGCTTTGTAGTCGTAAAATATTTTTCCAAAACCCAGTATTTACGATTTCAGGAAGTTCATTTTCTATTTTACTACTCACATGTACTAAGTGTTGCAGAAGTTCAAAGATATCTTCAGCAGATAAACTTAATAACCTCACATCCATAAGCATTTTATTAGCAAGTGTTGAAGCAATTGAAGCAGTAAAACTTTTTTTGTGGTACGAGAGCTCAGTGAGATAATCAGCATATTTTCTCAGAATATTTGAAATCATCATTTTTTCATTGTGTTTCATCAAAGATTTTGCGGTATAGTTTTTAGCAGAAAACCTTAAATCTATTTCATTATCAACTGGACTATAAGGATTAACTGCTTCTTTTAGAGAGTTTGAAGTTTTGTGATTGACAAAAATTCTGGCCAGTTCAAATAACTCAGTATTGCCCATCACTCGCTCTTTAAGTTCTACACTATAACTTTCCGCCACTTTGTAAAAATGCTTCTGGGTTCCATCTCCTCTTGCATCTTTTTGGTCAAGTAAGTCCTCTTTATATCGTATATAAACATATAAGGTAGTATTGTCTCTAAATTGCGTAATATTCAAATCTTTTAACAATATCTTTTTTCTACTAACTAAAATAAGGCTTCCATCTTCGTCAATCGCTGCTCCTGGGTAAAGTACAAGTTGTGAATTTTCCAAACCAACTCGCAGTTGAGACTGGTAACCTACAAGAATTCCTTTCCCAAACCCATACCTTGATAATAAGGCTGTTTTTTTTGCATAGTAACTGTCATTCACTTTTATTTGCTCAGGATTAAATACCATCCCATCTGCAAAATTAGTTTTCTCAAATGTATTAATTTCTAACATTACATCATCTCCAAGAAAAGTTTTCTAACTTTTAAATATAATTTATCATAAATTTCTGCTTCTTCAAGTGTATATTTTCCAATAATTTCGGAATACAAATTATCCACTCTTACTTCTATATATTTGGCATTTTCTTTTTTAATATTGTATTTTTTAGCCATTGATTCTTGTATTCTTTTATGTTTACTTTCATAGACTTTTTTTGATTTGTATCTATTTTGTATCTCATTTATCATACTATTATTTGACTCTTTCACTATTTATTCCAATCATCATAGCTGTAGTAGCCATCATTTTGTGAAGTTATTTCAAATACTTTTTCATCAGATTTTTGACTATCTATGATAGGAGTCATGTCTTTGTAGATAATATTAAAACCAACATTAATGGGTTTTTCTAACTCAAATACACGTCTTATGACGGAGAGTTTATTTTCCTCTGTCTCTTTGTCCTGCGAAATTGTTTCATCTATATGAATGTTCATAAAATAATCATTTGAAATATTACTGATTAGATTATGGTGAAGTTTTTTATATTTTTTTCTGTCATCTATTCTAATATTCACATTGGTTAAATGGTATATAAGGTCAATAAAATACCTCTTAGTCCCTCTTATCTTGTACAATCTTATCATATCACTCATCACTCGGCGTTGAGAGTTATCATCAATATCTTTTGAAAAGGAAACCCCTACCCATGAGCTTAACCATTGAAGAAATTCTGTTTTTGAGGGAGTAAATTGATTTGAGATGTTATCAACTTTAGTTTCTATATCTTGGTGGCTTTTTTGAAACCCAAACATAAAACGTTTTAAGAACTCATTTTCTTGATATAGTCCAGGTAGTTCATCAATCCAAGATTTCTTTGAGTAAACCAAGGCAATATTATTATTGTCAAGCAGTTTAATATTTTTTAGAATTGCTTGATGGCTTTGGCCCTCTTCGTATTGTACTTTTTCGATGGTGATATTGTTTAGGCTACATATTTTTTTCAAATGATGCTCTTTTATTTCAATATTTTTATCCAATAAAATTTGTACATAGTTTAGGGTATCTTCGATACTATTAAAAATCATAATTTAGCTCTTCAATCACCAAGTCTTTTAAGTCTAAGATTTCATTATAAGATAAATTCACTTTATTATCATCTAATACAGCGCCATCTTTAAGAAAACTCATTTCAGAAACCACTAATGATACAGAAGAATTATTTACAATTCTAACAATATCACTTTTTAATAATGTTCGTCCAATTTCATACCCTGATTTATTTAAACCAATAAATGGGTCCAGATATTGTTTGGCTTTTTCCAAAATTTCATTTTCCAGTAATGATCTGTTTGGAACATCATTATCATCTGTATACTTAAGTTTTAGCCTGATTTCAAGGTCAACGATATTTACACTTTCAACTTTTGGTACCATAGTTACCATACTCACGGATTTTAAATACTGCTCTAAACCATCAATAAAGTTTAAATTGATAAATCCTTTATCCCTTAAAATATCTGCAGACATTATTAAAACAAGAATTTGCCCATTTTTAAACAGACATCTTGCTTTTTTAATATAGGGAGAGTATTCCATGGTCAAGTGTTCATAATCATTTACAGTAACTGCTCTTTTCATTGTATTTAGAATATTAGGAGCCAAACGCTTGACCTCTTCTATAGTATCTCCATTTTGTCCATTTTTTGAAATAAAGACATTTTTCACACTGTCCATATAATTGATAGACTCTTTTAAAGCTCTTATTTTTCCTTCAGAGAGATTCCCTTTATTACCTTTAGTTACCTCATATTTAGCAGCAACTATAGCTGCCCCTAATGGGGGCACATTTCCATACTGCCCATCACCAAACTCGATGTCTCCATTAATACCGTTAAATCTAAAAACATTATCATTCGCACCATAATCAATAAAACGTTCAACGGCTTTGTACTCACTCTCGCCTACATTTATAAGAGGAGCTCCAATGAGATTTTTATTTTGTAAATTAAACTTCATGTCAGGCAAACCACTTGAATAGGCAATCATCTCGTCATAATAAGTCTCTTTTTGTTCAACCATAACATTGTTTAATAAAATCTGATTGACTAAAGGAGAGCTTTTAAGTGCGTTAAACTTAACCTTTATTTTTATCCACATTCGTTCAAAGTTCTCAATGTATAAAGAGTGAGCTTCCAAACGTTCAATTTTTGGTAAGGTAATTTTAACATCACCACTGGTGCTTAAGCCATTAGTATAGTCTTCAACCTTGAGTCTCTCCCACTCTCCATTGTTTAATATCTCCCACTCAATGGCACGTTGTTGTTCGTTTCGTTTTGTACTTAATTCTATGTCGAAATACAACTCTAGAATTTGTTCACTCAAATATGAATCAAAACCCAAAAATACTGCATCTTCTTTTATATACTCATTTTGGAACAAATAGACAGGTCTGTTTTTATCAAATTTTACATTTTCATATTGATAGTTATTTAAACTATAACATTCAGGTAAATCTTTTCTTTGATGTGAATACCTGATATCTATACTGGAAATAATAGGTGGGTTTAGTGTTGCGTCGATTGTTTTTAATTCAGAAGTTTGGTTATCAAAAATATTCTCTTCTTCTTGTCCATAATTTCCAGATACAATTTTCGCTCGTACCCAATACCCATCTTTAGCATTTAATACCACACTTTTAAAATCATCTGGTACAACAAATGAGACTATTCCTTGTTGTGTAAAATTAAAAGTATTATCTCGAACATCCAGATGTGCCCATTTTGCCTCGCCTACAGAGTATTCATAGAGAATTTGTAAACTGTTATACCCTTGTGGTAAAGATTTTCCAGCAAGTTTTGCCAAGTCGAAATTGATTTCCACATTGGTACCTGTTTCACAAAAAGCTTGATTACATTGAATATAAAAAATCTCTTCAATAGTTGTTGTATCTAAAGTAGGTCTTGTTCCAAAAGGGAAAAAACTGTTATTTAAATCAAGCAACTCATAGTTATAAAAACAATCATCGGGTAATAAACCCTCAGGATTTGAATTGGTAACCACTGAAATCTCATAGGCTGAAAATTCTTCTAGCCAATCAGGAATCTCTTGAAATGAGGCCTTAATATAGTAGTTCTCTCGAAGTTCTAATTCATCAATGAGTTCTTTTTGAAAATTCTCACAGTTTCCTTCAAAAGTAACCGATAAAATGTCCGCATCTGTTTCATCAAGGGATACGGCTAAATCATACTCTATTTTCAAACGTTGCCATGAAGTTCCATCAAAGTATTGCCATTTCATTTTTGATAAAAAGTCATCACCCACATCATATTCACGCATTGTTGTGGGTAGCCTAAAAATAATTGTCATTTTTATATCGTTTTTTAATACATAAAAATCTTCACTGTAAAAGATTAAATCTACGACATTGTTACTTTGACCATTTTGATCAAAAGGATAAAAGGCCTCTTTTGTTTCCATATTTTGAGTATAATCAAAGATTTTACTTTTATCTCGTGCAGAATCATATGTTTTAGAATAGACGTTTAATAATTTTACATTTGATGCATACAATGCTTTTGAAGTTTCAAAAATAATCTCTTCATTTTCTTCATCACTTAAAGTAGCTACTTTGGTATTTTTAGGAATAAGTATAGTATCTTTTGAAGGTGCATCCATTTGATAACCTACACTCAAATCAAAACAGACTCGACTTTGTGCAGCCAATGATAATCTTTGTTTCATGCCCAGCAAATCTAAAAATGCCAAATAGTTTTTAGCGGGCACTTGGTTTAATCTGTATTGTGTCATTTCAGTCATGTAAGCAAATAACTCAATCAAGGTAATTCCAGGGTCACTTGGATTATGATTGGTCCACTCTGGACAATGTTTGATAATATTTTGTACTACTTCACTTCTAATTTCATCATAAGTTCTATCATCTAATTTTATATCTTTAAACATGTTATTTTCCTGCTTTTTATGCTATTGGTTCAACGGGTACTATATAAAATGGGTACACATAATTATTCACTACATTAGTATTAATAATTTCATATTCAATGGTAATGTTAATACTCTTTTCATCAAAACTCGATACGTCTACTTCAAGTGTTTTTATTCTGGGTTCAAACTCTTCTAATGCTTCTTCTACATATCTTTTAGCCATTGTTTGAGTACGTATATTATTGGGTTCAAACATTAACTCGTGTATTCTACATCCAAATTCACTGTTATAAACTCTCTCACCGGTTTTGGTTGAAAGAATAATATAAATACTTTCTTCAACGCTTTTTTCATAAGAACTCATTTTAATTTCGCCCATACTGTTGAGTCCAAAATCAACACTCAGTCCTTTTCCTAATAGTTCTATACTCATGTAAACATCCCATTGGCTTTTAATTCGAAAGAGGTTTTAAACCCTTTATTGTTAAATATATGTTCATATGAACTTATATAATAGTCACCGCTTATTTTATCCCCAACTCCTGCAATTTTAATAAATTCACCCAACTTAAATCGAGGGTCCCCTTTACAGGTACCCTCTGCCTTTAAAAAATTCATAGAGGCCATGGTAAGATGAGTTTCTGCAATATCTTTAGCTTGTGCAGTATCTAAGTCAGTAGAGTCTTGTTTATATATCTTACCACCATCTTTCAGACTTTTTTTAAGAATACTACTTCCTAAAGTTTTTACACTTCCTATTTTAGTTTCACTTCCTGCTTTAAAAACTGATTCTACATTGACTTTTTTGAGAGAGTCCCAGCTATTAACACTCACTTCTGATAATACTTCCGAAGAATCTACTTTTGCAGTAAAGTTAATAAGGTCATCTCCCCACTCCAGTGAAACCACACTTGTTTTTTTTGATTTATATTTTGCTTTTTCAAAGTAAAACTTGCCCTCAACTACTCCCAATTCATAGCCCAAACGTTTTGCATGCATTTGTAAAAAATCCAAATTGGATTGGTTGTTTTGATAAATATGATCATGTTTTGTTGTGGTTGCTGTAATTTGACTGGATAAACCTACTTCTGTTGCCATTGTAGAAGCTATATCGCTTATTTTTGATTTCAAGAAAGCACGTGAATGATAGGATTTACTTAACTTATATAAACCATCATAACAAATAAGCTGCAGAGTATCCATTTTTTCTGATTGAAATATATAATCCACTCGAGTAATAAAACCATTAAAAACAGAGTTGGACTTTTTATCTGCTTCTACAGTGATTTCAAGAGTATTTCCTATTGCAAAACTGCTGTTATCTTGTAGTACTGCATTTTGATCAAAAAACGTTATTTTAGCAATGGATGCAATACCAATTGAGGAGTGTACTTTAAAGTTAATCATATTGGTTAAAATATCATCGCTTAATTTTTGTCCGGCAATTTTGATATCTATATCAATCAGTTGTATATTCATCAGTTTACTTTCACAATCCCACCTTTAACAGTAGTCACCCCACCACCATCTAAGGTTGCTATTCCAGTGGCTTTTAAATCTAGCTTAGCACCACCTTTAAAAGAACCTGCCGCACTTGCTTTTATATCTACCTTGGGTCCTTCTAATTTTGCAGAAGCGGAACCTTTAAGTTTTAAGGTACTTCCCGCTTCCACGTTTGTTGCTGCACTTGCTTTGAGTTTTAAGCTACTACCTGCTTCCACATTTAGTGCCTTATCTGATTTAACTTTTACACTACTACCTTCAATATTGATAGCACCATCAGATTTCATATCAATGCCAGACTTAGCCTCCAAAGTCATCTTTTTTTCAGATTTTATGGTAATGTTTCCTTTTACCGTAATACTCATATCACCCTCAGAATTAACAATATCCAAAGTTTTTTCCTTTGCATCAAAAGTAATGGTGCGTTTACCACTTTTATCTTCAATGATAAACTTCTCTTTCCCACTGGTATCATCTAATGTGATTTTGTGTCCACTTCGAGACTTTAACATCTTGATATTATTTTTTCCGTCTTCGTTTTTTTCGATGACTTTATCTTTAGTACTATAAAGAGAACCAATAATGTAGGGATGATTCATATTCCCATGTTCAAAAGAGATAAGTACTTCATCATCAACGTCAGGTAAAAAATGAGCACCCCTTTCGTTTCCAGCCATAAAGGTAGCTACTCTCGCCCAATCACTCTCAATGGTCTTAGCTTCACCCATCCAAGCATATTTAACTTTCACTCGGCCCATCTTATCCGGGTCTTTAGTATTAGTTACAATGGCAGTAACCACTCCATAAATTTTATTCTGTTTCTCTTCAAAGTCTTGTTCTTTACCTCTTATTAGTTGTCCAAGCATGGTTTTCCTTAATTCTCTGGAGGAATTGTCAACTGCATTCCTACTTCTAAATCATTTGGATTGTCAATTCCATTAGCAACTGCAATCATCTTCCACTTTGTTGCACTTCCCAATTCCGACTCTGCGATTTTATGTAAAGTATCTTTTGATTTTACTCTGTATGTTGTAACAGCTTGTACATCCAATGTTTTTTTAACTTTTTTGGTATCTGTTATAATTTCTTCAAATTCAAAACTCACATTGGCTCGAATAGGAACCCCGCTTCTATCAAAAAGTGTAAACTCAAAATCCAAACTTATCATAATAGCTTCAAAAAAATAATTTCCACTTCCCCAGGACAGTGTTAAAATAGGAGGTCGTGTAATTCCCTCTTTTGTATATTCTTGTACCAATGTCATTGCTTCTAAATATTGTATATATTTTTTGTAAACACTGATACTTTTAAACATACTTGTATCAAAAAGAACGCCACTGATATTAAGCTTTTTTGCTTTCCCGGATGAAAATTGTTTTTTTGTGCTGTCTTCTCCACTTACTGCAAAGCCTTCCCAAACAACTGATTTAGAAATGCTTAATTGGTTTGGGTTATATTGAAAAGGAAAGTATACATAATCATCTTTTGCATCTTTGTATACTATCTCAAATTTATCAAGTACCGCCATCCCTAAATCCTTTTATACTCTATGTTAATTTCATCTTTAATGTCATTAAAGATTTTTAATGCCAATTCATCTAAGTTCTCATCTAAGTTCTCATAGACATTTTGCACATTGTTGATAATCTCATATTTTTTGTGTTTTATCTCATCTTCAATACTTTTATTACATGCCTCAATATTATTTTTTTCATGTTTTAGCAGTGCACTTGGATTACCAATATATACCATCTTTCCAGTTTCACTTTTGTTATTCAGCGCTGTTGTATTGGCCAATAAAATATTTCGCTCATTGGAAAGTACTTCAAAGTCATTATTATTTGTATTGTCTAAAATTACCAGTTTATCTTGGTGAAACTTCTCCACTAAATCCGTTTTATTTATATAAGATTCTTGGGTAGTTTCAAGTAGAGAATTCTTGATATATTCATTTTTTATCTTCTCATACTCAGTCTTTATTTGTGTCTCACTTCTCATTTGTACCAGTTTATTCACTCGTTCAAGTACTACTTTCTTATCTACTATTGACAAGTGATTATGTGGTCTACTGACTTTTATCTCTTCGATGATATTTTTATAGATACTCTCTACTCTGTTTTCAAATTTATTCTCATACTTATTCACTGTGACACTATTTTGCAAGCTAGTATTTAAAATATTTTGAACAGTAGTATTGTTTACACTTTTAGTGATATATTCATTTCTTATCTTCTCATACTCAGTCTTTATTTGTGTCTCACTTCTCATCTGTACCAGCTTATTCACTCTCTCCAGTACCACTTTCTTATCTATTATTGACAAGTGATTATGAGGTCTACTTATTTTTATCTCTTCAATGATATTCTTATATATACTCTCTACTCTGTTTTCAAATTTATTCTCGAACTTATTCATATACTTATTCACTGTGATATTATTTTCTAAGCTTGTATGAGACATCTTGGAAGTGGGCGTTTTGTCAACATGCATTATGGTATTGATAATATTTTGTAAGGTCGTTTCACTTTTAAAGTTTGTAATTATTTGCTTGTTTATTTTATATTCATGTAGGTTTACATTAAGCTTATTAACGTTTCTTACATTTTCATTGATATATTTATTGGTGATAGTAGAAGTCAAATTATAAATTGAGTTATGTTTGATTTCTCTTTGAGTAGTTTGGTCAAATTTTATTAGTACTTCATTGATAATTTCATTCATATTAGAATGGTTTCTCTTATTTAGGGTAACTGTTTTAATGATATTATTTAATATATTCTTATTTTCTTGTTTCACAATTATTTGAGCTTTTGCCAGTTGAATTACTGTTTGTTTATAGAGTTTTTGTTCAAGATTTTTTTCATCTTTTACATCTATCTCTTTTTCTCCATTGATTAACACAGTATTCACATACGAGTCTTTTATTATCATCAATTCTTCATTAATTCTGTTTTTTGAAAACGCTTCGTTATTTAAAATAGACCTAATGTCTTCTTCAAAAGATGATTTTATTTCCATATTATTATTTTTAACTTGAAAAAGCTGTTGTATTTGAACATCAAAACTTGACACCACATCACTACTTACTTCTTTGAGTTCTTTTTTAGTTAATATTTTTGTTTCTTTTTTTTCTATTGCTGCAAACAAACTTTTTGATGATTTTTTTACACTTTTTTCAAAACTCAAATCATTAAAAATATCCAAGTCTCTTCTTTTACTTGAAAAGAGGCTTTTTACATTAAGTGCCTGTTTTGAGCTAATAGGACTTTTCCTTTGTTTTTTTATTTTTTTAAGTTCTTGTATATCTAAAGATTTAAAAAGAGTCTTTTCAACTTTGTCTAATGAAGTTACATTTTTCTCAGCTTTTAGAACTTCTACTTCTTTAAACAAACGAATAAATGTTTGAATTTCTTTCGTATTAAATTCAACTGTTTTTTTATTATCTAAGCGGTAGTGTTTATGGATATGATTTATTTTTGAATCTTGAATGTAGGTATTTACTTGCTGGTAAAACTCAATTCGTTCATCCAATTCTTTGGCATCTGACTTTTTGAATCGATTTATCTCCTTATACAGTACTTCTTTGATGAATCTTTCATTGACAATATTCTTTTCATGCTCTATTAGTTTTGATTTTTGAAGCAGTAGCTCTTTTATTCTGAAATCTTTAACGATTTGTTCTTGTTCCACATAGATTTTTTCTAACACTATTTTGATTTTCTCTTCTACTTTTTCATCCATATCTTTTTCAGATTTAGTAGCATTTTCTAGAGGAAGTGTGAAGTGTAAGTAATTAAAATCATCGTTGTAGAGCGTATCACTTATACTTTTATATTTATTGATGATATCTTTATGAAAAGAATTGACTTCAATATTGATTTTTCTAAACTTAACAAAAGAGGGTCGTTTTTTAAATATTTTGATGGTTTTATCAATACCAATAGAGGAGTGCTTTTTTATTTTTTCCAAGACTGGGTTATTGATATAAGGCATATTGTCTCTTTAGTCTGATGATGAGTGACGTTCAAAACGCTCAACTACCAACTCTACAGATTCAAGCAATACTGCACCACTTCCCCCAGCACTAGCATTCATACTTGAAATACTAAGTTTCGAAGGCCATGCCCCATAAAAATACCATACACTGGTTAAGTTATTCTGGGAATATACTTTTATGCTGCCATTTTTCAAAGCCTCTTCCATATTGCCAGCAATAACTTTTTCTCTCCACTCATATAAAGTATTATCTAAACTCAAGCCATGCTCTAGTGTGATATTGTCATAACTTGTTCCATTAGGAAGTTTATGTTCGTAATTATTAAGTCCACCTTCTTTGTATGAAAAAGTTTTGGTTTCATTTGAAAGCTCACTTACACTGCTAAAACCCATCACTTCAATACCTTCAATTTCAACTCGATATCTGTAGTTTACAAATGGGTCAGAAACACTTGCATTGGCTTTGCTTGAAGAGGAAGATTTACTGGCCATCTTATACCTCTACTGAAATGTTTTCAATCATTCCATCTCTTTGAATACGTTCCAGTTTTATATTTATAAACTCCAGAGGTTTTGCAATAGATACTTTAATTCCAAAAACAAGTGTATTATCACTCTCTTTCATTTCTTCAAATCTTGACTCAATAATAAATGCTTCATCTTTACTTTCTCCATTGAGTGCCCCTGTTTGCCAAAGCTGATATAGGTAATTGTTCACTTTCGAAAAAATCTTATCATGTAAGTTTTCTGTGTTGATTTCAAACAAATCTTCTCTCATAATAGCTTTTAGACTTCTTTTAATGTACTGAATGACTCTTAATTCATTTGCCGTTGCATAATTAGAGTTAAAGGCATTAACGCCCCATATTTTTAAACCATTATTGGTTTGAATAATAGGATTGATAAACTCTTTTTGAAGTTCCAAACTCTGTTTTTCATTTAACTCAATTTGGGTTTTATGAAAGGAATTGATTTTTTTATTTGCAATGGAATGTGAAAATTTATTCTCTATGGCATTTTTTGACATCAAGGCACTTGCAACGGTTGAGGGTGCAACAGTTTCTCCATTATTATGTTCGAACCAGGGATGATAAATCACACACTCTTGCAAAACATCTAAGTACTCAGCAATAATATCTTGGTTGACATCTGTCAAAAATATACGGCTACTCTTTTGTGCATATCTACCTAAAAATGAGTATATTTTCATGCACTCTTTCAATGATAATTGAGATTGGCTTAAAAGAGTAGGTGAACAAAGTACTTCTAGCTCAACGAGATTATCAAAGCTACTTTGTATGTGGTTTTCAAAATTGAACATATTGAGGTTTTCACTGTTATAACTCAATAAAAAAAGTTGAACTCCCCCATTTTCGAAATAACTTCGAATGGAGATATTTAATTGTTTATTACTTACAACCGTTTCGCTCATACACGCTTCGTTGTAATTAAAAAACAATTCTAACCCATTTTTTGTACTTGTGCTTAGATGTATAAAAACCGTGCCAAACCCAAATTTCTTTCTTTGATATGTACTGGCAAAGTTTTTATTTATTCTAACAGCAGGATTTGATACATTCATAAATAAACCTTCTTATTAATACACATTATTTAGAA
>ENA-ORXI01001056-ORXI01001056.1-sediment-metagenome-genome-assembly--contig:-NODE-1056-length-22186-cov-23.993713_pt1 | contig 22186 bp, 12 predicted proteins | sample MGYA00237861_ERZ511468 | MGnify/ENA primary metagenome ERZ511468 (study PRJEB26299, sample SAMN06266213) | sediment metagenome | isolation source: Hudson Canyon methane seep mesocosm | place...
CAACAACTGCAACAAAATAATGCCGATCTAGCCTTGGCCGCCTCAGTTTTTGAATCGCAGCAAGGCATTATGATTACTGATGCCAACAATCTTATTGTTCGGGTTAATACCGCTTTTACTAAAATAACTAATTACACGGCCGAAGAAGTTATCGGCAAAAATCCACGTTTACTTAAATCTACTTATCATGATGCGAATTTTTACGTGGCGATGTGGCATCAGATTGTTAATACAGGGGGCTACGAAGGTGAAGTTTGGAATTGCCGTAAGGGTGGAGAGGTCTACCCAGAGCAACTGGATATCACTGTGGTAAAAGACAGTGAGGGCACTATTACGCATTATGTGGGTGCCTTTACGGATATTTCTGTGCGTAAGGCTGCAGAAGCGAGAGCGGGATTCTTAGCGAATCATGACAAACTCACCGAACTACCCAATCGCGATCTGTTTTACGACCGTATTTCACAAGCCATCTCACAAGCCAGAAGAAAAAGTGAAAGGGTTGCTGTACTCTTTTTGGATTTAGATGGCTTTAAACCAGTGAATGATGCTTATGGGCATGAAGCAGGTGATGTGGTTTTAAAAGTAATCGCAAAACGCTTGCAAGCCTGTGTCAGAAGTATGGATACTGTTGCGCGTATGGGAGGTGATGAATTTGCCATCATTTTAAACACGCTTAAACACCCATCAGATGCAGAAGAGATTACAAAAAAAATCCTCCATAACATTGCTGAACCCATTCAATTAAATTCAACAGTCAGCAGTGTTATTGGTATTAGCATCGGCATTGCCATTTACCCGGAGAATGGCAATGAGCTTGATATACTAATGAATGCAGCAGACAGAGCTATGTATGACAGCAAGGCTGCAGGTAAAAATACTTACACCCTTTCAAACTCACAAAACCAAGAGCGCTCTAATATACCTTGGATTAATTTAGATGAAGTGCCTCGGCTGGGTGTGGCAATCATAGACGAACAGCATCTCAAAATTATCAGCATGTTAAATGAGATGAATGATGCTCTTAAGCATAAAAAAACAACAGAAGAAATGGCTCAGTTATTGGATACGATAATCAGTTTTACTGATTATCATTTTAAAACGGAAGAGCGGTTAATGCATGAATATGGTTATCTGGGGGAAGGTGAAATTAACCATAAAAAGTCACATGAACATTTATTGAATGAAGTGACGTACCTCAAAACACAGTTTATTCAAGGTGGGGAATTGGTGTTCCTGCAAAAGCTAAAAGACTGGTTCACCATCCACATTACTAATGCTGATAGACCCCTGGCAGATTTTATTCTGAAACAAGGTGCAAAGTAAATATGGCTGGCAATAAATAACCACCCAGATTGCGCAGACTTTTTGTTGCGAGTTGCCTATAGTCTGGGGGGCATAATATTTAATGGTTATGCACAAACCGCTCATCCCCAATAGACTGAATGTCGAGCAGGATTGTTTTTGAGTTTTTAGCCCCTTCAAAGGGTAGACCATCAACCTTTGATTTAACATAGGGGTAGGTAACGTCCAGAGAGATCGTGTACCAATACACGAACCTCATCCTTAGCAAATACGGCATCGATTCTGCAAACTAATAGTAAGAGAATTAAAAAGGAAGCTAGACTTTTCATCATGGTAAAAATAAACCGTATTAAAAAACTAAACTTATAATTTTTCTAACTTGAATGATTTGGTTCATCCAAAATAGATGTGATTTGTACAAAGGTTTTTTGAAGCTCGTTTAGCCCATTAATTGTATTTTCTTTATTTCCAAGTTGGTATTCTTTAGAGATATTTTCGGCAATTTTGTGCATTGATATATGCTTTTGATCCAATATGGTTATCCAGTCGAGGTCAAACTGCGGGTCTTGCTTAGCACGCTGAATCCAATTGCCAATATGGCAATTCTTATGATCTGCAATAGGCCAGATTTGTTCATTTTTATCTAGTTCCAATATTTTATTTTCGAACCTTTTATACCAGTGATTAATTGTTAACTGAAGTAATTGTATTTTCTTTTCCTTCACTGAATAATTTATCTGGTCACTTTGCAACCATTCTTTATAGGGAATGTAATTATTTAACCAATCTGGAATTTCATCAGCAGGCATGGGCCTGGCAATACCATAGCCTTGTGCTTTTTTACAGCCTATAATAAGTAACATCAATCCATGCTGTAGTGTTTCAACACCTTCAGCAATAATATCTCTGTTAAAGGAATCAGCTAACCTAATGACCCCATCGATAATGGCATAATCATTTGGATCATCCAACATATCTCGAACAAAACTCTGGTCAATTTTAATGGTATCAGCATGTAAGCTTCTTAAGTGTGTTAGTGAAGAATAACCCGTTCCAAAATCATCTAAAGCGATCGTTATTCCAAAGTTATTAATGCAGGTTTTAATAATATGGCTAACTGTATCAAGATCACCAAGCGAACTGCTTTCTAAAATTTCCAGCTGTAACGATTTAGGATCAACATTGGGATACAATGCTAATGAGTTATTAAGGTCAGTGATAAAAGTAGGACCTTGTAGATGATAGGATGAAATGTTAACACTTACTTCGAGTTTAATTCCTTGCTCTCTCCAAAAATCAAGTTGTTTTAACGCTTCATTAATGACCCAGTTACCAATGATAATCTCTAGCTTAGTTCCTTCGATGATAGGTAAGAACTTAAGAGGAGGGATCAGTCCTTTGTCAGGGTGCAACCAACGGATTAATGCTTCAGCACCGTATACATTTCCCATCGCCATATTGACTTTTGGTTGGTAATACAAACAAAATTCATTATTTGAAAAAGCCTTTTGAATTTCTTGAAGATGAATATGTTTTTCAATGCTTAGTTGGTTTTGTTCCGTACTAAAGAAACAGTAACGATTCCGTCCTTCAAGTTTGGCTTGATACATAGCCTGGTCAGCATGTCTCATTAATACATCAAGATCAGTATTATCACTAGGGTACAAACTAACTCCAATAGAAGCACTAATATTAATACTATGGCCGTTAATTAAATACACTTGAGTCAGAGGCAAAATAATGCGTTGTAGAACTTGTTCACAATGAGTTGTGGACTTTATGTCGCCTAATAAAAGGACGAATTCATCACCACCTTGCCTTGAAACAGTGTCGTCATCTCTGATGCTAGCCTTTATTCGCTTGGCCACTTCTATTAGTAGCTCATCACCTATATTGTGACCATATGTATCATTGACAGGTTTAAAGTTATCTAAATCAAGAAAACAAACCGCTAATAAATTTTTATTCCGCTTACTTTGAGCGACCGCTTGCGTGTATCGATCAGACAGAAGTATCCGATTAGGTAACTGGGTTAATACGTCAAAGTGTGCCATTTGCACTAACTTTTCTTGTTGCTGTTTACTGTGGGTAATATCCGTAAATATTCCCACAAAATGCTGAATATTACCCTCGTCATCCAATATTGATGAAATAGTTAATAGTTCTGCATAAATTTCACCACTTTTCTTACGGTTCCAAATCTCTCCTTGCCAGCCTTTTTTTGCATTAAGTACTTTCCACATTTCAACATAAAATTCTCGTGATTGTTTACCAGATTTAAGAATACTATGAGATTTACCTATAACTTCCTCTAAACTGTATCCCGTAATTTCGCAAAAGGCAGGATTAACATTAACTATTACACCTTTAGCATCAGTAATAGTGATTCCTTCATGTGTTTCATGAAAAACCCGTGAAGAAAGCCGAAGCTGTTCTTCAGCTTTTTTTCGCCCACTTATGTCGCTCAATGTACCCGAAAGCCCAATGATATTATTGTTAACATCCAACGTTACACTGGAATAAAAATCAATCCAGCGATGGCCGTCAGTTCTATGTAAAATTCTGATTTCATAACGCGAATTTTTTTCACCCTGAATGAGTGCTTTAAATAGATCCTTGCTTAATGCTCTATCATCAGGATGTATGTAATTGTAGAAGGGAGAGTTCAGAGCTTCTTCGACTGAAAACCCCGTTACTGTTGACCAGGCGGGATTAAGGAATGTCCACAAGCCCTGTTTGTCGGTCTGAAAAATCACATCATTTAGGGAATCTACCACCGAATGATAGCGTTTTTCACTTGCTTTAATCTTTCTATGAGCCTGTTTTTTTTGATAGATATACAGGCAAAAAAAGACCAACATTAGAAATCCCATAACATAACTTACGATCACCAAAAACAATCGGTTTTTATTATTCTCTCTATTAAGAATACCGAGCCATTTACTATGTAAATGATCATAAGTTCCATCTGCTATAACAACTGCTAACCCTTCATTAAGTTGAGCAAGTAATGCTTTGTTGCCTTCGGTAACGGCAAAACAAAAGTCTTGTCGTAGTCCTTTTAGAGGGGCTATTGCCGTGGTGATATTGTCTAATTGAAGTTTAGTTATTAAATTAAGGCCTACCAACCTTTGCGCAACAACTGCGTCAAGTTCACCTTTAGATAATTTTTTGAATGCACCTTCGAAAGAGGTTGTTGATATGAGTTGATCGGTAATACCTTCTCTTATCATAAACTCTTCTGCATTATCTCCTTGTAAAACACCAATACGCAGTCCCTTTAAATCATCAAAAACCTTGATGTCTTTGGTATCATCACGAACAAAAACGGCACCATAAAGCCTGATGTAGGGCGTGGTAAAATCAAAGACATCTTCTCGTTCGGGTGTTCTACCTACCAGGGGTAAAGCTTCTAACTGGCCTTTTGCAAGATCTAGTTTAATGTCTTCCCAAGGGCGAACATCATAAGTGACTTCTCTTCCAATAGATTTAAGTGCTGCTCGCATTAATTCAACGGAAAAACCGCCTGCTGTACCGTCAGCAAGAGTTATAGAAAACGGGGGGTAATCAATCTCGCTAGCAGAATTGATAGGCTTGGTATTAGCTGAAACTGATGTAAAAAGTCCAACATATACAAGACACAAAAAGGCAAATATTCTTGTAGGTTTATATACCGCTAGATTAAACATTACGATGATTAATTATTGTAGTTAATACCTGTCCAGTGAATTTACTAGGGCACTGGGTACAAGCTGTTGATTTTACTCTGATAAAAATATGCTCGATTAAGAGTGAAGCTTCCGCTCATGCTCAAGCCTCATGAGTGTGGTGAATGCAAATAATGCAGGGCCAATAACCTGACGACTCCATATAAAAGGCTTAAGAGACGGTATCAAAAATGAACAGTATCACATATTTCCATGTTAAAAATATTGAATTGTAATTATTTACTTACAAGTGTGGTTTTTTCTAAAAAATAACATCATTTATTTATTAAGCACTGAAATTGAGCATGGTGAAAATGTCATAGTTTATTTATTGCGAGTTGCCTAAGCCGATCCTTCCGAAGTTGCAGGTGTTATTGATTGACGAAAGAGATGAATTTCTGTTGTTGCTCTGCAACCTCTCCACCCATTACTTTTGCTACGGTTCCACCAAACATCGTTCCGAGTAATCCAGCATTCATAGTACCGATATATGTTTTTCCATCGGTTTTCTGATAAACGCTAATAGTACATGGCATCATTACTGAGACGATCTTATTTTTATCCTCCTTCAGGATATTAAATGCGTGATGAGCCTCACAAAGATTGATTAACATCACGGGTGGAAGATCACCCCCTCCATGTTTTTTAACGGAATCGTTTAATGGCGTTACGCCAGAAACAATCCATCCCTCAGTAATTGCATTTTGTTTGATCTTTTCAACGGTTTTCTCAACACCAAAAGGGCTTTGATATTCCTTCAACATCAACCCTGGCATCATTAACCATCCCACGATACTTAGCAAAAATGCACCGGCTACAAAACCGGTCAACAGGCTACGAATATTCATTGCTATTCCTCTCTTTAGTTGTGGTTCATACTTGGTTTAATGTTTCTCATTCCCCAAACGACTAACAAAAACCAAATGCTTGATTTGGCGAAGACATAATTGTTATTAATCAATAAAAACTTCGTTGACAGCAATGATTTTAGAGGTGATTAAACCTTTATCCTCAGGTTTTGAAAATTTCTTTTTCATTGATGGTAAAAGTAGGTCGTAATAGGCCACTGCTCTTAGTTTCACAATTTCTTCATTAGGTAAAGAATAATTTAATTCTCGAGTTTCATGAGGTTTCAAGCGTGTATCACCTAATACTTGTGTTGCTTTGGGAGGTGGAGCAGGGTTACCCGCTGTATCGCCTAAGCTATACATAAACATTGCTTTTTTATCATCTTTAGAAGGATGTGATTGACTGCTTGTCCAAATTTCCTGTCCTTGTTTATCATATCCAGTTAATTTGACATAAACATTCCTGAACGGGGCGCCAGTTGGAAAATTATGGGGCAATTGATTGGCCAGCTTAATAGTTACTTCAAGGGCTTTGTTTTTCTTGACAGTAGCCATGGTCATTACTAAGCCTTTACTTACCATTTTGGCTGAATGCCCACCTAATAAACTATGATCCGCTTTGCCATTAATAACAGGCATATGACAGTTTAAACAGTTATTTGAACCTTCTGATGTAGCGATTTCATCGCCTGTTTGACAAAGTGCTACTTTATTAGAATTCTTGCGCTGGTCATGACAGCCCATACAAACTGCGTTAGTCTTAAAAATATCCGGATTTGCTGAATTCTTAAAGATCGGATGTTGCCAATCTGGTTCAGTATGATTGGTTCCTGGCCCCTGTAATGATGTCTCTGAAAATTCATAAGCCTGTGTCCCCAGCCTTAATCCGCCTGAATCAGTTTTAGTTCCTTTGAAACGACTTATCGTGTGGCAGGTAACGCAATTTACACCTTCATTATAAACTTGCAAGGCAGATAGATTAGTTTTGCCATCTTTTGCAGCAGCAGGGGCATGGCACTGCAAACATACCGGGTATTTGCCTTTTTGCTTAATCCCTTCTTGTTCTGGATTACCTATGACTGCTTTATAAAATTCACCATGGATAGGGTCTTTCAACGCTGTACTATTCGCATGCATAGAGCCTTTCCATTGGGAATAAATTGCTTCATGGCAAGTTTTACACTCTTCAGCGGATACATGATGCAGTGGATCTTTAGCTTCTGCCAGGACAGGTCCAATAGAACAGCTGAAAAATAACAGCATAATGAATGTATAAAATGGGGAAGTATGGTTTGTATTTAACATGAAAATTCCATCTGGTTAATCTGCTTAAGTGATTACAGGATTAATGAATGCGTGCAATCAAGCATCACTAAATTACAATATACTAAATCTATTGTTTTTTGCAAAGCCTTTCCTATACAACTTTGGTTACGGATGCTATCTGTTTTCAGAAAAAAGCCAGTCATCATATTCTTGCTATTATCCAGTTTGTTTTTGGCCATGAGAATGCCCATGTTCATGTGGTTCAGCCGATTTAGTAACCAGCGTTCCATTCAAAAAATCATTGACGGCTTTATCCGGATCAGTTTCAGTAGTAATCAATGCTTTAATTCCCTTGTTTTCAAGCCGCTTCACTAATCCAGTCCCTAGACCTGCAGTTAACAAAACCTGAATATCGTCAAATGGAGAAGGGTGATGGGGCGAACTGTCATGAAAGGATTGTTCTTTGGATAACTCCAGTAATTCTTTATTTAATAGGGCTCCATTTTCTATGTTATAGATCCAGAATTTTCTACACCGGCCTGTATGACCGGTTATTTCTTTTCGGTTTTGGCTCGCTACTGCAATTTTCATCTTGAACACCTTATTGAGTTATTGTAAAAAGTATTAATGGTGCTAATTGAAACAATCAAAACTAGGGATAATATCTCCTATCATTGCAAAAATATGAATCATTTAGAATGATACAAGATCCGTTTTTTTTATTGCTACAAACCACTTATGGTGGTGTTTGTTAAGACAAGGAATTGATGCTAGTAGTTCATAATATTATAAAATACTTAATATAAGACAATCTAAAGACATAGGAACGAACAAAGCAACCAACGGGAACAGTACAGATTGAAAATTGTATTTGTTTTTCCTCGGCCAGTTATGGGTCGTTAGTGATCATTGGTTACGACTGATTTTTAATTACATTCTTACTGATTCTTATGCTCACATACAGCCATAAGCAGGCGTTCAGTTTAGATAATTATTTCCTTTGTTTTTTTGATGGTGGAGGCGGTGTATATTTATTATCAAGGGTTTTATCTATTTTGACAGCAAGACTTTGTACGGTCTTAATAGTTAGTTTTATATTTGGTCCTTTGGCTTCGGAAATATAGTTTCCAATTAACTTAGCATCGTTAACTCTAATTAAATGCCCCATCAGATAAGAAAATAAAAAACTCGGTTTATGAAGGCGACCTACAAGTACATATTCAGCACCAACTTTTTCACCTAATTTTGCGGCAGTGTCGTGATGGTCAAATAAATATCCGACACCGCTATCGGCAAATTTCTGATCTTTTAGGTTAATCTTAATAATTTCATAATCTGCTGTTTTAAGTTCAGCCTCTAATAACGGTTTTATAGAGGTTGTTCGTTTGATTTCAGCTGGTATCCGTGGTTTTAGTGTCAAATCTTTGAGTTCAAATTCCAAAATTGCAATTTTTGTTCCTGCCGACAGACTAAAACTCATACAAACTAATATAATTAAGCTAAGTAACCTATTCCAGTGGACCTGTTTTTTTATACTCATAAAATTTGACCTTTGAAAGCTTTAAATTTAATATCCGACTTTTGATTAATCGGTAATTGTATAACATCATAGAACAATTATGCTTTTATGTGGCGTGGGCTTTCTATTATGACCGTTGTGGGTCGTTAGTGATCATTGATGGTCACTATTTTCAATTACATTCTTACTAATCCTTATGCTCATATACAGCCATAAGCGGACAAAAAAATAATAGATATTTTGCATTATGAAGTAAAAGAGTTAAGGTGAAAATTAAGTGATTGCAGAATGTAAGGAACGTGCATGAAACAACCTCCCGATTTCCAACTGGTTTTTTTGCTCCAGCTGGAATGATCTCATTCGTTACGTAGAATAACTATGCGCCTCATGAGATCATCCCACCTGAAGCAAAAACCCTGCGTTATAACTTTGGGGTGTTATTTCATACACGTTCCCTTTTATGTTCTCTAGTATCATGCTAATGTCACTCTCATTATCAACAATGTGATATCCCATAAAAAGAATATTCAACCATCCAAAATGAAAGCAAAAAAAATGAGTAGAATCGTATCGTCTATGCCGGGCCGCATAAGGCTTCGTGACAAAAGATTGCGTGATCAAGAAAAACTAAATGAATTGACAAAAGAGCTATCCCAAATAGCCGTTATTACCTCATTAAAAAGTAATGTCCGTACTGGCAGTCTTTTGTTGCGCTTCGACCGAAATGCTATCGGACTTTCAACTATTGAAGCGAACATTGACTCCACTGTTGATCAAATAATCGGTAAAGCGCCGAAAACACAGTCACTGTTGTCGAAAAAGAACCTTGTTCGTTATAACAAAATGGCAATGTTAGGGAGTTTTGGGGCATCGTTAATAGCACTCGGTATTAAAGGCAGGAAACGTCGGGTACGTTGGCATAAACTGACTGGCTACTTATTTGTTGCAAATCTGGGCACGCATTTGTTTTTCTATCGCAAAGCCTTGCTTCGTACGTTTCGTTAAGCCCATCAATTAAGTCGGTGTAGAGTAGGTTTTGTTGTCTGTCCTTCAAGGCCTGCCCATGTTTTTGAAAACATTCCGGCAAGATATATAGAAAAGTAAGCTTGATGATGATTGGCTATTTTATATTGATGATTATTTGCTTCCATCTCCCTTAGCACTGCATAATCAGGCTCTGGCTCTTAGATTGATAAAGCTTCCTCTTTTCAATATATCTACAGGAAATGATAGTTATGGCAAACAAACGTATCTTAATCGTAGGTGGTGTTGCTGGTGGTGCAACGTGCGCAGCTCGAATCCGACGTTTATGTGAGCATTGCGAGATCATCATTTTTGAAATGGGGTCTTACGTTTCTTTTGCTAATTGTGGATTACCTTATTTTATCGGCGATGTCATTGTTGAAGAAGATAAATTATTAGTTGCCACACCTGAGCTATTTAAAAATCGTTTTAATATTCAGGTATGCACTGATAGTCAGGTCACCTCTATTAATCGAGCTGATAAATCTATAGTAGTCAATGACCTTCTGAACGACCAAAGCCGAATTGAACATTACGATGCCCTGGTACTTTCTACTGGTGCCTCGGCGGTATGGCCTGAAATTGAAGGTATTGATTTACCAGGTATTTACGCTTTACGCACAATACCTGATAGTCGAAAAATACGCAGTGCGCTGGACAAAATAAAACATGCTGTCGTTATGGGAGCGGGTTATCTTGGCTTGGAACTGGCTGAAAACTTAAAAAAGCGGGGCATTGAAGTTACCTTGCTACAGTCATCCAATCAATTAATGCCAACACTCGACAAAGAAATGGCTAGTTATGTCGAAAAACATCTTAAAGAAAAGGGTATTAACTGTCGTCTCAATAGCAAAGTTACTGCCTTTCAACAAAACCCCGATCAATCATTAGAATTAATCATTAAAAATAGCGATGCGATTACTGCCGATGCGGTAATGATTTCAATAGGCGTAAAACCTCGAATCGAATTAGCTGAACAAGCAGGCCTGGATATTGGAGAACATGGCGGTGTGCGCGTTAATGAACATATGCAAACTAGTGATGAAAATATCTGGGCTGTCGGTGATATGGTTGAAGTCCGGCATGTTATTACCAATGAATGGCATTTGTTTCCATTAGCTGGCCCAGCCAATCGCCAAGGCCGGCTTGCCGCTGCGCATATAGTTGGCCATGAATTTGCTGGTGCTTCCACCAATATGAGTTATCGCGGGGTACAAGGAACCTCCGTATGCGGCCTTTTTGATCTGACAATAGCAACTACCGGGGTAAATGAGAAACAATTAAAAGCCGCAGCTTATACACAGTATGAAAAAGTCTACTTACACCCTAGCAATCATGTTGGCTATTATCCGGGGGCAAAACCTATTCATATGAAACTTATTTATGACACCACTAATGGCAAAATATTAGGGGCTCAAGCGCTTGGTGAAGCGGGTGTCGCTAGACGTATAGATGTTATATCATCCTTTATTCAGATGAATGCAACCGTCTATGATCTTGAGGAAGCTGAACTTTGCTATGCTCCACAATTTGGAGCGACTAAAGACCCTGTTAATCTAGCTGGTATGCTAGCGGCTAATCAATTACGTGACAATCATCCTTTAGCCAAATGGGAAGAGTTAATGGACAGTCATGTACACGTTGTAGATTCAGAGGACCAAGATGAAGCCGATCAATTATTGTCTTTGATTTTAGAGGATCCCTATAATCAGGCACAAATTGTTGATGTACGCACGGTTGCTGAATTTGAAAACAAGCATATTCCTAATGCTATTAATGTGCCTTTAGATTCTTTACGTGAAAGATTAGATGAATTATCACGTGAGCGTGAGGTTTGGGTTGTTTGCGGTGTGGGGCAACGCGCCTACAATGCCACCCGTATTTTGCAACAAAATGGTTTTCATGTTAAAAATTTATCTGGCGGTATGCAGACCTATCATTCTTATCTGGAATAATCACCGAAAAGAGGGCTATCATGGAACAAGCTAATAGTTTTAATTACTTTTCAATAGCTCACCGGCTAAAGAGCCGACTTCGTATTATTGTTCCTGGTTTATGTAAAGATCAGGAACGTTCACATATTCTGGTTATTTTATTGCTTAAACGCGAAGGCATTGAGCGAGTAAAAATCGTCCCCGCTATAGGCTCAGTTAAAATTGAATTTAACCCTCAACTTTTACCAGCTGACAACCTGCTTATTTTGTTGGATTCAGTTATACACAATCTAGGAAAGAAGCCTCTCGCTGTTATTCATGCCTTAAAGCACAAAAGTCGACATGCAAACAAGACTTTAAAAGATGTTGTTTTTGGTATCGCGGGTATGAGCTGCGCATCATGTGCTTTATTTCTTGAGATTGTATTACAACGCCACCCTGATGTTACTAAGGTTTACATTAACTATATTTCCGAAACTGCCAGAGTAACTAGCTATCTTCCTACAGAAGATCTGTTGAAAATAGTGAATGATAATGGCTATCAAGCTTTTTTAATTGATACCTTAAGTGAGCGAAAAGTCGTATTTAATTTGGAGAAAGAACATTTAAAATCAGCTAAATCACACTTGAAAACGATGGGCTTTCTAAGCGTGCCTGTCTCATTACTCAGCTTATTTGGTGGAAAATCTCGTTATTTATTGTGGCTACAAGCAATACTTGCCACTCAAGTAATTGTCATCGGTGGTCGTGATATTTTTAAAAAAGCCATAGCCCAAACTCGCCAAGGGTCTGCAAATATGGATAGCTTGATTGCTTTAGGCGTTGGTGCGGCATACAGTTATAGTCTGCCGGCATTATTCAAACCCACTCGCCATGTCTATTTTGATGCTGCGACTGCCATTATTGATTTTGTTTTACTCGGTCGCTACCTGGAAAAGCAGGCAAAAAACAAAGTGGTCAATGATATTCGTCAACTTGTTAATCTACAGCCACAACAGGCAAGCCTACTAGTAAATGGTAAAGAAAGCCTTGTTAATATTGATGATATTAATATAGGCGATATCATCTTGATTCGTCCTGGTGACAAAATCCCCGTCGATGGTATCGTTGAAAATGGACTATCCAATGTTAATGAATCAATGATCAGCGGTTCCAATGTACCTTGTATAAAAGAAGCGGGGCATAAGGTTTTAAACGGCTGTGTTAATGGCAGTGGTTCATTAGAAATTCGTACCACAGCAACGGGCAGAAATACTGTGTTATCTGGTTTGGTACGCATGGTTGATCAGACTCAAGCATCAAAACTATCAATCCAAAATACAGTCGATCGTTTTTCAGCTATTTTTGTTCCCTCAATTATTGTACTTTCAGCAGCAACTTTTGGCGTTTGGGTTCTGAAGGGTGAAAAAATTGCGCATGCCATGGCTAATGCCATTGCCGTTATGCTTATTTCATGCCCTTGTGCATTAGGGCTTGCAACACCAGCAGCAAGCATGGTGGGAACAGGGCGGTCAGCACGCCGTGGTATTTATATCAGGAATGCTGAGGCACTGGAATCAGCTGCTAGTATTGATACGGTGGTTTTTGATAAAACAGGCACTATTACTGAAGGCAATGCTGTGGTAACAGAGCTACTTAATGTATCTTCACTAGAGGATACATTGTTAATTCAGCTAGCCGCATCTGCTGAATTTAAGTCAGAACACTTCCTAGCCCAGGCCATCGTTCGCCATGCTAAACAGTGTGATATTGAACTATTGAAATCATCTCGTTTTTATAGCATGCCTGACCAGGGTATTCGAGCAACCATCAATCAACATCGTGTGTTTTTAGGTAATGAGCAATGGCTAAGCAAACAAAAAATAGAACTCAGTAGCTTAAAATCGACTGCCAAAAAACTATCTGCCGAAGGAAAAATTCTAGTTTACCTTGCGATAGATGATCAGGCTGCCGGCTTATTTGCTCTTACTGATCCAATCAGAAAAAATGCGGAGAAGGTGATTAACCAACTACATAATCACAATATCAACACATTGATGGTTACTGGCGATACAGAAGTAGCTGCTCTGCATATCGCCAAACAGGTGGGTATAGAAAAGGTTATAGCACAGGCCGATCCACAGGGAAAGTTGCAGATCATTAGAGATTTGCAGCATCAGGGCTTTAAAGTTGCCATGATCGGAGATGGTATAAATGATGCACCAGCTCTTGCTGCGGCAAATTTAAGTTTAGCTGTTGATAAAGGCAGTGATATTGCCATTGAATCATCAGATCTGATTCTGCTGCATGGTGATATCGCCAAAGTATACGATGCGATGACCATTAGTACTGAAACGCTGGGTAATATTAAACAAAACCTGTTCTGGGCCTTTGCATACAATACAATTGCCATACCTTTCGCTGTGGCAGGAAAACTAAGCCCAACCGTTGCATCGGCAGCAATGGCTTTGAGTTCTGTTTCTGTGATCGCTAATTCATTGCGGATAAATAAACAATGATAAGTATGAAGAACATGGCGTGTATCTTTTGCCGTAAATAGACTTACTAGACGGCAATGGAGCGGTTACTGATTGTTGAATATTGTCTTAAAGTCTTACTAAATTGTGCAACCCAAATGGTCACTTGACAGCTAAAAGGGGCATTAGTAATCAGTTACAAGATAGCTTAGTGATATATGATAATTTCACGATTGTGTGAGATTTTTATATTGAACATTCAAACTGTTTTCCTCAATAGAGGATGATAAAGTGATTGGTGCTTGTTAATTAAACCTATCATTTCTTCCATGCAGCATCAGGTTGCCAAGTAGCTACCCAGTTGGGTATCTTTGCTGCTGGCATTGGGCGGGCAATGCCATAGCCCTGAGCTAAAACACAACCTAAGGAAAGTAATTTTGTGCCGTGCTCAATGGTTTCCACTCCTTCTGCGATAACTTGACGACGAAATGCAATAGCCAGACCAATGACACCATTTACAATTGCTAGGTCGTCTGGGTCATCCAGCATATCGCGGACAAAGCTTTGGTCAATTTTTAGCAAATCAGCGGGTAAGCGTTTCAAGTATGTGAGTGAAGAATAACCGGTACCAAAATCATCTAGGGCAAATTTGACACCGATCTCATTACATTTGTGCATAATGGCAGACACATCGGTAATATCTTCAAGTGCGCTGGTTTCAAGTATTTCCAATTCCAAATTGCAAGGTTTAACATCTGAGTATTTCGCCAGTAGCGCCATAAACTGAGCCACAAAGTCTTGTTGTTGCAATTGACGAGCACCAATATTCACACTAACTTGAATATTCACCCCAGCATTTTGCCATTCACTTATTTGTGCCAATGCCGTATCGATTACCCATGAACCTAAGTCAACGCTGAGTGAATGATTTTCAATGATAGGCAGAAACTCTGCGGGAGGTATCAATCCACGTTCAGGGTGTTCCCAGCGAATTAATGCTTCGGCCCCAATAACCTTCCCAGTTTGCATATTCACTTTTGGTTGGTAATAAAGTACAAATTCATTATGATCCATGGCACAACGAATGCGATCTAGGCTTTCTCGCTGGATTTTAATTGCAGAATCTTGTTGTACATTGAATACGTGATACCGGTTCTTACCCGATTGTTTGGCGATATACATAGCTTGGTCAGCATGGCGCATAAGTAAATCAACATCGGCATTATCTTCAGGATAGAACGTAACGCCGATACTGGCAGAGACCTGCATTTCAATATTATTAATAATGACAGGCGCTGCTGCTGCCTGTAGAAGACGATCCAACAGAGGTTCGCATTCAATGACTTGATTTAAATCCACTAACACCGCTACAAACTCATCACCTCCAATACGAGCTAAGGTATCGCCATCCCGTAATACTGTTTTCATTCGTTTTGAAACACAAATAAGCAGTTCATCACCTACTTCGTGACCATAGGTATCATTAATGACTTTAAAGCCATCTAGATCAAGATAAACAATGCCGATTGAATCCTTACGACGCAGGCTTTGATTCATAGCTTGTTGCATACGGTCCGCTAGAAATAAGCGGTTCGGTAAATTGGTGAGTACGTCATAATGGGCAATATGTTCGAGTTGTTGTTGATGCTCTTTCGAGGATGTGATATCAGAAAAAAGAGAAACATAGTTTTGTGTTGTGCCTGAGGAGTCTCGTACTGCACTAATCGTAAGCATTTCAGGATACACTTCGCCGTTCTTTCGCCGGTTCCAAACCTCACCATACCAGTGATGTTGCTCAAGCAGTGAGCTCCACATATTTGTGTAAAATTCTGATGATTGTCTGCCAGAGTGAAATATTCGAGGGTTCTTACCCAACACCTCATCACGATCGTAGCCAGTAATTTGGCTAAACGTATCATTGACTTCGACAATGGCACCTTTTGAATCAGTAATCATAATACCTTCACGAGCATGGCTGAAAACACTCGCCGCAAGTTGAAGTTTTTCCTCAGCCCGGACCTTTTCAATTGCAATACTTACTAAATGTGCTGTTTTGTTAATCAGCACAATATCTGTTTCAGTAGGTTGCCTAGAATCGCTATGGTAGATAGCGAAGGTACCTACGATGTCACCTTGTGTTGATCGTATTGGCTCAGACCAGCATGCCCCCAACTTTGCTTTAGCAGCAAGTTCTTTATAGGGTGCCCAGTATGGGTGATTTTGAATATCTTCAACAATAACTCGTTTACCGGTATATACCGCTGTTCCACAGGGACCTACACCAAGACCAATTGATATTCCATTAATAGCTTCAGTATAAAATGCTGGTAGGCTGGGGCTTGCACCGTTCAATAGATTCTTGCCTGATTGATTCGTCAGTAAAATACTACATATCATCTCTGGATTGGCATACTCAATACTTATGACGATCGCTTCTAGAATTTTAGGCAATGCGACACCTGTTGCAACCATTTCAAGTATATGACCACGGGACTTCTCTCGACTTTCAGCAGCTTTGCGTTCAGTGATATCGGTAATTGAACCGACCATGCGAACAGGGCGGCCAGCAGCATCTCGAATTGCCTCGCCTCGCGATAGAATCCAGCAATAAGCCCCATTTTTGTGGCGCATGCGTATCTCTACGTTAAATGGCACATGGTCTTCAAAATGATGAGTGACAGCATCAACTACAGCATCTTTGTCGTCAGGGTGTATCAATTCAAAAAAACTGGAATCTATATTAGGTAATTCCTCGTCTTGATAGCCTAATATTTCCTTCCAACGTGGTGAAAAATGATCCTCATGTGTAATAGTGTTCCAATCCCAAATGCCATCGTTAGTTGCTTTGATTACCAAGCGAAGGCGTTCCTCGTTATCAAGTTTGGCCTGTTCATTCTGCTTGCGCTCGGTAATATCTAAAGTGATCGCTTGAAAATACGGTTTCTGATCTTTATCAATCAGTTGCAAATGCATTTCTACTGGATAGAGCGAGCCATTCTTGCGTTTATTTACGGTTTCAAAGATTAGGCTTGAAGTCTCATGTTGTAATAATGGTTCAACAAGTTTTTGAAGGGATTGATCGTTGTGCAATGGACTCAAATCAAGCGGGGTCATTAATAGCAAGTCTTCCATTGCGTATCCAAGGTTTTCTTGGGCACCTTTGTTGACAAAGAAAAACTGAAGGCTATCCGCATGGAATAGATAAATCTCATTAACACTAGATGATATGCTTTGGTATAACTGGTGCCATTGTTCTTGTAACTGGCGACTTTTGGCTGATATGACGGCAATCACCATGCCGCCAACGGAAATTAACATTCCGAACACCCAAAAATTAACTAAACCGCTCTGCGCCATATCATCAGCATAATGACCGATACCAATACTGGCACTCCACAGCGCTTGAATGAAAATCATTAATTGCAGAATCGCTGTATTGTGTTTACCTACACGCAAACCAGACCAGATGATAAAGGGAATAAGCCAGGCGATGCTAAGGACATCACCCAACAGAGGAATAGACCAATTGAAGAAGATTGCTTGCCCTGTAATAAATGTCAGAACAAATAATATGACTATTTCTGTTATCGCTGCATTCATCCGTATCTGTTGGTGCCAGTTATGCCAGATCAGGATCAGCGGAGTCATAAAGGCTATTCCTAAGATATCCGCCATCCACCAGCGCAGAATAATAGCAGGCAGTAGACTGGCTTCAACCATATCAAGAGTAAATAACGTAGCAGGTCCGATTAATGCGCTAAATATCGTGCTGACGAATGCACCATAAAATAAAAGCTGAAATAGATCCTTTGGATTTTCTAGTGAATGATTTATATGTCGATAATGGCTTAGCAACCAGTAACCACAGAGTGTTTCAAGAGAATTGCCCAGTGCAGTCCATGCAGAAAAGGCAATGGAACCATCTACGAGAATACCAGCAGCAAATGCGCCAGCAAAAATACCAGGTAGGTATTTTGGACCAGCCAAAAGAAGTAGGGCTAAGGCAAAGCCGCCAGGGGGCCAAAAGATAGTGACACCAAAGTCTCTGATAGAAAAGAGTAAGCTGATTTTTGCAATACCTAAATAAAGCACCAACACGGCCAGGTTGATTGGAAAATCAATCCAGCGATATTTATTTAGAGCTTGCAGTCTCAAGCTAACATTTATCATTAATTTCTCTAAAAATAGTACTAACAATTAAGGTAGGGAGCTGAAATTAAATAATCATCTATTATTGGGCAGGATTTTTGTTTATCTTCGATTGTGTAGGAAGAGGCGCATAGTAGGCTATGCAACTTTTGCTACACGATCGAAGGCGGATAAAAAGACCAGCAAGATTGGATGATTATTTGTTTCCATGCATCTTATCCTACACTTTTAGGATAATTAGTTCCATATTGTAATTAGCGACTGTTTAAGTTGTTTAAATAAGGTCAAAACATAGGGTGTTATAGGGCTGTTATAAGGCGGCAGTTATCATTGAGTAGCCAGCTCATTCTGACAATTTATTTGCCAAAAATAATGCCCACTTACAGTCAAAAACAGGTATGAAGTAATAAAAAAGTGGTGTTTTAACTAATGCTGCTATATTTGGAAGTGGAACATTTTTCAAAATATATTTGATTCGCTATTGTATTGATTCGCTATCTGTGTATAATTTTAAACTCACTTCGTTAATAAAAGCGACACAAACTATAATAAAATACGAATATAGGTATCATCATGAATCACTTTCAAAAGCTAATCACTTTATTATTTATTTTTTTTATATCTTTTCAAATACAGGCTAGATCATCCATTGACGGAATAACTATTGCTTCAAGTTCCGATGTAAATAGCTGTCATTTGATAAAAAAAATAACTAAGTCATCTGGGGCAATGAAATTTAGTAATTGGAGACATCATGCTTTTCATAGAGCTTCAATTCAAGCTAATAATCTAGGGGCTACTCATGTATTAGTTAAAAATTTCGAACCTCATGGTACCTTTCATGGAAACGTTACAACTGAAGCATATAACTGTACAGAAGCGTATGCTCTCAAATCCTCCACTGGATCATATTAAGGTAGCTCTCGTAACAAATAACCCACCAGCACCTTGCTGGTCTTTTTGTTTCTGCTCAAATTATCTCAATCGTTACCTAGCCAGCTATGCGTCTCTTGAGATAATTTGAGCAGAAACAAAAATCTTGCTCAATCTGGGTAGATAATTTATTACGCGTTACCTAAGGCGATATCACTTACCTCTCTTAATTAAGGTGATGTTATGTGTATTTCACAATAACTACCGTGAGGTTTTTCAAATGAAATTATTGAAAAATTTCTTCAAGACCTTGGTGATAAGAGAGGAAGTCTCCCTTCTTTAATTTTAAAAAATGTAATATTTAAGCACACATATCTGCCCTTAATTAACGAGAGTTAAGAGTCATATTGGCAGGCAGTAATGGGTCGATAGTGAGTACTAATGGTCATTAATATTGAGCCACTTTGCCAGACTTATTTTTAATGCTAAAGCGGTAACAGTTCCCTATATTTAATTTAGGAAGTGTTATGACGAAGTGGATTGTGTTTCATCAGATTACAGCAATACATAATAAGGTTAATGGCCTATCATTGCGGAAGATTGCCAAGCAATTAGGCATTTCTCGCAATACCGTCAACAAATACTAAACATGCCCGAAGAACTGATTACGTGTGGGCTAAGCCTTTATTCTCTTGTAATGAACAACTAGTATTTAAGCTAAAAAAGATGTTTTTTAAAAAATAGCGTAAAAGTTGTGATAAGGTTGTTTGCGTCATGTAACTAGTTAAATATCTATGTAGTTGCAGGCCTAATAATAACAATTAAAAAAAGGTTTTCATTACATGAAATTATTAAAAAGCGCTGTTGTAGCAACCTCATTGGCACTGTCTTTAAGTTCTTTTTCGACACCTACTACTGCTGAAGTCTGTTTGGGTATGGCATGTATGTATAATAAAATGACACCCGTTGAAGGGATTAATGCCACTGTAGAACAAACCAGGCAAGCATTGAAAGCAATCGATGATAATGCTAGTGAAGTTGTCATTATTGATAACATTAAAGATGCTTTAAAGGTAAGTAAAGAAATTAATGCTAATGATAAAGTTGATCGTAACCGTCAACGAGCTAACGGATACTTGAAAAAAGCTCGAAAAGCAGTAAGAAATGATGATTTGAAAACAGCAACAGAAGATCTAAGAGAAGCTGAGCAACGTTTTTTAGCACTTAAGGGAATGATCAGCTTAACTCAAGCCGATAGAACAGCACAACAAACCCATATGCTAGATAGATAATACAGTTTCTCTAAATCATCCGGCGGACTGGTTATGGCCTGTCCGTCCTTATTTATACTTCGTACGATTAGGTTTTCGGTTTTCTAGCAGTAGGATTTGCTGATAGTTTCGATGTTAACGGAGTTTTGGGGATAGGGAAGTAAATTTATTTTAACGCGATAGTAAGTGTTGAGTCCCCCTCTTTGGAAAAGAGGGGTTAGGGGAGATTTTGTTACACAATCCCCCTTTTCAAAGGAGTATATGAGCAGTTACACGGGATATGGTTGATCGTGGTGTTTTTCGTTAGGTATTTTTTAACAAGTATTGTGTTGAAAAAGCTAAGCTACCAATTTAGGTGAATCTGAAAAGTGTTGTTTAATAGTGATGATTTCATCTTTAACTGAATTAAATGCATCAACTAACTCAGGATCAAATTGTGACCCTTTACCACTATCGATAAAGTCTAGTGCATCCCCAGTTGTCCATGCCTTTTTATAAGGACGTTCCATAGTTAAGGCATCATAAACATCAGCAATAGCGGTGACTCTGCCGTATAAGTGCGTTTCAATATTTTTTAAGCCATTAGGATAACCATTTCCATCCCATCGTTCATGATGAGTTAGAGCAATAATTTCAGCATTTTTTAATAAACGACTTTTTGAGCCACTTAAAATATCACTTCCAATGGAAGTATGTTTTTGCATTATTTCCCATTCAGCAGCATCAAGCTTTCCTGGTTTTAGCAAAACTTTATCAGGTATCCCTATTTTTCCAATATCGTGTAATGGAGCGGCTAATAGTAAATCTTCACAAACAGTTTTATTAAAGCCCATTGCTTTAGCTAAGCATTTAGCATATAGACCAACCCTTTTGGTATGCAAGCCGGTATCAGTATCTTTATACTCAGCTGCGATACTCAAACGTTCGATTATTTCATATTGTGTGGCACGTAATTCATTGGATCTGGCTTTAATAATGTGGTCAAGCATACCATTATGATCAGCTATTTCTTTATGTGCCAAGTGCATTTCTAATAAATTACTAACTCTGATCAATAACTCATCAAAATCGAAAGGTTTACATATGAAATCCTTAGCTCCTGCATTTAAGACATTTAAACGATTTTTCTTTTCATTGCATGTTGTCATGACAATAACTGGAGGGTTAGGGCTGTGGTCAGCACACGTAAAGCCTTTAAGTATTTCAATAGGCGTTTGAGTGCTTTTTTCGAGCCCCAATAGAACTAAATCCAGAGGGTTGTTTTGATAATATTCGAGTCCTTTTTTATAGTCATTAATATTAATGACATGACTGAACCCACTGTGTTTTAAGGCAGATAGAATCTTATTGGCAGAAGACTTATCTTCATCAGCAATAAGTATTTTTGCAGCATTAATTTCTAGTAAATCGTTTAGCATACAAAGCCTCCATTTATATTCAGGATATATTTAAGTAACTTTATAATAACCTTAAATCAAAAATAAAAATGCAGGATAATACTTAAAATACAGTAGGCATAAGCTTACATTTTACATTGTTAAAATTACCTTTGTTATTTACAGAATGTTACGGAGATGTAATAAGACTGGCTTTTATCAATGACTAAGACTCCAGTTAATCAAATTATAACCAGATTTGAGATTACTGATGTTAGAGGCATTGTAAAACGATAGAACAATTGGGAGTATGCGTGTGAAGGATATTCTTAATAGAGGACGGTTAAGCATTAAATTTGTATCAGCACGTTTTAAAAATATCTTGAAAAAAACGGATAACTTTAAGATAACTTTTACAGTAGCAACTATAATTTAAAATAACAGTTTAACTTTTTATTAACA
>ENA-ORXI01001057-ORXI01001057.1-sediment-metagenome-genome-assembly--contig:-NODE-1057-length-22175-cov-3.479817_pt1 | contig 22175 bp, 19 predicted proteins | sample MGYA00237861_ERZ511468 | MGnify/ENA primary metagenome ERZ511468 (study PRJEB26299, sample SAMN06266213) | sediment metagenome | isolation source: Hudson Canyon methane seep mesocosm | place...
TGCTGGAGGGATTTCAGAGATGAGCAATCTCGGCCCTGATGTCCGTGAGATTACCGATGGCCTCGACAGTATCGGCAACACCACTGCTGCTATCGGCAAAGGATTCGCCATTGGTTCAGCGGCTCTGACCGCTCTGGCTCTGTTTGCTGCGTTCAAGACCTCTGTCCCTGAGATGGTGGCGGAGGACCTCAGTCTCACTGAGCCTATGGTCGTCATCGGGCTACTAATTGGTGGTGCGCTGCCATTCGTCATCGCCTCGATGACGATGACCAGTGTCGGCAAGGCTGCTGGCGAAATGGTGACTGAGATTCGTCGACAGTTCCGCGAGATAGACGGTCTGCTAGAGGGCAGAGAGGGCGTCAAGCCTGACAGTGCTCGATGTGTTGAGATCTCCACTCAGGCAGCTCTCCGTGAGATGGTGGCCCCAGGGCTGACTGCAATCGCTGCTCCAGTAATTGTCGGAACTGTACTCGGAGCGGCGGCCCTAGGCGGGCTTCTGGCTGGAGCACTCGTTACCGGTGTGCTGATGGCGCTATTCATGGCCAACGCTGGTGGTGCTTGGGACAACGCGAAGAAGGCCATTGAGCAAGGTCACATCGAAGGTGCGGAGAAGGGCGATGCCTCTCATGACGCAGCTATCATCGGTGACACCATCGGTGATCCATTCAAGGACACCAGTGGACCTTCGCTGAACATCCTGATCAAGCTGATGTCGATCGTGGCGGTCGTTATCGCTCCCGGCCTGACTCTGACTGGAATGCTTTGAGACGGTGGTTCCTGACTGCGTCAGTCTCATGACTGACGGCCAACACGGCCCCTCATGCGCAGAGCGTTGAGTCTGGCTGTCACGACACTTCTGCTGGCCACTGCTCTGTCCGGCTGCTCGGGCATAAGCAGCATTGTCAGTGGCTCGGATTCAGTCGAGGTACCGACATGGGAGGTCGGAGACTGGTGGCTCTACACATTCTCCACGACCGACTACACCGATGACACGGCTCGACTGGTAGTCGCATCGGTTAGTGAGGAGGGAGGGACAGCGAACATGCTGGGAATCTCCAGCCTTACCGAGGCACGCAGGCACGCGGTGCTCAACCACAATCCGTTCCTTGGACGGATGACACATGAGAATCTAGCAGCGTTCGAGAATGGTGTTGCCCAGACTGTGATGGACTTCCCAATCGAAGAGGACGACACCTGGAGTTTTACGCTGTTCTCGATAGAATGGAGTGCTGATGTCCGAGGAATCTCGGGTAACTATGTCACAATGGGTGCTTCTTCTGCTGACGGCTCGAAGCTTGATTACGTCTACGACATGGATGCTCAGTTCTTCTCCTCGTTCATCTGGACCGACTCCTCGGATGTCGAGCAGTTGCGAATGATGCTCGCCAACAGCGGCGTTGGGCACTCCGGCGATGTCTACTTCGTGCGTGGTGGCGACCTGTACTCCGACATCTGGGAGGATACTGGGCCTGACGTCGAGATCCGTGATACTTTCTTCGTCAGTGATCACCCTAACGACGGAGAGTGGGACGAGATAATCTACTTCCTCGATGCGGTTTGTGGTTCGGGCTCTTCGAGCATCACACTAACCCTGAGGGACCACGGCTCCATCTCGGCCCTAGAGAGGGTCTGGGGCCCGGGGGCCAGTGAGCGCGGCACCCTAGGTACGATACCTTACCCGTCAGAAGAGTACACCCTGACGGCCAGTTTCACTGGCGACACTTACCTGCGACTGATGATTGCAGGAGGAATCACCAGTTCTTGGACTCTCTAGAGGTACTCCAGAAGGCGGTCCGAACCGCCGACGAACACAGGCTCATCGCCCCTCAAATCGAAAACGACCGGTACGGTCCTGTGCCTTGTCTCGGCCACAACATCCTCTCTCAGTCCCTCGTGGTGGTCGAGGTTGACCTCGGTGTAGGTGAATCCGTGCGCATCCAGAGTCCTCTCTGCGCGAGTGCAGTAAGGACAGATGGTCTGGCTGAACAACAGGAAATCCGTCTCTGCGGACTCGAGATGCTCACGAACTTGTGACAACTGTCTCGTCCTCCTCATACCACGCCTCTGGCCTCTCTCCGAGATCCCCGTCGAACTCATCTTCACCATCACCAAAGCGTCCCTCGAGAGTCCTATCGACCTCATCGGGGTCGATGAACCATAGTAGTACTACAGTGAACAGTGTTAGCGCGCCCCCGATGTAGAGGCAAGTGACGTAGTCGAATCTCTGAGTCATATTGCCTGTGAATAGATACGCCATCACTGCTGAGAGGTTGAACATCGACATGTAGGCGGTGAACTGCGAGCCACCTGCCTTACTGAAGGTCAGCCTCATTGCCACGGCGATGACGCAAATCCACGCTACCCCGTTGATTACCGCCCTCACGCACAGGTAGCCGACCATCAGATTCGTGTTGGTCCAGTAGTCGCTCATCAGAGCAAGAGATGCGTTTGATAGGGCAAGCAACGAGAAACCAATCATTGAGACTTCCCTGACTCCGAACCTGTCTCCGAGCATTCCTCCGACGATCTGCCCGAACATCATGAAGGCGATGACGACGCCACCGACGATTGCGTTGTACTTGGTCTGGGACCAACCTGCCTCGTTGATGAATATGTCAACAACGATTGGGTCTGTGAACAGATACAACTCGGAAAGCAGGCACAGGAATATCAGAATGAAGGAAGAGCGTGTAGAGAACCCTTTCACTATGTTGTAAGCGGTCTGTGAAGCAAGGGCGGAAGCCGGCATAGGATTCCGAATATCCGGGATGGATGCTCCAAGCCATCCAGCCAGCATTAGCAAGACTGAGGTCAGCAGACCCCACTTACCAATCGACTTCATCGGTGCGGCGATGTCTCCGAATGTCAACGCCCAATCTCCAGTATATGTGCTGGTAAGCTGGTGCAGGATGGCGAACAGCCCCCATATCAGAAGTGAGCCGATGCTGAGCCAGAGGATTAGTGCGGCTGGAGACATTCGGCTCTCGTAGAGATTAGTAGCTACCCAGCGGGCTTGCGTGAACTCCTCCGGGTGATCTGCCTCCCAGGGTAGTGCTTCTTCCGCCTCAATAACCTCTTCAGTCTCAGCATACCAGACTTCTTCCTGCTCTTCCTTCTTGCTCCATGGGAACAGGCTGTTACTTGGCCTCTCACGTAGGAAGAGAGGTACCATCATAATCAGCACCAATAGTGGCAGTTGAACCATGATTGCTGATTTGATTCCGTAGGGAACAACTAGCATTCCAAGGACGGCTCCGCCGAAGATGATTCCACCTCTCTTAGAGGCGAACATCAGTCCGTTTACAGTGGCGACTTCATCCGGCTCGAGGATATCAACAGCCAGAGCATCGACGCTGACATCTTGCAGAGAGGAGAATAGATTGTGGATGAATAGCAGTATAGTCACCAGTTCGATTGAAGCGACAAGATCTGGGACCATCAGCAAGGTAGCAAGGGAGATAATCATGCCCGTCTCTGCGAACAGGACCCAAGGTCGTCTAATTCCGTATTGAGGGAAAGTCACCATGTCGATGACTGGGCCCCAGATGAACTTGAATGTCCAAGGCAGATAGACGGTAGCGAATAGCAAGGCAATCTGCTCTACTGCGATTCCATTGGTTACCAGGAAAGCGACGAAGGCGACGTTGGCGAAGCCGGAGGGCAGGCCCTGGGCGACATAGAGGATGCACAGGGAGATGGTTCGAGACGCCTTGTTCTCGGTCAATGCCTCGCCATTTCTGAGGCCTCTGTAGAATTCACGGAATGAGAGAATAAACGCTAGGATAGCCCTTCTGAATCTTCTTCGTCTCTCTCGTTCTGCGGGGGTGCCGGGATTGTCAAAGTCGGCTATTGACCCAGCGGCATCGACAAAACGTTCAGCATCGGACGGTATCTTGGGCTTCAGCGCCGACAAGAACTTCCTGTCCCATCGCTCGGTGGTCATGATGAAACCCAGTAGGGCCATCACCAATGCGAAGGGGACGAAGAACACGTACGAGCCAATAGAGATCAAGTCCTCTGCCGCTCCTGAGGCCAACTCACCATCAATGAGTATAACTCGGCGGGCATCGATTGGAGAGATGCTGTCTTCGGAAACTTTCAGTCTCGCGTAGATCGTCGAGTTGCCTGATTCAAGGTGGGGATCGAGTTTGACTCTCCAAGTAGCCCAGTCACCATTCTTCGACAGGTCGGCCGCACCCTTCCACTCTCCGCCACCGACCTTTACTTCAACCAGCCCCAATCCCGGAGCGCCACCTGATGAGGTTCCGGCGATGTAGCTCTCATTACCAATTTCCTGCAGGGTCAAGACATCCATTGAGACGTTCAGAGAACGGTCGATGCTGCCTGCAGCCTCGACAAAGGCAACTGGGTCTGCCTGCCCATAGCCAAACTCGTTGTCAGGGCGGGTCTCCAGCAGACTACAGTCGTTGAACCCGGGGTCGTCCAGCAACGCAATCTCGCGCTCTATCGAGTAGGCCCCTATGATGTCCTTGAACTCAGTTGGAGTGATATCGGGATTGGCCTGTACCATCAGTGCGGCGATACCAGCCATCAGAGGAGTAGCCATGCTGGTGCCGGATTTGCCTGTGTAGCCGTCCTTGGTTAGAGCATCAGGTGCCATTATGCTGGAGCCAATGGCGGCAACGTCAGGCTTGACTCTCAAATCTGAGGTGTATCCGCGGCTGCTGTAGATAGCTAATCCCATGTTCTTGTCGAGCGCTGCGACCGTAACGGGCAGTCTGGCATCCCCTGGACTGTCTATTGTGTTGCAGCCGGCGAATGTAGCGCCGCCGAACTCGTTACCTGCAGAGAGTGTAGTGATGATGCCAGCCTCTACGACCATGTCCATCTGGCGGCTCCAAGCCGAGTTGCCATCATTGTCGACGTGAATCTCAAACTGTTGCTCCCCCAACGACTAGGTCACGATATCAATCCCGTGCTTGTCCTTGTTGTCAATCGCCCACTGAGCCCCTTGCATTACATCCTCAATGTCGCCATCGCAACAGGCTAGGATGGTAACTAGCCAAGCACCCGGGGCTGCGCCGACATAGCGCAGTCCGGTGCTTGGGTCTGTCTGTCCTCCGCCGCTACCAGCCGCGATACCAGCAACATGACTACCATGTGTCCCCGAGTCATAGGATTCAGATGGATCGTGTTCCTCATCGGTGAACACAGCGTCGAAGAATGCTACGATTTTCGGGTCGCAGTCAGCTGGAATGGGGTCTGGATTGGGGTCGAGTGGGTCTGGCGGGTCGTCAATGCAAGTGAAAGGATCGTCGTCCATGTCGTTGAGGCCCTCGTGGTCCCCCCGAACCCCAGTGTCGAGTATTGCAATAACAGAGCCAGTTCCGTCTAGGCCGAGTTCGTTCCAGACATCATCCACACCCATATTCGGGACGGCCTCGTGCATGTTCAGCTCAGCGAGGCCGAGATCCTCGACCATGACCGTGCCGGGCAGTGAGCGTATTCCCTCTGAATCCAGAACTGCTTCGAACGGGGCGGTGGCAGAGACCGTGTCAAGGTAGGTGAAGCGGAAAGTCACCTCGACACCGAGGGCCTCGAGAGCGGAGACGTCTGCGTCGGTGGGGTGGTGGTCGTAGTCGATGAACACCCTAGCGCTTCCCGGAGGGGCCCTCCTCCACCAATCCTGCTGCAATTCTGCGGGCTGTTCAAGTAGCCACTCCAGCCTGTCATCCAGCTCGTTCGCGTCCTTGTCGCGGCTCCAGTGCAGCCACCAGTAGGGGTGGACGTCGTGCTCGACCGAGATGCTCCAGTCGCCCTCAGCGTCGAATCCTCCTGCCTCTTGGGTCGCCACGATGGCCGATGAGACCAGAGGAAGGAGGAAGAGCAGAACTATCGCCGAGGCCAGCGCTCCAGAGCGTCCTACCATTGGTAGGACGAAAGTGGGGTGGTGTTTGAGACTTAGGTAGTCGTCAGTCGTCAATTGACTTGCATACCCTGATTGTCATAGTCCCATTCGATAACTTCCCAACCAGCCTGTTCTATTGCAGAAACCGCTGCACTGACGCCCATTGGAGAGCAGAGAAGTCCGACTGAGCCACCGCCCCCTGCACCGAGAGCTTTCCAAGCAATGACAGAACCTGCCTCCTGAAGCGGCGATATTACGTCCCGGAACGGGCCGTGAATGGCAGGATCGAGCATATCTACACCCTCGCAGACGTCCTTCAGAGCCTTCACAACGAGTTCTCGGCGGTCTCCCTGCAACCCATTTGCCATCAGCCTAGCAGCCCCCCTGATCAGGTGCAGCCCAGAGCGCACGGACTGGTCGCCCTGGTCATAGCGCTCCCAGACTCCCGAATGGATGTCCCCGGACTTATGCTCTATCCCGGTGTAGGCGATAACGAAGTGCTTGCGCAACCAGTTCTTAGCTGACTTCATCGGCTCGAACGGCATCTCTTCGACCTCGTCGCCGAGGAACAGAAGATGGTTGAACCCGCCGTGCGCTGCGGCCCACTGATCTTGCCTGCCACCTCGGTTCTCAAGCAGCGCCTCGAACTGGAATGCCATCTCTGCAATGTCCTCCGGACTCTTACCACCTCCGGCAATAGTGGCGATTAGCCCGACATTCATCGCACCGCTAGTGCCGAGGCCTGAGCCAGTAGGAATGTCGCTTCTGTACTCGACCCTGATGCGACCGTCGGAGTCCTTCTCCATCACGCTGTGAATGTACTGGTTGATGGCGAAATTTACGACCTCTCCGCCAAAATCTCCCGTGTATGGTTGCACATCAGTCCAACCTCCTGCAAGGTCGACTCTGACAGGTACTGACACTTCGATTCGTTCCACCATGACCAATGCAGATATCCGACCCATGAGAAGGATTCGGTCTGTGACCGAAAATAACGGGTAGGTAAGGCCCCTCCGCTACTCATGGCCTCGGGCGTCGAGCAAGCCATCGCGGCGTTCGCTGCGGGCAACCCTGTGATGGTATTTGACTCCGATTTCAGGGAATGTGAGACCGATCTCCTGTGGCCTGCCGATGCTGCCACCCCCGAAGTGATGCGAACACTGCGCAAGGATTGCGGCGGGTTGCTCTTCCTCGCCATCGGTAACGAGGTCGGCGAACTGTTCGGCCTGCCGTGGCTGCAGGACATACACACTCACCCCGCTCTCGTCAAGGAAAATCCCGTACTCGGGCAACTCATTACCGACGACCTGCAGTACGATACTCGCTCAGCGTTCACCGTCTCACTAAACCACAGAGGCACCTACACTGGAATAACCGACAGGGACCGAGCCCTAACTACGCGGAGATTCGGCGAACTGGCAGGGGAACTTCTCGCAAGCGGCGCTGACAGCGAGACCGCGTGCATCGCTCTCGGCGAGGAGTTTCGCACCCCAGGACACATCCCAGTTTGCAGAGAGTCGCCGCAGGGTCTCGAATCTCGGCAGGGCCACACTGAATTGGCCGTATCGATAGCCCGGCTCTCCGGACACTCACCTTGCACCATAGGCGCTGAGATGCTACAGCCTGACGGAGACGGTGCTCTTTCAGTGGATGATGCCAGAGAATATGCCAGTAAGCGAGGAATACCGATGATTACAGGCGATGATATACTCAAGGCACTAGGAATTGGCGAATGAGCGAAGCATTGAGGCAGGTACGCGCATCGGGGGTTGAGAGTATGGTTCGGGTGATGGCAGTTGGAGTGTTTGACCTCCTGCATGCAGGGCATCTGCACTATGTGGAACAGGCTAGGTCGCTCGGAGACGAACTCGTCGTCGTCGTGGCGCATGATGACACGGTTCGCAAACAGAAGCACGAGCCAATCACAACGCATGAGTTGCGCAGGCGAATGGTGGCCGGACTGAAACCGGTCGATGAGGCGATAGTCGGCAACCCGCCGTCAGTCCCGATATTCGACATCCTAGAAGTCGTGAAGCCAGATGTGGTCGCTCTTGGGTACGACCAGAAGCACTCGATCGATGCTATCCGAGAAGGAATGGAGAGTCGGGGTCACGGGCATATCAAGGTCGTCAGAGTCGAGGGTCTTTCCGACGACTTAGACGGGACTAGGAAAATCATCTCTCGCATTCTCGACCTATGGCCTGGTACGCAAGGCGGCCCATACGAGGAGGACTAGGCATGTACACCGGAATCGTCTCCGGGATGTGCCAAGTTCTCGCAATTGAGGATGGCGAGGAGATACGCAGCTTTGTCGTCGAACTCGCTGGGCACGAAAATGACCTAGAGATCGGTGCTAGCGTCGCTCTCGAAGGCGTCTGCATGACAGTGGTCGCGATTGATGACTCGCAGATTCGTTTCGATGCTATTCCGGAGACTCTTGAACGCACGACTTTTGGCAGTCTGGAAGAAGGCGATTGGGTAAATGTCGAGCGCTCGCTGAAAATGGGTGACGAACTCGGTGGCCACATCCTATCGGGCCACGTGATGACGACCGCGCAGATTCTTGGGAAAACCGAACGCGGAGAAGGCATTGACCTGATTATCGAGAATCCGGAAGAGGCTCGTCCGTACATTCTCGAAAAGGGCTTCATTGCCGTCGATGGTATGTCTCTAACCATCGGAGAAGTGTCTGACGAGAGTTTTGCCCTCCACATCATCCCAGAGACTCTGAGGATTACAACCATCGGAGATAAGAGAGTCGGGGGCAGCGTGAACATCGAGATTGATTCTCGCACACAGGCGGTCGTTGAGACCGTGATGAGGAATATGGGGGATAACGCGTGAACCTCGGGATAGTGTGCGGCGCTTTCCATCGTGAGTATGTCGAGAAGATGCTGGAATACGCCTGCGACGAAGCTGAGATGAAGAACTGGGAGGTCGCTGAAGTGGCTTGGGTACCCGGTTCTATGGAAGCTCCACTGGCGCTTGATAGGATGCTTCAGAATGAGGATGTGCACGGCGCTGTGGTGCTCGGTATAATTGAGCAGGGGCAGACTGATCACGGACTGGTCATGGGGCAGTCCGTGACCACGGCAATCATTGAGTTGCAGATATCACACAACAAGCCGATTGGTCTCGGGATAATCGGCCCGGGGGCTGAACCAGAACACATCGAACCTCGGCTGGAACCGCATGCCCGCGCCGCTGTCGGAGCAGTCGCAGCGATGGTCGGTTAGTCACAGCTCGTCGAGAGAGTTCGATGAAACTCTATCGGCTGACCTGGAATCAGTCATTCTTCGATCTTGATGCCCTGTGCTATCATCATCTCAGACTCTAGGACGGACTGGCGAACCGCCATCGCGGTGTCGGGAGTGACAGATATGGAGGTGATACCGCAGTCCACTAGGAACGGCGGGAACTCACTCGGGTGATCACTGGGAGCCTGGCCGCAGATTCCTATCTCGAGGCCCCTCGAGGTGAATGCTTCGATAGCCGTGCGAATCATCGACTTCACTGCAGGAGCGCGGGCATCGACTTGATGTTGGTAGCCTTCGAGATCGTCCCTAGAGACCGCGTACACCGTCTGCACGAGGTCGTTGGTTCCGATTGAGCCACCGGACAGTTCCATCTTGTCGATGAAGGCATCTGCATCGATGACGTTTGAGGGCAGTTCGACCATTACGAATAGGGGGACCCCATTGCTAGGTCCTATCGCGTGTTCCTCGAGCAGGTCCTTGACCGCCTCGCCCTCTTCAGGAGAGCGGCAGAACGGAATCATCAGCTGCAGGTTGCTCAGGCCGAAGTCGTGGAACACCGAGGCCATAGCCTCGCACTCCATTTCGAAGGCGGACTTGAAAATCGGGTCGAGGTATCGCGAGGCACCTCGCCAAGCAATCATCGGATTCTCCTCCAGCGGCTCAAAGATGCTGCCGCCGAGCAGGTCTCGGTACTCGTTGGACTTGAAGTCGGATAGGCGGACAAGAACTGGCCTAGGGTAGAATGCTGCACATATCAGTCCGACACCTTCTCTCAATTTGTCGATGAACAGTCCCCTTGGATGGTCATAGTTCCAGCACCTCCTCTCAATCGCATCTATGGTTTCACGTATGTTCTCTTCAGGCTCCTCGACGAGGTTCCTTGCAAACGGCTCAATCTCAAGTGGAACTTCCCCGCTGTCTAGGTACTTCTTGAGAGAGCGGTAGTGGATGAAGGCGAGCGGGTGGATACCGATTTCGCCAGAGAGCACGAACTCGATACGGGCCAGCCCGACGCCCTCGACGGGTAATTGTGAGTCGACCAGCGACTTGGTCGGGAAGCCAACGTTGAGCTTGAGCTTGGTCTTCAGAGGGGTCGAGGTGTCGACCTTGTGCTCGACTATCTCGAATGGGTGCTCACCCTCGAAGACGTATCCCGTATCGCCCTCAGAGCAGGAGCCAGTGACTATTCTCTGGTTATCGAGTTTGAGTGCCCCGGCACAACCGACGATGGCGGGAATCCCAAACTCCCTCGCTATAATCGCCGCGTGACTGGTTCGACCTCCTTTGCGAGTGACGATGAGCGAGGCCTGTTTCATCATCGGCTCCCAGTCAGGAGTAGTCATCTCGGTTACTAGTGCGTCCCCTTTCTCAAAGACCAGTTCGTCCCAAGGTATCTCTTCGACCCTCTCTCCGCCGGCCAACCTCTTCTGTAGGGCGCGTCGTCGCTCGAGCACCTCTTTGTACGAGCCGTAAGTCCTGATTGGCCCCGAGCCGATTCTCTTGCCGACGGCCTGACCGGTGGCGAGCACTGAGTCCTTCTTGAGCCGGTCAACCAGTGCGCGGTCCATCTCGTAACGAATCAGGCCGTGCGAGGTCTTGGCATGCACCGTCTCGGGTCGGGCCTGTACTATGAATAGGCGGCCTTCAGCACCGTCCTTGGCCCACTCAATGTCCATCGGCATCCCGTAGTGATGCTCAATTCGGAGAGCCATGTTCGCCAGACGCTTGCACTCTTCGGTTCCCAGAGCCCAGTCGCGCCGCTCGGAGAACGGAACTTCCTCGACAATGGTCGCCCGCACCCCATCGCTCGCGTAGACCATTCTCTGGTCCTTGCTACCCAGATGTCTGTGGACGATAGCAAACTTGTCCTTCAGAAGTCCCTCTTTCCAGACCGTGTAAGTGTCCGGGGAGACCGTTCCTTGGACAATCAATTCTCCGAGTCCGTATGATGCTGCGATGTGGACGACTCCGTCATGACCTGAGTCGGGATCGATGGTGAACATCACCCCCGAGGATGCCTGATCCGAACGGACCATTTTCATCACTACGACACATAGGGGGCTTGCCAGAGGATCCATGCCTCTGTCAAGTTGGTAGCAGATGGCTCGCTCGGTGAATTGGCTGGCGACACACTTGCGCCAGTGCAGAACCACGCTATTCTCACCATGGATATTGAGGAATGACTCGTACTGGCCTGCGAATGAGGCGTCCTCGGAGTCTTCCGTGGTAGCAGATGAGCGCACCGCCACATCTGTTCCCTTGCCATACTGCTCGCAGAGCTGCCGGTATGCAAGGCAAATTGAATTCGATATTGCCTCAGTAACCGGGGCCTCAAGGACTAGGGAGCGAGCCAGTTCAGCCCGTCCGTGCATCGCTAGGGAGTCGTTCTGGTCGGCACCTTCGATACATACCCTCAGAGCCTCGGACAGAGTCCGCTGAATGATTGCGAGAGCCCGGATGTCCTCTAAGCCGTCAACTTCGGGGACCTGTTCCCAGGTCCCCCGGGGAACTTCCGTTCCCACGAACTCTCTGTAACTGTCAGAAGTTGTGCAGTATCCGTTCGGGATGTCAACACCACTGCTCCTGAGGTTTCGATACATCTCCCCCAGAGAAGCTCCTTTGCCCCCGACTGTAAGCGCATCGTCGCGCCCTACTTCATCAAACCAGAGAACGTGTGATACTTGCCCCATAAATTCCCAATTCCCCATCGGACCCCTATGTCCGGTCAGCAGTTACACTCGGCGACAAATAATAGTTGAGTCTTCACTGAAGCATGGAAATCTAATGGAATACCCGGAGCAGGGTTGAAGGAGGTCCCGCTGTTGGCGAGCCCGTGGGTAACGAAGTACACGATGTGATAATCATCGGTTCAGGTCCAGCTGGTTATACAGCCGGTCTGTACGCTGCGCGCGCTATGCTGGACCCACTGATGTTCGCCGGCTATATGTCCGGAGGACAACTGATGCTGACCTCGGACGTCGAGAACTTTCCTGGATACCCCTCTGGAATCGGCGGGCCCGAAATGATGATTCACATGCGCGAGCAGGCTGAGCGCTTCGGACTCAAGGTACAGGACAAGAACGTCGAGAGAGTTGACTTCTCGGATCGGCCCTTCGGCATATGGGTAGAGGGCGAGGAGTATCGTGCCGAGTCTGTAATCATCTGCACCGGCGCGGAGGCCATCTGGCTCGGTGTAGAAGGGGAGGAAGCGCAGAAGGGCAGGGGCATCTCGACTTGCGCGACTTGCGACGGTGCCTTCTTCCGAGACCAAGAGGTCATTGTAGTGGGAGGGGGTGACTCTGCGATGGAGGAAGCTACTTTCCTGACTAGATTCGCTAGTAAGGTCACCATAATCCACCGGCGCGAGGGATTCAGGGCCTCGAAGGTGATGTACGAGCGGGCTGCGAATCATCCAAAGATCGACATTGTGACTCATAGACAAATTAAGAGGTGGCTCTCTGACGAGAACGGTCTCAGCGGGGCGATCCTCGAGGATCCTCGGGATGGAAGCGAGCAAGAAATCGCTTGCACCGGGGCGTTCATCGCCATCGGACACAAACCAATGACTGGTTTCCTAGATGGCGAAGTTGAGATGGATGAATCGGGCTACATACTGCACACCGAACACACGATGACAAGTACCCCAGGTGTGTTCGCAGCTGGAGACGTGGTGGACAAGCGCTACCGGCAGGCCATCACCGCCGCGGGCATGGGATGTCAAGCAGCAATGGATGTCGAGAAGTGGCTAGAAGACCAGCATTGAGGCGCTGATTTGAGGCCGCCTTCCTGATTGTGTTCTGATGATAGTAAGTGTTTACAGCCGAAGAGGCCATGTTGGGACGGCCTCCTCGTAGAGCCGTGTCTGATGGGCTGAGTGCGCGCTACGCGAGGCATCTGACCCTCCCAGAGGTCGGTCCCGGGGGGCAGAGGCTCCTGGCTGAAGCCTCAATCCTAGTGGTAGGAGCTGGAGGGCTGGGCTCTCCGGCTCTGCTGTACTTAGCAGCCGCTGGAATAGGGAGGATAGGGATCATCGACGACGACTCTGTCGACCTCTCGAACCTGCAAAGGCAGGTTCTGCACAGTACATCCGCGGTCGGTGAGGCGAAGGTGGTTTCTGCTGAGCGTCGACTAAGTGATCTAAATCCCGAAGTCACAATCGAAGCGTATGAGACGAGGCTCGGAGTCGACAACGCCCTCGATTTGATTGGTGGCTTTGATCTCGTCATCGATGGCTCTGACAACTTCTCAACGAGATACCTCATCAGTGACGCCTGCGAAATACTGGGCAAGCCCTGGGTGTTCGGCAGCATCCACAGATTCGAGGGCCAAGTCACCACCTTCAATCTCGACGGGGGGCCTAACTATCGCGACCTGTTTCCCAAGACCCCACCAACGGAGCTAGCACCGAACTGCGCTGAGGCGGGTGTACTAGGAGTCCTGCCAGGAATTGTCGGTTCGATACAGGCCACTGAGGCGATCAAGATTATTCTAGGAGTTGGCGAGCCGCTCAGCGGCAGACTGCTGGTCATAGATGCCCTCGGCATGAGGATGCGTTCACTCTCGTACTCACACGACCCGTCCCGAGCGACGGTGACCGACCTCTCCGATTATGCGATAGAGTGCTCAAACCCAGCAGACACCATCGAAGAGTCGCAGCGCGAGATGCTCGAAATCAACCCTGTCGATTACGTCGAAAGAGTTGGCCAGGGATGGTCGCCGTTCCTACTAGACGTCAGGAGGATGGATGAGGAGAGAATCGTCTCGCTAGAGGGTACCTCGTTACGCATCCAGCACAACTTGGTCCCTCAACGAGTCGAAGAGATCCCTCGCGACCGTGACGTGGTAATCTACTGCAGGACTGGGGGCAGGTCGGCTGCTGTTGCGCGTTTTCTAATAGATTCGAGAAGCCCTGAGGGATATGTGTACAACCTGACTGGAGGGATTCACAAGTGGTCAGATACGGTTGATTCCAGTATAATAAAATACTAATTGTGGTAAATATTATTTGAAACTAGCATTTTTTTGTGGTATTAATTAGAAATATCCTGCTGATATTCACCGAATTTCGTAATATTAACTCATTTGTGGTTTTCAACTGTTCAGCACAGCGAAGATTTGTTGTATTAGTTCCCTCTCGGAGCATTATGGCAATCATTCGCCAAGGGGTATGGAAATGCCCGTCATGCGAGCGGCATCAAGTATGGAAGACACGGGGAGAGACAACACGCCTAGACAGGAGATGTCAGCACTGTGGTAACAGAGTCAGGGCTACCCTGAATAGATCTTCCAGCGGCCAGGGAAGGCAGCGCAATGTGCAAATCTGGGAAAGAGAAGCTTCGCTCGATCCTAGGGAACTAGTGATTGAGGCCGAACGCAGAGACGGTGTAATCAATAAGTTGGAAGAGGATATTGGCTCCGTCGGCTCGTCCCCCTCAGGGGAAGCGTCCCAAAGTGATCTTCCGGTAATCTGGGGAGCAGGATGGGAGCCAGCCCATGCTCTCGAGTTCTCCAAGCCCCTGCAATCCAAGGCAGCCAGAGCGGAACTGCTCAGGTTCTTCGCAGAGAGACACGATGGACATCTGATTGCAGTCGCCACCTGCTGGGACGGAATGGACGCCCCGGACTCGTTTGAAGGGGAGTCTTTTCACGGGTTCTCTAAGGAATTTGTCAGGGCTTTTGGAGAATCTCTCCTAGACCGTCTGCTCTCGCCTGAGCTAAGTTCCGTACACTCTGCAGAGATAATTCCAAGGAGAACTGCAGATATCCATCTTAAACGCCGCACTGCTAGACTATTGACCGACACCGCACTGTGCCTCAGAAGGATTGCTCACTACTCCTCAATCACCCTTGAACAGCGCATGGATTGGCAGAGGATGATGACTCGGACGAGGGCCGTTGACGAGCATCTAAAGGACTTGTTTGCAAATGGTATCGAGACTCCCGATGGAGGGAGTTTTGGAGGCAAGGGATTCCGTTCGACATGGCAAGAGGGGATAGTCGCCTGCGCCAGCGCAATGCGCAGGGCCGTCGACATCTCCATTGACGAGCGGCACCGTGCTGACGTGATTGCCCCGATGATTCGCGATGTTGGCCTGGCTATTGCCATGGGACAGACTGCGATAGAGGTCTTCTCCTCCCAAATGGGCAAGTCTGGATCCTACATGAACGGCGGACACGAGGGTGCAGGAGGAAGGGATCTTCATATCGGCAACTGGGACAAGGGAATTCTTCCTCCAACCGCTCCACTGCCAATCTCCAGTGCCACAACAACAGGAGTGGCTCTGGCTGCATCTAGGCTCTCAATAGACCGTTTTCATCTCGCCCCAGTAGGTGAGGGATGCAGTAGCAGTGGTGAGTTCTGGGAGGCCATGAACCTCGCCGGAGTGAGGGGTCTACCGATATCATTCATGATTCAGAACAACCAGATAGCACTCGACACCTTCGTCACCGGCCAGTCAGGGGTCGAGACATTTGGTGACAAGGGCCATGCCATGGGGATGCCGGCATGGACCATCGATGGTTCTGATCCCGGGCTGTTCTACGCATCGACCGCGGTAGCGAGGGAGTTCGCTCTGGACGGTTGTGGGTCCACCCTGATTCACGTCGAGACGATGCGCGGGTGCGGCCACGCTCACCACCATGACGACCTGTACCTCGGGGCTGCTTCAGGCAACCCACCCGGATACGTCGACAGGGGGTTGCTGACATACTGGGCTGAGAAGGACCCAGTTCCAAACCACAGGGAATTGCTGGTCCAAACGGGCTGCGACGAGCAGACACTGGATGCCATGGAGTCCGAGGAGCAGGCCAAGGTGGATGCGGCTCGGGGAGAGATGGAGGGAATGCCCTGGCCCGAAGGTTACACAGTGACAAAGGGGATTACGAGTCTGCATGATGCCGCCAGCCACACTGAGCAGTACGAGAGGTTTGAGCATGAGTTCGAACTCACCGAGTGCCCTCTGGAACTAGGAGAGGAGGCTTTGAAGTTCTCTGACGCGTCCAACGCCAGAACCTACAGCAGAGCCATTCAGGATGCCATGGCCTCGATAGCCGACAAGCACGGTGACCGGGTCGTCTTCATGGGAGAGGACATGGAGGTCGCCGGTGCCTTCGGACTGAATCTACCTCTGAAGGCGAGGGGGCACTCGGACAAACTTCTCGACATGCCCCTGTCCGAGTCGGTGATAGTTCACTCAGCGATTGGCGCCGCTCTTGGGGGGTTGCGACCGGTGGCTGAAATTCAATTCGGTGGCTTCGCGGCGCTGGCGATGAACGCACTGGTCAACAACGCCGCCCAACTGCGTTGGCGCTGGGGTGCGGAAGTCCCTGTCACAGTGCGTATTCCACTAGGGGGGAAGACTCGCAGCGGGCCGTTCCACGCTAACATAATTGAATCATGGTTCATCAACGACCCGGGACTGGTAATTGTATTCCCGAGCACCCCTCAAGACGCCTACGACCTCCTAATCGAATCGCATGAACTGGATGACCCAGTGATTTTCCTTGAGCACATAGGGCTCTACGGACTCAGGGGGGGCCTGACAGGGTGGGGAGAATCAATCAGCCAATTGGTGGACAAAGATGCTGTTCACGAACGTCTCGCTGCAGGCGAGAGTTCACTTGGGAAGGCGCGTGTGGTAAGAGGAGGGAGGGACCTTACCATTGTCACATGGGGCGCGATGGTACACGTTGCCATGAGGGCCGCCTCGGAGGCCTCCAGACGCGGTGTGGAGGTTGAGGTAGTAGATCTGAGAACCATCTCGCCCTTTGATGCACAGACCTGCGTGGAATCAGTCAGGAGGACTGGTCGACTACTGGTCCTACAGGAAGCCCAATGGACAGGTGGGTTGGGAAACACCGTCAGCAGTCGCATTATGGAAGAGGCGTTCTGGTGCCTTGAGAGCCCCCCTGTGGTAATAGGCGCTCTCGACACTCCGGTGCCGTTCTCACCACCTCTGGAGGACCACACGGTTCCGACGGTCGAACTTGTCTCTAGGCACATCGACAGGATGTGCTTGTGAGTCCCCCTGCTGCCCTACCAAATGGTCATGAGCGAAGTAACGCCCGGCGAGTCAAATGACTACTCTGAGTATGGCCGATGGCCCCCTAGTGTTGCTGGGTTTCGTGCTACTGATGCTTGGAGGGGAGTTTGTCGTCCAAGGAGCCGTCACGATTGCTGGCAGGCTACGGGTGCCGCCCCTCTTGGTAGGTTTCACCATCGTCGCCATCGGGACCTCGCTGCCAGAACTGGCTGTAGTCCTCGAAGCAGTCAACGAGGGGACTCATGAAATCGCCGTTGGCGGAGTACTGGGCTCAAACGTTGCCAATGTGATGTTGGTTTTAGGTACGGCGTCTCTGCTTGGAGCCGCATCGGATCCGGGGCAGGGAATACGCCGTGATGCTACAGCGGTGGCAGCAGCTACGGCAATACTGCTTGCTACAGTTCTGATTGGTGAAATCGCATGGCAGTTAGGCGTCCTCATGCTGCTCGGCCTCGCTGCTTACTACTCCTATTCTTACCGCGTCTCCAAGGCAGAAGGGACTGATGTCGAGGACAGTGACACATGGCTCCCCGACTACATCCTGCTCGCCATTCCGGTGACGGCAGTAGGTGGATACATGATATGGACAGGGGCGGAGATGTTAGTAGAAGGCGCCACTGGACTAGCGGGCAATTACGGAATCTCCGAGTCCGTCATCGGGCTCTCTGTTGTAGCTCTAGGGACATCCCTCCCGGAGCTCGCTGTTACCCTTGTCGCTGGCCTCCGTGGCCAGGGTGGTGTCGCTGTGGGCAATGTACTCGGTTCCAATGTCATCAACATCATGGGGATATTAGGTGTCGCTGCGACCTACTCTGGAGGACTCATAATCGCCCCCGAGTTCGCCGCGAGAGACATCTGGGTGGTTGTTCTGACCTCGGGCTTCATCGTGGCCATGCTGCTAGACGAGCGCCATATCGGCAAGCGAGTCGGGGCCGCGATGATAGGTGGCTATCTGGCTTACATGGCCATGCTTTACCTCTGACTGTATATGGCACACAGGGGTGCGAACCGCTAAGGCCGGGACCCCGGTCCTAGGGTCATGGTAGACTTCAGCCTGTCAGAGGAGCAAGCTATGCTCCAGGAGATGGCGCACGAGTTCGCTGCAGCAGAGGTGCAACCGAACGCAGCGAAGTGGGATCGTGACAGCAACTTCCCACGCGAAGCCATACGAAAGGCGCACGAACTTGGTCTACTCACGGTCAAGATACCAGAGGAGTACGGCGGTTACGGTATGGGTTCATTCGAGGAGACCCTTATCTGTGAAGAGATTGGTTGGGGTGACCCGGGTTTCGCCACCGCATCGGGCAGTACGATGCTGGCCTCGTACCCCTTGATTACGGGCGGTACCGAGGACCAGAAACAGCGCTACTTGTCCAAAGTGGCCGACGGCTGCATCGCATCATATTGCGTCACCGAGCCGGATGCGGGAAGCGACGTACAGTCGATTTCCACCCAAGCGGTGCTCGATGGTGATGACTACGTTATCAACGGTAGCAAAATGTGGATTACAGGTGCCGGGCACGCTGACTGGTTCTTCGTGCTGGCATACACCGACAAGAAAGCAGGATACAAGGGGATGAGTGGCTTCATCGTCGACGCTGACAGTTCTGGAATAGTACTTGGAAAGAAGGAGGAGAACATGGGGCAGCGCTGCTCGGACACTAGATCGGTTGACTTCAACGATGTCCGGGTGCCTGCGGAGAACCTCATCGGCGGAGAGGAGAACGGAGGGTGGATGAACGCAATGAAGGCATTCGATCTGTCTAGGCCTACCATCTCTGCGCACGCCGTAGGCAATGCCCGCGGCGCCATGGAGGAGGCACTTCAGTACGCCAACGAACGAAGTACCTTCGGCAAACCAATCTACCGTCACCAAGCGATATCGTTCATGATTGCCGATATGGCGACCAAGATCGAGGCTGCGAGGCTGCTGACCTGGAGGGCAGCGAAGAAGGCAGACTTGGGCGAGCGAAACACCCTCGAGGCTGCTCACGCCAAGCGCTTCTCCGCCGACATGGCGATGGAAGTTACCACCGACGCTGTGCAGGTCTTTGGCGGGTACGGTTACTCAGAGGAGTACCCAGTAGCTCGAAGGATGCGCGGAGCAAAGGTTGTCCAGATCTTTGAGGGTTCCAGTCAGATTCAGCGTCTCATCATCAGCCGAGAGATGCTGAGTGATTCTTGAAGGTGGTCGCATGGCCGGTGACATCGGCTGCGTGGTCCTAGCAGCCGGGTCGAGCGAACGCCTCGGACAACCTAAGGCTCTAGTCAGAGTTGGAGAGGGGAATCTAATCGGATGGCTGGTAAGCAGATTGCAGGCCCGAGGCCTCGAGCCGTTGGTGGTCACGAATGAGAACATAATCGAAGAGGTGGTGGTTTCGGTAGATTGCAGAGTAATTGCAAACCCCGAGCCGGGGGCCGGCAGGACAGGGACTCTGCAAGTAGGCATCAGTCACTTAGGAAAGGAGATTGGACAGAGAATCCTAGTCGTACCCGTAGACCGCCCGGGATTCTCAGACTCGACCCTAGAAGCGCTGATTTCCTCGGCAGCCACCAGTTGCCCTACCAAGGGAGGCAGAGGGGGCCATCCGATTCTGCTGTCCGCAGAAGATGTTGCTAGAGTCATTCAATCCCCACCATCCACTCCCCTACGCGATCTGATAAATCCGGCTCGTATCGAAGTCGCTGATCCTCACCTGCACCTGAATGTAGATCGGCAAGAAGATCTCGACTGGCTTGCTGATGCCTTCTCAGGGCTGTGAGAAATACCTTATCAACACCCTCAGTCTCGAACGGACTGATGGACATCATAGGGTTCATGGAAGGATACAGTCCGGTCCAACAGGCACTGATAGCGGGACTTTTCACCTGGTTCATGACTGCCGCTGGAGCGGCTCTAGTGATTTTCTTCAAAGAGCTCGACAGGAAAGTCCTCGATGCTATGCTCGGATTCGCCGCTGGAGTGATGATAGCTGCCAGCTTCTGGTCCCTGCTCTCACCTGCCCTCGAGATGTCAGAAGGGAAAGACCTGCCAGTCTGGTTCCCTGCCCTAGTAGGATTTCTTCTAGGAGGAGTGTGCATGCGGCTGATTGACATGTTCCTGCCTCACTTACACCCCGGCGCCCCTCCTGAAGAGGCCGAAGGAGTAGAAAATACCTGGCGGAGAAGCATGCTGCTGGTCTCGGCCATCACGCTACACAACATCCCTGAGGGGCTGGCTGTAGGCGTCGCCTTTGGGGCTGCAGCATCGGGATTCGAAGGTGCTACAGTGGGTGCTGCCATCGCATTGGCTATTGGAATAGGGATCCAGAACTTCCCGGAAGGTGCGGCCGTCTCACTCCCTCTCCGACGTGAGGGCCTATCTCGCAGAGACAGTTTCCTCTGGGGTCAACTATCGGCTACAGTCGAACCAGTGGCAGCTGTTCTGGGTGCCGCGCTGGTGATTATGGCTACACCAATCCTACCCTATGCACTGGCCTTCGCCGCCGGTGCAATGATCTTCGTCGTGGTTGAGGAGCTGGTTCCTGAGGCCCATCGGGGAGGGAATGGAGATATTGCCACGATGGGAGTAATGCTTGGTTTCGCCGTGATGATGGTCCTCGATGTCGCCTTCGCCTAGCCTAGCGCAATCACAAAGGCGGACGACCCGCTCTCAGGGACATGACCCGCGCCGTGCTAACTTGGGTTCTCGGGAGGCTGGAGCGTGGCGAGAGTGTGGCAATGGCATCGGTAATCGAAGCCAGCGGCAGCGTACCCGGGAAGCCGGGAGCTAGGTTGGCGCTGACGCTGAGCGGGGCCAGATTCGGCACAATCGGAGGGGCTGGCCTAGAGCTGAAGGTCGAGAACGCGCTGAAGGGGATGCTCAATGGAGGTCGTCAGGAGGTTCGCGAAAAGGGGGGCAAGGTCGAGACATTTGTCCTCTACAAGGATGCGAAGGGAGAAGAGGCGACGCCACTTGACAGCCTGTGTGGAGGCCGCGTCACAGTCGCGATGGAAGTAATGGATCCAATGCCACACATACTCATCGCAGGCGGCGGTCACGTGGGTCGCGCGGTTGCCATCGTCTGCGACACCCTAGGTTGGTCACACAGTGTCTTCGACGTGCGCGCCGAGTTTGCTGAAGCAGACCGCTACCCATTCGCAAGCGAGTTACACAGCAGTTCGGTGTCTGAGTTCCTCGGGAGCGAGGACTCGGACTCCATGGTCAGATTCTCGGATATCCTCCTACTCGGGCACGACTGGGCGGTTGACCAAGAGATGCTACTCAGCTTACTAGATAGGCTCGAGTCCGGCTCGCGGCCTAGGATTGGCGCCATAGGCTCAACTGTGAAGTGGAACGCTTTCAGGGATTCTGCCATAGCTGCTGGAGTCTCAAAGGAGTTGGTGGACTCGGTCAGATGTCCGATTGGGCTCGATATCGGAGCGGACTCGCCAGAAGAGATTGCAGTGGCAGTGTGCGCCGAGATAATGGCTCTTGAGAAGCAATCGGAGTCACTCGACTAGTTCGGGCTCGTCGTCATAAACAACCGCTGCTGGTTCTGTTTCACGAATTTGGACTACAGGAATGGGTTCTTCCTCGGCCTTAGGGGCGGTTTGGGAGTTATTCGTCCGCCTCTCCGCACTAGGAATGAATGTCGCGATTGAAATCCATATCAGAATCATCACTAGGACTCCGGATAGAGAATTCTGAGCCGTCTGCTGCAAATCTTCGGCGAGTAAAGAGGGAGCGATGTACCCCCATAGCAAACCCACTGCGAATGCGATGGTCAGACAGATTGAGCCGACAATTGCCAAACCCACTCTGACAGGCATCTTTCTGAAGGCACCAAAGACGAAAGAAACGACAGATGACACTCCTCTAGCGAGCCAAGATAGTAGTGATGTTATGGCTTGCCTCAAATCGACACCTTTCGTCTACTGACAGTCCGGATGCGGTGCCGCATAGGAGATGAATATGCCTGAACTGCAGTCGCAACGAGATCGGAAGAGCACACGTCTGAACTCCAG
>ENA-ORXI01001066-ORXI01001066.1-sediment-metagenome-genome-assembly--contig:-NODE-1066-length-22001-cov-5.950283_pt1 | contig 22001 bp, 13 predicted proteins | sample MGYA00237861_ERZ511468 | MGnify/ENA primary metagenome ERZ511468 (study PRJEB26299, sample SAMN06266213) | sediment metagenome | isolation source: Hudson Canyon methane seep mesocosm | place...
GGGTTTGATTGAAGAATTTAACCCAGAAAGCGAGACTATTTTTAATTATTCTCACGATGAAGTCATCGGTAAAAATATCAGTACTTTAATGCCTGAATTTTATGCAAGCAAACATGATAGTTATCTAAAAAACTATCTTGCGGGTGGCAAGCCAAAAATCATTGGTTCTGGGCGCGAGGTTATTGGCAAACGTAAAAATGGTGAGCTTTTTCCCATGCAACTGCATGTCGGTGAAGTAAAACTCGATAATAGCCGTCTTTTTATTGGTTTTGTTAATGAATTGACAAAACTGAAACAGGCCGAACGCATTAGCCGACAATTTGAAGCGATTGTGCAATCATCGAATGACGCGATTGTTAGTAAAGACCTAGAAGGCACGGTTACTAGCTGGAATTTTGGAGCGAAAAATGTTTTTGGCTACACTGCCGAAGAAACGGTAGGACAGACATTAGAAAAACTGTTCCCCACCGAATACCGTGACGAAGAACAACAAAATTTGCAAGAAGTTTTACAAACCCGCGAAGGCAAGCAATTTGAGTCTGTCAGGCTTCATAAAGATGGAACACGGCTTGATGTTGCGGTTACTTTGTCGCCCATTTTTGATAGTAATCTTGAAGTTGTGGGTCTGTCTAAAATTATTCGTGATATTTCTGATCGCAAAAAAATGGAAGCCGAGTTAATTGCTGCTAAACAAAATGCAGAGGCAGGCAACCGAAGCAAAAGCGAGTTTCTTGCCAATATGTCGCATGAAATCAGAACCCCTATGAATGCTGTTTTAGGTTTAACCCGTCTGGCATTGGAAACGGAAATGACCGACAAACAGCGTGATTATTTAACTAAGGTGCAAAGCTCTTCACAGGCTTTATTAATTATTCTTAATGATATTTTAGACCTGTCCAAAATTGAATCAGGGCATTTAGAGATTGAAGACATTGAATTTAATCCGACCGATATGCTGCAAAGTGTTGTTGATTTGTTTGCTGCTACACTGGAGGAAAAAAATCTGGAGCTGTTTTTAGATATTGCAACCGACGTGCCATTGACGATTATGGGCGACCCCTTACGTATTCAGCAGGTTTTGAGCAATCTAGTCAGCAATGCAATTAAGTTTACCCCTAACGGTATGATTTATATTCGCATGGGTCTTGAAGAAAGTAATGGCGATGATTTGCAGTTGCGTTTAAGTGTTCGTGATACAGGGATAGGCATTAAGGAAACCACCTTGAAACAGTTGTTTCATCCCTTTACACAGGCAGATAATTCCATTACCCGAAAATTTGGTGGAACAGGGCTTGGATTAACGATTACCAAACAATTGGTTGAATTGATGGAGGGAGAAATTGCCGTCAGTAGTGAATTAGGCATGGGCAGCACGTTTTCATTCACAATTCATTGTACCAAAGGTCAATCTTATCATTGGATGGAAGACAGTCAATGTATTAAAAATACGCGAGTTTTAATTGTTGATGACCAGCAAACCTCTTGTGCCATTTTAAAAAACATTCTTGAATCTTGGGAGCTTGAAGCTGAAACCGTCTCTTCTGCCAAAGAAGCGTTACAAAAAATTAAGGCGGCTGAAGGTGCAAAAAACCCTTTTGATTTATTACTCTTGGATTGGAAATTAAAAAATACCACGGGATTAGCTTTAGTGCGTGAGCTTAGAGAAAGAAAAGCGAAAGTTCAACCCGCCATTATTATGGTCACCGCACATAAGAAAGAAAAATTATTGGATGAGATGAATAAAACATCTACCCATATCGAAACGATTTTGACTAAGCCAGTCGTGCCATCTTCCTTACTTGATACGATTTTACACGTCTATCATTATAAGATTAAACATGACAAAGCCGTACCTAAAATACAAGCCGACCCTTACGAGCTTGCAAGAACTTTGCATAATAGCCGCATTTTACTGGTAGAAGATAATGCTGTTAATCAGCAAGTGGCAGGGGAGTTTCTTGAAAAAGTGGGTTTGCGTATCAGCATTGCCAATCATGGTGGCGAGGCGGTTGAATGGGTCAAGAAAAAAGAGTTCGATGCTATTTTGATGGATTTACAAATGCCCGAAATGGACGGTTATGAAGCGACAAAAGAAATTAGAAGACTAGCTAATGGACGTGATATTCCCATTATTGCGATGACCGCAGCCGCGATGCAAAATGACAAAGAATTGTGCCTGTCTGTGGGCATGAATGATCATATTGCCAAGCCGATTCAACCTTTAGTGGTAATTAAGACTTTATTACGCTGGCTTAACCCTGCCAGTACAGAAGCGGTATTAACACATTCTCCGATTACAAAAACTAATAATGACCTAGCAGACAAGTTACCAGGTTTTGAACTGGAAGACATTATGATCATGTTATCCAATGATGAAGAAAAATTATTACGCTTATTAATTGCTTTTAAGCAGGAGTTTTCTCCAGAAGTCTCTGAGATAACGAAAAAAATCTCAGAGGGTGACTTAAAAGAGGCAGAAAAATCCTTACACATGCTAAAAGGCTCGGCGGGAAACCTTGGTGCAAAAGAGCTGTACCAAGCCAGTGCAGAATTAGATGCTCAATTGATAGAGGGAATATACGATGCAAAAACCTTATCAGACTGGCTTGAAGCCTTTACTAAAACCGCAGAAATTATTGATAAACTGAAAATAATGCAACCAGAACTAGATTCACCAGAAAATCTGGTCGCACGACAACAGGTAATCGCAGAGCTTGATAGCTTACTTGCAAATGATGATTTTATTAATGATGATTTGCTTGAACGGTTAAAATCCTGCATAGCTGATAATCAACAAAAACAATACAACCACTTAGTGCAGCTTATTATCAATACTGATTATGATAAAGCACGCATCTTATTAAGTGAACTTCAATCAAAAAGGATAGACTCATGAACATTAAGCCCTTTGATTTGGGTCGCTCCCCAACTGTTTTAGTTGTGGACGACTTGCGTAGCAATCAGGAAATACTGGTTGAACTTTTAAAACCTTTTTATAACGTCAAAGTGGCAGGAAATGGTTCGAGAGCTTTAGACATTGCCATGCACACTGCCCAGCCAGACCTTATATTATTAGATATTATGATGCCAGAAATGGATGGCTATCAAGTTTGCCAACGCTTAAAAGAATCGCCTAACACTTGTGATATTCCTGTGATTTTTGTTACTGCTGTTGTCGAAAAAGATTCTGAAACTCGTGGTTTGCAATTAGGCGCAGTTGATTATATTACCAAGCCTTACCATCCTGAAATCATATTGCTTAGAGTGCGTAATCAAATTTTACTTAAAGAGTCGATGGCACGATTACGTCTTGCAGGCAGCGTATTTGAAAACAGCATGGAAGGCATTATGATTACCGACCCTGATTGCAATATCATTAGCGTCAATCCCGCATTTACTCAAATAACGGGTTACAGCATGGATGAGGTTGTTGGCAAAAAACCAAGCATCTTCCAATCGGACAAGCATGAGTCGAAATTGTATCAAGACATGTGGCATGGTCTGCACAGCAAAGGTTACTGGCAGGGGGAAATATGGGATGAAAGAAAAAATGGAGAGCCTCAAGCCAAAATTTTAAATATTTGTTCTGTTTTTAATAAAGAGGGAATGCTTCAATGTTACATGGGCTTTTTTTCTGATATTACCGATCGAAAACGTCATGAAGAAGAAATTAAATGCTTAAGCAATTCTGAGCTTAATATGGCTAAATTGGAAGCAGAAAAAGCAAGTCAGGTTAAAAGCGAATTTTTAAGCAGCATGAGTCATGAATTGCGAACTCCAATGAATGCCGTTTTAGGTTTTGCTCAGATTTTAGAGCTTGAGGACTTAACCCAAGATCAGCATGAAAGTGTTGATGCAATTTTAAGTGCTGGGCATCGCTTATTAGATTTAGTTTGTGATGTATTGGATTTAGCAGAGATTGAAGAAGATAAACTGGCGTTAAACATGGAAAAAATTACTTTAAGTGCCTTAATGGAAAACTGCCTGTCATTAGTAAAGCCTTTAATACAAAACAACAACATCAAGGTCATTGATAAAATAGATCAGTGCAAAAATATAGAGGTAGAAGCAGACTCATTGCGTTTTAAACAGGTTTTGTTAAACCTTATCTCCAATGCGATTAAATATAACAAAAAAGGAGGTAGCATTACTATTTCCTGTGAAAGACCTAAGGCAGACAGGGTAAGAATCAATGTTGAGGATACAGGCGAAGGCTTGTCTTCTGAAGATCTTTCTCAGTTATTTAAACCTTTTGAGCGATTAAGTGCTAAAAATTCTGCTATAGAAGGTACTGGGATAGGCTTGTCCATTAGCAAGAAACTGATGGAATCAATGAACGGCAATATTGGAGCAAGCAGCGTGAAAGGTATTGGTAGTTGTTTTTGGGTTGAAATTCCAATTAGTTGATTCTTCTTTTTTTATTTTATCAGTCATCCGTTGAAGATCACGAAGTGTGCCACTGGCACATAGGACTAAACCGCTCACGCGGTAACTCACTAATTCAATTTCTCCTTCAGTATAACCCCCAGCAATTTTAAGAGTCTTAGATTGTCAAATTGTGTCACGGAATAACTTAGGGAGCTTAATGGCGGTAACGGTATGAAAAAACTTATCGAAGGTGGAGGTGATTGCCTAGTCTGTAGAGTTTAATATCATATCAACGATGTTTTAATACTTCCTTCTTTGATAAAAAAAGGGGGGGTAATAAAATCTCTTAACCCCCTTTTTTCCAAAGAGGGGGACTGAACGCTTACCTGATTACTCAAGACTTCTTTATAAACGTATTTTAAAATTAAGGTGAACAGATTTATCTCAAATATTGCAAGTATATTTAGGTGTATCCATTGTAAAAATAACAGAAAACCAGATGTAAGTTAAGAAATAGGCGCCTTACGAAATAGAGGTTTGTTGTTGGGGCGCAGTGCTTTAAGCCGGCTTTCTTACAAAGTATTGCAGGCTAAAACTTACGCTTTATAAAGTATAAAGCTATCGCCCTGTATACCGAAATTCACTTGCTTGAACGGGTGTTTGTTTATTAAAAAAATGTAGCCCGTATGTAATGAAGTAGAATACGGGTTAATGTTGAATTCTCCTAAGCTTTAATACAATATTGTTCAATAATCTTATGCATATCAGGTATGTGAAAAGGTTTGCTTAAATAATGATTAAACCCTGCATCAGTACCGCGCTTTATGTCCCTTTGAGTTGCATTTGCACTCACTGCAACTATTGGAATTATATGCGTTTTTGGGTTAGCTCGTAATTCATGAAAGGCCTCTATTCCATTAATACCTGGTAGGTTTATATCCATAAGGATTAATGAGATGTCTTTGCTGGATGCAATGCTAATACCCAATTCTGCTGTATGCGTTGAAATGAGATTAATATCAGGAAAACGAGCAATAATTCTTTCTAGCAAATGCAGGTTAGCTGGGTTGTCTTCAATGTAAAGGATTGTTCCTGAAATGTCAGTGCTGACGAATTCCTGCTCATCCAAAATGCTCTCTGTTATTTGATGGGCTGAGCTAATTTGCATAGCTAAAGGTATTTCTGCCCAAAAAGAGGAACCTTGCCCCACTTTACTTTTAAAGTTTATAGTTCCATGCATTTTTTCCATTAACTCTTTGCATACAATTAAGCCAATTCCTGTTCCTTCAATTTCTGAGTTTTCTGCGCCTAGACGTTCAAAAGGTGAAAATAATTTAATTTGATTTTCTTCAGGAATTCCAGGCCCTGTATCTTTAATAATAATGTGCAATCTGTCATTTTCTACAGGCTCACAAATTAGAGTGACCGTTCCTTTTTTGGAATTATATTTAATGGCATTTGATAGTAGGTTTAAGATAACTTGTTTTATTCGCGTATAGTCTGCCAGTATTTGTAAGTTTTCATCCGGTTTGGTTTGTCGCTGAATACTGATCTCATGTGTTTCAGCAAATGGTTTAATCAGTGATATACATTCATCTAATATATCATTGAGCGTAATAGGTTCAATTGATAGATCTATATGACCTGACTCAATTTTACTTAAATCAAGAATGTCGTTTATTAAAGTGAGTAGATGTTTTCCTGACTTTAAAATATAGTCAACGCTATCTTTCTGGTTTTCTGTTAAAGGTTCTTCGGGGTCATCAGTCATTAATTGGCTGAAGCCTAAAATAGCATTTAATGGGGTCCTAAGTTCATGGCTCATCGACGATAAAAATTCTGACTTTGCTACATTGGCTTTTTCAGCATCTTTTTGGGCTTTAGTTAATTCTGATATATTACTCCCCGTACCGCGATAGCCAATAAATACACCATCGTCATTAATAATAGGGCTACCATTGATCATCATGTATAACAGTTCATCATCGGCATTTTTCAGGGTGAATTTAAAGTTTTTTAACGTGTGTTGCTGATCAAGTGTCTCCGTATATTTAGCCCAGTCGTTATCATTTGATTCGTAAATAGATATTAGCTCTCTTTTTTTACCTAAAAATGTATCTAAATCATGGCCGGTCATGGAATGGAATGAATCGCTTAAGTAGGATACTTTATGGTTTTGGTCTGTTTCCCAAATCCAATCAGAAGAGAGTTCGGTTAATTGTTTAAAACGATTTTGGCTTTCTGCAAGTAGTTGTTCGTTTCTTTTTCGTGCTGTAATGTCATGAATTATGCCTACAAATGTTTTTTCACCCTCTGTATTCATGGGCGATACATTTAGCTCAATTGGAAACAAGGTGCCATCCTTTTTTAAGGCCATTAAATCTCTAGCACTGTTGAAAATTCGAGCCTTATGAATGGTTGAGTTTTTAACATATCCATCATGGACTGAACGTAAATTTTCAGGCAGTAACAGACTGATGTTTTTTCCAATAATCTCTGTTTGATGGTAACCAAATATTTTCTCTGCAGTCTGGTTGAAACTTAAAACTAAACTATTTTCATTAATGGTAATAATTGCTTCAGCGGAGTTATCAACAATCGCTCGAACAAAATTATTACTTAGTGGCGAAAACTGCTTAAAACGATTACTGATTTTTGTAGCAATAAATAAAATTAAAATTAATAAGCTAAAGGCTAATGCGATGAGTATGCTTAGTTGGGACCGAGAAAATAAACTATCGTTAAAAGTGGTCGAGGTTGTTGTATAAAAATCAGTTTCCCACATTGCAGCATAATGAATGCCTGCTATAGAGAAGGCTGTGATTAAGGATGAAGTTATGCAGGAAAAAGAGTGTTGTCGTGTTGTTGTATTTCTAATAGGAGAGAAATAAAGAGACACGGTGGAAAACAGTAATGCCAGAACAATAATAACAATAAATTGTTTAGCTTGATAGTGCATTATGGCATCTGCTTTTAAGACTTCCATCCCCAAAAAATGCATAGATACAATGCCTATAGCAAAACAAAAGCAACTCACGTAAAAGTGTGATTTTTTGTATTTTTTTTTCGTTAAAAGGGTTGTATATATACCACCGGCAATGATCGCAGGCGGTATTGATAGCAGGGTCATGTAGAGATCGTAGGCAATAATAACGGGCAAATGAAATGCCAGCATACTAATAAAGTGCATGGCCCATATACCAAGGCCAAAAACTAATGAGCCACTAGCAACCCATATGTAACTCTGAGAGGGAGTATCAGCATTGTTTATAACTTGAACTACCTGATTGACGGCTAGGGAAGCCAGAAACATAATAAAAACTGATAATGCCACTGTGCTTAAATGATAGTTTGCTATCATTTGTTGGCTACTATTTATTATTGAATGATTAAAATGCCAGAATTCCATGATTTCTCCTTTATTAACTGTTTTATACAATGTTTTCGTCACCTTTAATTTATATAATACAAATCAACTGGTTATGATTTTGGCGAAGGTGTTGTTATAAGGTCTATATTTTTTATGGATATTAATGAGATATTTGATTGTAAATACCATTTTGAAGTGGTAATAAGCCAACTTCAGGCAGATTAACAAAGAGCGCTTTTATGACTTCTCTATGGTCAATAAAGATAGCTGGTTTGTCTTTTAGCTGACATTGAAATATTGTGTCGCTACAGACCGCTCCGTTCCTTAAGTAGTGTATTTTGTTGAGTAGCTGTAGTTGATTGGTGTTGATATTAATACCTGTTTCCTCTCTTAGTTCACGTACTGCTGCCTGTATAGCTGTTTCATTCTGATTAATATGGCCTCCGGGAAACGTATAGCCATGTCTGTAACTGTTCTTTATAAGTAAAACAGAGTTATCTACCCAGACAGCAACTTGTGCACCATGTGTCGCATGTTTACTAAGCTGCCAGTAATATTGCATAACAGGGTATGCACAACGATATAGGCAGCGGTATAAGAAATTGATAATGACAGTCATTGGTGTTCCTTTAATGATGAATTAATGCGCGAATATTTAATGTATTTGTTACACACTTGGTTTGTTTAGAAGGAAAGTCACTTGTTACTTTTTTTCTTATTGGTTTTTCATGGGTGATTTTTATTTCGTTGCTCACCTGGTTTTGTAGATAATTTTTAAAGTCGTGCTTTAACTCTGGGTGTAATAAGCCCAATTCAACGGTCGCTATTAGAAAACCTAGTTTTGTTCCACAGTCATATCGCTTCCCAGAAAACTGATAAGATAATACCTTTTCTTCAGTTAGCAATTTCGCAATGGCATCTGTTAATTGAATTTCATCACCACTGCCTTTTTGGGTGTTTTCTATTTTGTTAAATATTTCAGCTGTTAAAATATAACGACCAACTACGGCAAGGTTGGAGGGGGCATTTTCTGGTTTTGGTTTTTCAATTATTTGTTCAATTAAAGCGGCTGAATTTGATGAATCCCCCGTTTTCACGATACCGTATTTATCCGAATCTGATATTTGGATTGGTTCAACGCCCAATATTGAACATTGCTGTTTTTCATAAAGCTCAACCATCTGCTTCATGCAGCCATCAGACCCATTTTCAATCAAATCATCCGCTAGGATAACGGCAAAGGGTTCATTACCAATAACGGGTTTTGCACAATAAACAGCATGCCCTAAACCTAATGCTTCTGGTTGGCGAATAAAAATGCAGGATACATGATCAGGAACCATGTTTTTAAGTTGATTAATACTTTCCTGTTTATTATGTTTGCTTAGTTCGTGTTCCAGTTCATAAGCTTTGTCAAAATGATTGGTGATAGATTCTTTGTTTCGACCGGTGATGAATATCATGGTATCAATTCCGGCTTCGACAGCTTCATCAACCGCATATTGGATTAGTGGTTTGTCGACTATGGGAAGCATCTCTTTAGGACTTGCTTTGGTCGCGGGAAGAAACCGAGTACCCAGACCTGCGACAGGAAATACTGCTTTAGTGATTTTTTGTTGCATTTCATTTCTCCATTAGAATAACGCTATAAAGCGTGGGGATCAGAGGGATAAGTTTTTCTAGCAAAGGTGTTTATCTGTCCGATACTGCGCATTGCTAACTGTTCTAACTGGCAAAAAACCGAGGTTGGTAAATAATTGATCAATAAAGCACAAATCAATGTATTGATTGTTCTTCTAGGTTCTTTAAGTAAAATTTTAAAGTTAGTTTTGATGGCCATTAAAATAAGCTTTAAAGCCATGGCTGAATCTCTAGAACGAACGGCACGTCGGCTCAGATAGCGTAATTGATAGGCTTCAGCTAAAGAGCCCCATTTTTTGACACAATCTGGGGCTTTGGATTGAAGGTGTTGTCTGGTTCTTTTCCAGCTATCAAATTGATTAACAACATTGGCTGATAAGCCGCTATTATTAACGCGATAATAGGTAAGAGCAGGTGCAATACCTTCAAATACCCAACTGGTTTCAGTTGCAATGCGTAACCAACAATCAATGTCTTCTGATTGTCTAAGTGTTTCATCAAAAAACCATGTTCGTTTTTCGCTATGACTGCTACCCACAAAACCTATGTCGTCCAAAACAGGTTTTCTTATGACAGGGGCTGAACCATTACCGACAGGGTTGCGACAAAAAATATCCTCTATGCTGATATTTTTTAATTTGGGTATTTGTTTAATACCTAATTCTTTATCGTCATCATCAATAAAAATAGAGGGGCTATAGCTAACCCCCACTTTGGGGTTGCTAAGTAAATGGTCTAGATGAAATTTCAGTTTGTCAGCTGCCCAATAGTCATCTGCATCTAAAAAAGCGATGAACTGGCCTTTTGCATGATGAATGCCTGTATTACGAGCACCGGCAAGTCCAAGGTTTTTTTGTTGAATAATTCGGATGCGAGGGTCTTTATAAGCTCGACAAATTTCCCTGCTATTATCGGGAGATTGGTCGTCGATAATTAACAGTTCAAAGTTTCCGTAGCTCTGATTAAGTACAGATTGAATAGCCAGACGAATGTATTTTTCAACATTATAAACAGGCATGATAATAGATATTAAATTCATAGCGGATATCCTATTGTTTGTTGATATGTAATAGTTGAGCGGTAAGCGGTATGGGTAGACACCACCAGAAAAGTAAAGCAAAAAGGGTAGCGAAACTTCGCTTTGGAGATATGATAAAAACTTGCCAGTCAGACTTTATTGCTCGTTTTATATAATTTAAACCAATTAAAGCAGGGTCTCCTTGTCTTAAAGCACGCCGGGCAAGGTATCTAAGATAAATAGCTTGTGCGGTATGGAAATGATCAACTATAAAAGAGGGTGCGTAGATGGCTACTTTTTTAGTTAATGTTTGCCAGCCTTGTTCCATCTTGTCTAACGATGAAGATAGGCTGTTTGTTTGAGTTCTGTAATCCATTAATACTTCGGCTACGCCAGCTATATCCCATTTATCATCCAAGGCAATGCGAATTAGCCATTCCTGATCTTCGGCATAATTCATACTGGTATCAAAACCGGCACTTTCGTTAAATAGTTGTTTAAGACACATGATATTGGAGCTAGTACAGAGATGGTTTTCAACGAGTAAGTCGTAGGCTGTTAATGGTTTTTTGGGAATCGCTGAATATTGATGCAAAGATTTACCTGATGGGCTGGTAAAGCGCACTCTCGAATAGCACACACCAAGCTTTGAATTTTGATTAAAAAAATCAACTTGAGTTTGTAGTTTATTAACATGCCAAATATCATCAGCATCTAAAAAAGCCAGGTATTTTCCGCGAGCAATTTTTTCGCCTAAATTACGTGCAGCTGATACACCACGGTTTGGGGTGTGAATAACTTGGATACATTGTTGTGTTGCTAATTGATTGGCTAATTGAGCACTGCTATCAGTTGATCCATCATTAACAATAATAATTTCCCAACGTGTAAAGCTTTGTCGCTGTACTGATTGAACAGTTTCACATAAGGTTTTTTCAGCGTTATAACAAGGAATGATAACTGAAACTAATGGCTTGTGTTTGGTATTCATGATCATACCTCCTGTTTTGGTAATTTAGTATTTGATTGCATAGTTTCTATTTGGCTAATAAGGCTTAATAGTTTTGGGTCGGCTGTTTCAGAAACTAAGTTTTTAAGATAAGGATAAGCTTGTTCTAGTAAATGACCGTGAGTGGTTTTTGATGCTTTATAGGGGGAAGATTGTTTTTTTGAATTTTTAGCTGATAAAAACCAGCAACCCAATAGATAGATTGGGATAAGTAAGGTGTGGGCTAATAGAATTGCGTAGCCTACAGTTTCTATCTGCTTAGAGTAAACAGCTGCATAAATACTTAAACTTAAACACAGGGTAAAGACTAGATTCCATTTGAAATCAATACTGGGTTTATTAATTGCCCGTAGCATTTGGGCACATGTTTCAGCGGCAGGTCTAAGAATGCCGGATAAAGTTAGGATGACTAATAAGGGAATGGCATGCTGCCATTTCTCACCAAAAATTAAAGGTACATACCAAGATGCCAAGAATGCTTGGCTACTGAAGACGACAACAGATAAACCAATAATAAGGAGCAAGCCCTTTTTAAAGGCCTGTTGAAATACACGTGTGTTATTTTTTAGGCTACATAAATGAGGGTAAAAAGCGGTATTAAATGCTGTAGACAATGAGAGTGTTAAACCTAATCCCGCATTGATTGCAAAATAGTAGATACCCAGAATATCTAAGCCAAAGAAATAACCAATCAATAACCTATCAATGTGGCGACGAGATGTCGCACATATTTCAGCGCCTAGTACCTGTCCTGAAAAACTAATAATTTGTTTTGTTTCCTGAGGATAAGTTTTATTGTCAGGATGCCAATTTTGGATATGGCGATAATAAATTACCCAACAGGGAGCAACAATCACCTTAGGAATAATAACGGACCAAATGCCGAAACCGGATAATGCTAAAGCTGCAGATAATAAGTTATCCAGTGAAACCTGAGAGCCATTTGCAAAAGCAGTAATATTTAGACGATTATCACGTTGAATTAAATATACATGCACTAAAGCCCAAGGGTAAATGAGATAGGGTATTGCCAGTACGAGAACTAGAAAAAATATAGAGTCATCCTGGTAAAAAACAGCTAACGGTTGAGCTAAAGCACATTGCAATGCAAATAGAGTTAAGCATATTTGCCAATTAAGGCGATAAACTGTATTGCAAACAGAATGTAATTTACTATCAGTTGTTTGGATTATTTTTGCACCTATGCCATTACGAGTAAGGGTTTGTACGATTTCTTGTAGAGTCATAGCAATAGCAATAACACCAAACTCATGCGCGCTTAGCATTCTGGCTAAAATGACTGCAGTTGCTAAGCGTGTAATTCGGATGCTTACCTCGGATGTTAGCATGTAAACCATATTTCGCCACAGTGAAACTGAATGGTTAGCAGAGTTAAGCGTGCTCATAGTGTTCTTCTGCTGCTGAATAGTTAAAGTGACAACGATCCATTCCTTTTTGGAAATTTGATTGAATTGAGGTTCTCATTGGTTTTGGGTTAAAAATTGTATGTCCTGTTTGCTCAATGCGAGTTAAATAGCGAGAAGGAGTAAACTGGTCAACATGACAGCCTGGAATATTAAGTCTATTGCTTAAGTCAGCTCCCTTATTTGAATAAAACAAGTTAAATGGTGTACGGCCTGCTGCTAAAGCTAATACTGCAGTGTGATAACGAACTGCAACAATTAAACGTGAGATCATTAAAATAGCCTGTAATAACTCCCAGCTGGGCATAAGCGTTGAGTATTCAAAAAGGTCTAGTATTTTTGCTTCTGGGCACTGCTGTTTAATGGCATTGGCAATATGTCTATCGGTATCATGCTTTGAAACATTTGATTGAATGAGCAATACAGGCTGGTATTTATGCTCTTTAAGCTGCTTGCATAATAATGAAATATTTCTTATAAACAGCGCATTATCAACTGGGTAAAGGTCATTAAATTCTCGTATAGAGATAACAGCGCTACGGGGGGCTCGAAGTTTGGTTAATATTTCTGCAGCAGTTTTAATGGCTTTATTAGATGTGCTCAAAATAAATGCAGTATCGTACGAGAGAGAGCATTTAACACCAAGGCTACTCAGGGTGTTATAGCTTTGCTGGTCTCTAACAACGACTGTTCCCAGCTGTTTAAGATGTGTGCTTAAAAGCTTTAAAGCGATACCGCTACAGGAGGAAGGAATTGACTGGCCAAATAAAAATGTTGTCTTGGGTGATAGTCTGAGTTGTTTTAAATTTTTTAAAAAATTTCGAGTAAGCAGCCAAGGACGGGTGTTATTAAAAATATCCCCCCCTACGCTTATATAAGAATCGCAACCTGAAAGGTTCTTTCTATATTGAATTGTTTTGGCAGCGTCTCCTGATTTGTTTTTTAGTGTGCTATAGACTGGATAGTCTTCTAGTAATTGCGATAAGGCAGCATAAATTGCTGCATCACCGATATTGTTATATGAGTAGGTATTGATTAAACCAATGTTCATGCTTCGCTCCTGTTGTTTTAAACAAGATAGAGCAAGCTATATGCCATTAGTGTAATCGTTTGAATCTATTGGCTAAAGTGTATTTTTAAACCTTTTTAATATAACGTATTGAGCATATAAAACTTGTTAGAGTTGCAATCTGCAAAAAAGAATCGTTTTTTTTGCAGATTGCAACTCTAACATTGAATAAAAAAGACGCTTTAAAACCAAAAATAACAGTGTGTGTTTTGTAATGCTTTGTAATTCAATGGATACAGAGTGTATGAATAGACTTGGCATTGGCATTGCAATTAAGTGAGTTAACCCTCCTTAATTTGATAGGTGCCAAGATGATAAACACAAAAGATTTAAGTAATACATCACTATTGAAACTTAATAGCACTCCATTTGCTCCAGAGAATAATTTGTCAGGTGGTTTTAGCTTATTTTCGGTCCCCATTAGAAACTGCAAAATGCAGCAAGCCATTGACACTATAATTCAACATGCACAAAAAAAACACTCGGCTAATTTTGCTTTTGTTAATGCGGATTGCTTGAATAAAGTTTGGAATCAGGAATGGTATAGAAAGGTATTGTTAAGGATGGAAGAGGTTTATGCCGATGGTATTGGGGTTAAGCTGGCGGCAAAAATGAAAGGCATACAAATTAGTGAAAATGTTAACGGTACAGATTTATTTCCACTATTGTGTCAAAAAGCTGCCAAAAATGGATTGAAGATATTTTTGTTAGGTTCTAGAGCTGATGTTGTCGAGCAATGTGCAAAAAATATGCAAAAGCGCTTTCCTGAGCTGGTTATTGCAGGTACTCAACATGGTTATTTTCATGAATGGGAGTCTGAGCAGGTCATCAATAATATTAATAATTCGGCAGCGGATATTGTAGTGGTGGCTTTGGGTGCACCTCTACAGGAATTTTGGGCTGATCATTATAAAAAAGAACTATTGGCACCTGTTTGCATTGGTGTAGGAGGCTGTTTTGATTTTTATTCTGGACGTATTCCTAGGGCACCCTTATGGCTTAGAGCGCATTCAATGGAATGGGTGTGGCGCCTAATGCAGGAACCTAAAAGAATGTGGCAACGCTACATTATAGGTAATCCGTTGTTTTTATATCGAGCCTGGAAACTATCACATTCATTGGGAGAAGATCATGTCTAACCGTCATCAAAGCATAGAGAAACAAGCTGTTAATTATTTTCAAGCAGATTATTCCAGTGAAGTTATTAGAAGTTTGGTCGTTAAAGAAAGGCTTACATTATGGCAAGTATCTTCAAAATGCTGTGTTGTTGTTAAACGCACCATGGATATAGTTATTTCATTTGTAATGTTACTCATATTAATGCCTCTGTTTTTAATAGTCGCAGTATTAATTCGGCTTGAATCACCTGGCTCCGTGTTATTTAGTCAAACACGGGTAGGTATGTATGGTAAACCATTCCGGTTTTGGAAGTTTCGCTCTATGCGTATGGATGCGGAACAAACTAAAAATCAGTTAAAAGAAAATGCCATGTCACATGGGGTGAGGTTTAAATTAAAACAAGACCCTAGAGTCACAAGAATGGGCGCTTTCATTCGTAAGTATTCAATAGATGAATTACCACAATTGTGGAATGTTTTAATTGGTGATATGTCACTGGTTGGTCCAAGGCCGGCGCTACCAAGTGAGGTTAGTGCTTATGACTTAGCTGATAAACAACGGTTAAGTGTTATGCCAGGTATTACCTGTATTTGGCAAGTATCTGGGCGTTCAGATATTCCTTTTAAACAACAAGTTTCATTGGATATTAAATACAAGTTGTCTCAATCTATTTGGCAAGATATAAAATTATTATTTTTAACTATTCCAGCTGTTGTATTAGGTAAAGGAGCTTATTAGTTATGAAAATTGTTATTTTATCAGGCAAGGTTAAAGGGGTATTAAGTGAGCTGACTACCGGTGAAGCAATAGGGTCATTACCGCTAGTAAATAAACGATTACTTAATTTTACTTTAGAGGTATTACAGGAACAGCTTCAGGTGTGCTGCTTTCAAGTTTTAAGTTGCGGTAGATCAAAAGAATTTATTAATAGAATATCAGAACATTTGGACTGGGAATGTTCCTTGCTAGAGTTTAAGGGGGATTCTGAATATGACTCTGAAGAGGTTTTATGGTTAAGAGATGATGTTTTATATGATATGGACTTTTGTCAATTAATTAATGAGGCTCGATTAGCAGAGAGGCAATCAACCGTGTTTGTTTCTAATAATACCCCAGTTATATTTTATCAAAAAAATAACGGCTGGAATAAATTGCCGGTTTCTTTTTCAGATACAAACACGACGAATGATTTATGTCATGATCTACTAACTACACATTCGTGGGATAGAGAAGATATAAGGTTTGGCACGTGTTACATGGTTGATTCAATAAAAAACTATTACCATTATTCAATGAATTTGTTAAAAGGTAACTTTAAGACGATTATTTTAGATTTTCATCAAAAAGGCTTAAGCCTAGTAAAAGGTAAGCATGTAGATATTGATATATCAAGTCAACAGCAGAGTTATGCGTATTTGGGAGATTCAGTCTATGTACACCCATATTCACAGTTACATGAGCAGGTTATATTCTGTGCAAATAACTATGTTGATAGTTTTGTTGATATAAGTGATAGTATTGTTTTGCCTGGTGTGTACATTGGTTGTTACTTGAATATTAAAAATGCCGTGGTGACCAGTAGTTCAGTCATCCAGGTTGATACCGGTAATGTGTTACCTATCGAGGATAAAACAATGATTGCAGAAATAGTAATAGCTGCTGGGTAGGTGTTGATTGACTAATAACAAGAAAGTAGTGCAATTGTGGCCTTTATGGCGACAGTTAATGGTTGCCTTGGTTGCAAGCATGATTCTTATTGCTACTTGTGCGGGCATGTTTCAATACCAGACAGAGACGCAGGCAATGCAGCAGTTATTAGCGCGCCAAAACAAAAAGAATTTTCAATTGCTTCAAGCGGCCATTGTCGAGCCCATTATTTCAGAAGATTTACCTGTATTAGACAGCTTTGTTACTCTGTTGTCGGAGCAGGACAAGGATCTATTTAGTGTTGATATTTATAATGTTGATGCTAAGCAAATACTGAGTTGGCAGCGATCGATGCAGTTACCTGAAAAGCCTTTAATGTCCTATAGTGAAAATATTATTTTGCATGGCCAATTTTTTGGTGAGCTTAGAGTATCCTGGTCAGTGGATCATTTCTTTCAGTTAATAGAACAAAAAATATTTCATACTCAACTTTTTTTAGTGGTCATGCTGTTAAGTATGACATTCATGGCAATGGTATTGTTGCTTAAACTGATTGTTAGCCCTATTAAAGTCATTAATAGGCGAGTTTCCCATTATTTAACTGGCGCGAGTGGGATTCACTTGAAACGAAACAGTAGCTCCCAAGAATTCTCTCAATTAGAAACTTCAGTTGCTATTTTAGGTAAAGCATATGCAAATCAAGTCATTATTGAAAATGAGCTGCGCGAAACCAAGCAGGAAATTGAAGCGTTAAGTCAGCGTAATGATTTGATTTTAAGCTCTGCTGGTGAAGGTATATTTGTTGTTGATTCTCAGGCTTTGACTATTTATGTTAATCCGGCAGCAACTGAAATGACAGGCTGGGAAGCCGAAGACCTGATGGGAAAAGGTTTAAAGTGTTTGTTTAGAAAAGCGGGTAGACAGTCTAGAACGTGTCAGGATTGTGTTAATTCAGAAACAGTTTCCAATGATATTAAAAATTGTGATGTCTATTCAAGCTTTATGAATGGTGAGGTTCACCATGTTAGTCATGAGTTTTTTTTGCATAAAGATGGTCATTCATTTCCTGTTGAATATGTAAGTACGCCCATTATTGAAAATGAACATATGAGTGGTGCGGTCATTATTTTTAAAGATATTAGTCAGCGGATTATTTCTGAACAACAGCTTAAAGACAGTGAATCGCTAAAGCAGGCAATGTTAAGTTCTAGTCTTGATGCTATTATAACGGTAGATCAGGAGGGTTTAATTTGCGAATTTAATCATGCTGCTGAACACATGTTTATCAGAAAGAAAGAGGATGTTTTAGGGGAGAAAATGGTTGAGATTATTGTCCCTCCGGTGTATCAGGAAGCACATCAAAAAGGGTTTAACAATTATTTGCTTACAAAACAGAGTAAAGTGTTACGTCAGCGTATTGAAGTTTCTGCTATGCGCTCTGATGGGGAAGAATTTCCAATTGAGTTAGTCATTACGCCGATTACTTTGCATGAAAAAATATTTTTTACTGCATTTATGAGCGATATTACTGAGCGGCAACGTGCCAAAAGTGATATTGAGGAAGCACGAAAACAAGCAGAAAAAGCAAGTATAGCTAAGTCTCAGTTTCTAGCGGCAATGAGTCATGAAATTAGAACGCCTTTAAATGCCATTATTGGTATTAATGATTTATTACAAACAACAGAGTTAAGTCCTGAGCAATGGGGTTATGTTCAAATTGCAGAGCAGTCTGGCTTTGCTTTAAGAGAAATTATCAATAATATTTTGGACTTCTCTAAAATTGAAGCGGGCAAGTTAGAACTTGAATTACAGCAAACAGATATTGTTGAATTAATTGATTCTATTGTTTTGATCATGGCACCTAAGGCTGTAGAAAAAAACCTGGATCTTGTTGCTGTCATTAACTACCCCATTCCAGACACTATAGTTATGGACCCTGTAAGAATAAAGCAGGTGTTACTTAACTTGGTTTCAAATGCGATTAAATTTACCGAAAATGGCTTTGTTGAAATTCATCTGGATGTTGAAAGCAAAAAAAATCAAGGATGTTCAATTGAAATTTCTATTATAGACAGCGGTATTGGAATCGCTAAAAATATTCAGCACAGTTTATTTGATGAGTTTACCCAAGCCGATTTAACAACAACGCGTAAATATGGTGGAACAGGATTGGGTTTGGCTATTGCCAGCCGTCTGGTGAATATGAGTGGAGGGAGACTTTGTGTTGAAAGTATCGAAGGGGAAGGTAGTCGTTTCTATTTCCGTTTAAATGTTAATGTTGAAACATTAATTCAGTTTAAACCTATAGATGTAAATTGCTGGATTTTTGATAGAGGGACCAAAGGCGAAAAAGGTGCTGAATTATTTAACAAGCAGTTAAAGCCTTTGGTTAAAAGCGTTCAAACGCTTGCATCCTGGAATGATATGGTTATTTCAGAGCAGCCTAGTATTGTTTTTTTTGATGAAATGCAATTAGCTTATTTTAGTAAGGAAGAAGTTGAACAGTTTAAAAATGAAAAACCAGAAAACTGTTTAATTGTACTCGTGGTTAATAACCTTCAAAAACAAGTTAATAAGGAATGGCTAAATGTGTTTGATGAGCGACTTATAAAACCTATCCCCATAAAATCCTTAAAATTGTTTTTATCCAATCATCTTTATCCTAGTAAAACTGAACATAAAACAAGTGTCGATATTGATGAGAGTAACGATATAACAGTATTTTCTGGTGTAGGTTTTCGTATTTTGTTGGTTGAAGATAGTTCTGTTAATCAACTGGTTATTAAATCCATGTTGGAAAAAGAGGGTTTCTATGTCGATGTTGCTGATAATGGGCTAGTGGCTACTGAAAAAGTAAAGAATGAGACTTTTGACTTAATATTAATGGATTTATCGATGCCTGTTATGGGAGGTGTTGAAGCGACAAAGATTATTCGTAAAGGGAGTGTGCTGAATCAGAGGGTTCCTATTATTGCTTTAACAGCTAATGCCTTTAAGGAAAATAGGCAACAGTGTTATCAGGCTGGTATGAACGGTTTTCTTGCAAAACCAATTACGATGGCTCATTTATCTGAAGAAATAGAAAAACATTTAAGTACATCATCAAAAACCAGAAATGATAATTCACAAAATCAAACAAAGGCAGATGGCTGTAACATAATTGATGCTTCAGTATTAGAAACTCTGAAACAAGAAACCTCTAAAGAGGTCTTTCCTAGTTTGCTAAATGCTTTTTTAGAGCACGGTGAAAAACGAGTAAAAGCAATTGAAGAGGCATGTAAAGTAAATGATTATAAGGGTTTGGAAAATGAAGTGCATACGCTGAAAAGTGAGTCAGCTACTTTTGGTGCAATAACACTGGCTGAATTAACAAAAAGGATTAATTTGCTTTGTAAGCAAGGAAAAGAAAAACAGGCTGTTGTTGAAGCTAATAGTATTAAAGAGCATTGGCAGGATGTGCGTGAAGAATTAGTGAAATATTTATAATAAAAAATATTTTCTGTTTATAATCCAGTAGTGTTTATATGGAATGTGAATAAGTCTATGAAGTCCAATAATTCCCCCTCTGTTTTACTCATTGAAGATAGTCTAACCCTGAGTCTTGTTTATCAGGATTATTTGCGAAATGAAAACATCCAGCTACACCATCTTGAAAATGGAGTAGATGCCTTGGACTTTATCGATAAAAATATCCCCGAGGTTGTTTTTCTGGATTTAAAATTACCCGATATGGATGGTATGGATATTTTAAAAACCATTCATCAGAAAAAACTTCCTTGTACGGTTGTCATTATTACAGCGCATGGCAGTGTTGATATTGCAGTGGATGCAATGCGTTACGGTGCTTTTGATTTTCTTGAGAAGCCTTTCAACGGCAAGCGCTTATTAGTCACCTTACGAAATGCACTAAATAGTCGATCATTGCATGACGAGGTTGAGCAATACCGGCAAGATAGTCGAAAACAGTTTCATGGCTTTATTGGGGCATCTCTGGCAATGCAAGCTGTTTATCGCATTATAGAAAGTGCGGCACCTAGTAAAGCCACAGTATTTATTACCGGAGAGAGTGGCACAGGTAAAGAAGTCTGTGCAGAAGCTATTCATAAACAAAGTCCAAGAAAAGATAAGCCTTTTATAGCCCTTAATTGTGCAGCTATTCCTCATGATCTGATGGAAAGTGAAATTTTTGGGCACGTTAAAGGTGCTTTTACAGGTGCTGCTACTGAACGAAAAGGTGCGGCTTTGCTTGCCAATGGTGGCACCTTGTTTTTGGATGAAATCTGTGAAATGGATATTGATTTACAATCCAAGCTTTTACGTTTTATTCAGACAGGTAGTATTCAGAAAGTAGGTAATTCTAAAACTGAAGAAGTCGATGTGCGTTTTATTTGTGCTACAAACCGTAACCCACAAGAAGAAGTAAAAGCAGGTCGCTTCAGGGAAGATCTGTTTTATCGTTTGCATGTTATTCCAGTTCAATTGCCGGCATTACGTGAAAGAGAGAATGACATCTTGTTAATTGCTGATAGCTTTCTGTCAAGTTATTCGACTGAGGAGAGTAAAGACTTTTCAGGTATGTCACCTGAATGTGAAGTTATTTTCCTTAACTATTCGTGGCCAGGCAATATTCGTGAATTACAAAACGTAATAAGAAATATTATCGTGTTGAATAATGCAACTTTGGTTCATAAAGAAATGTTGCCGCCACCCTTAAATTCGTTTGACACTGGAAAGGCAGGCTTTCAGCTAATGCCCTTAGCTGACGGCAATGACTTTAACGGTGAGGAAGGTGAAATTATTCCTCTTTGTATGGTTGAGAAACAAGCGATAGAAAGAGCAATTAGTTTTTGTAATGGTAATATCCCTCAAGCAGCTGCATTGCTTGACGTGAGTCCGTCAACAATTTACCGAAAAAGGCAAACTTGGCAAGAGTCAGTTTAACAATTCAGAGGTGACAGCTGTTTTGAAGCAGGGTAGGCTGAGGCTGAAGGCGTTAGTTTAGCACTTTGTAGCTGGTTGAAGCTTGTGTAATACGGGTAGCATTGTTGGTCCCCGTATTACACTATAGTACGAGAAAATGTAAGGAGTTTACTCTTCTTTGTAAACTCAGTGCTTTGTTGTAAAGTGTTGCATTTATAATTTTATTTTTGCTATTAAATTAAAAAGTGATAGCTATTTTTCACTCCACAATATTGGAAAGGCACTACGGACACGCTCAATATCCTCGGGACTCGCATTTTTACCTTGTAGGGTAACTAGCAGGGAGTGAATATCCTGAGTATTGACTTTAAAAGTGCGTTTTGGGTTTGTATCAAGCGATTTAGACAGTTGCTTGA
>ENA-ORXI01001067-ORXI01001067.1-sediment-metagenome-genome-assembly--contig:-NODE-1067-length-21996-cov-17.337789_pt1 | contig 21996 bp, 22 predicted proteins | sample MGYA00237861_ERZ511468 | MGnify/ENA primary metagenome ERZ511468 (study PRJEB26299, sample SAMN06266213) | sediment metagenome | isolation source: Hudson Canyon methane seep mesocosm | place...
GAGTTGGTCGCATTGGATAATGCTGAGATTAAATATTCCACGGTACAGAACTGGTATCCCGGTGATGAAAATGGTGTCGGTGGCATTTATAATTTTGTAACCAAACGTGCCGAATGTCGTGGTGTGAATTCTAAAGTGTCTTGGACACAAGTAGAAACTGGTTCAGCGATTACCTGGAAATATCCTAGTTGTGTCTTAATTGGTGATAATTCAGTCGGTGAGTTTTATTCGGTTGCCTTGACCAATAATTATCAGCAAGCTGATACTGGCACTAAGATGATTCATATAGGTAAAAATACCCGCAGCACGATTATCTCTAAAGGTATTTCGGCTGGGAAATCGCAAAATACCTACCGAGGCTTAGTTCGTGTCGGTAAAAATGCAGAAAATGCCCGTAATTATACGCAGTGTGATTCTTTATTAGTAGGTGATAAATGCGGCGCGCATACTTTTCCGTATGTTGAAGTGAAACAGCCTTCCGCGCAAGTCGAGCATGAAGCTACCACCTCTAAAATCAGTGAAGACCAATTGTTTTTCTGTCAACAGCGCGGCTTATCCGCTGAAGATGCGGTATCAATGATTGTTAATGGGTTTTGTAAACAGGTTTTCAAGGAGTTGCCGATGGAGTTTGCGGTTGAAGCACAGGCTTTATTGGGATTGAGCTTAGAAGGCTCGGTGGGGTAAAGCTTGAACAAAGAGCCAAATAAAATAACGGATCTTGATTTAAAAACTAAAGCTAATTTTACGGTTTTAATTTTTATAATTTTTGTCATTGTTTTGGGTATTTACGTTTACAAATTTAATTCTCTTAGCTTCTCTTCAATTCATTCAGATTGGGGAGCATTTGGTGGTTATTTTGGTGGAGTACTTAGTCCAGTTATTTCTGCTTGTGCCGTTTATTTAATAGCACAAACGTATAATTTACAAAAAACTGAATTAAAAGAATTAAAAGATGCACAGGCTAAACAGCTTAACCTAGCGGCTTTTAGTGCCTCTCTTAACGCGAATCTAACTCATATAGGTATTTTGCAGTCTGAAAAATCATCCTTATTAAGTGAGTTTATTGATTTACCTAGTGATAAAGAGTTGGCATTAAGAGCTCAAGACCTTTTTGATCATGCAAATTATGGGTTTGGTGATCCTGATGATGAGGGTTTTGAAGAGTATGTAAATGAACAAATATCTGCACAGCACGAATATGATGGGGTGCTAAAAGGTATTAAAGAAGACAAAGGTGACTATTTTATTTTTCTAATTAAGCGCGTTATTGAGATCAAAACTGAAATTGATGAGCTTATGGGTGAAAATAGTCAATTAAAGACAAAAATTGATAAATTTTGTTTTAATTCAACTTATTTTAAATTTAGGTAAAAATATAATGCTTAGCATAAAAAATCTTCATGTCAGCGTAGGTGATAAGCCTATCCTTAAAGGTGTTAACTTAGAGATCAACGCAGGCGAAGTGCATGCCATTATGGGGCCTAACGGTGCAGGTAAAAGTACTTTATCTCATGTGTTGTCAGGTAAGTCTGGATATACCATCACTGAAGGAACAGTTACTTATAAAGGTAAAGATTTATTGGAGATGGATCCTGAGATAAGAGCGCGTGAAGGTGTGTTTTTGGCGTTTCAATATCCTGTAGAAATTCCAGGTGTGAGTAATATTTATTTATTGAAAGCAGCGTTAAATGCAATGCGTACTCATCAAGGCTTGCCTGAAGTGGATGCTTTTGATTTTTTAACTTTGGTTAAGGGTAAAGTTAAATTATTGGAAATGGATGAGACGTTTTTATATCGCTCAGTCAATGAAGGTTTTTCTGGTGGTGAGAAAAAACGTAATGAAATCTTACAGGCAGCTATTTTAGAGCCGAGTATGTGCATTTTAGATGAAACCGATTCGGGTTTAGATATTGATGCTTTAAAAGTGGTAGCGGCGGGTGTGAACTCATTACGTGCAGCGGATCGTTCATTTTTAATGATTACCCATTACCAGCGTCTTTTAGATTATATTAAACCAGATATTGTGCATGTTTTAGCGGATGGTAGAATTGTTAAATCAGGTGGTCCTGAGCTAGCCTTAGAGCTAGAAGCAAAAGGTTATCATTGGGTTGAAGAGCAGGTAGCATAATGAGTGCCGAGCAAGTAAATAGCCAATACCCTGCTGAATATGAAAAAGTCGAAGCTTTATTGCCTGGGCAATCTGTTAGCTGGTTAAGCGCTTTAAGAAAGCAAGCGCTAGCATCTTTTTCGAGCAATGGTTTTCCCTCATTAAGAGAAGAAGAGTGGCGTTATACTAACGTTTCTGCCATTGAGAAAAAATTATTTAGCCCTGTGCTGCATGATGAAATAGGTGCGGTGGATGTTGAAAGTTTAAATGCCTATCGTCTTGAAAATGCCTGGACTGTAGTTTTGGTAGATGGTCATTTTTCTGCTGCCTTATCTGATTTAGAAGGTTTGCCCGATAGTGTTCGTGCCTTGGATATGGCAAGTGCTTTAGAGCAATATCCAGATGATTTGCAGAGTTATTTTGGGCAAGCAGTCAGTCATGAACAGCATAGTTTTATCGCCTTTAATGCCGCATGGTTTACTGATGGTTTGTTTATTCATGTGCCAGCTAAAGAGGTTTTAAGCAAGCCAGTACAGGTTATTCATGTGGTGACGCAAGCTGATTATATGAGCAATACGAGACATATTATTGCTGTTGATGAGATGGCTCAAGCTGAAGTCATTGAAACATTTATCGGTTGCGATGATGCATATTTATCAGCTGCGGTGACGGAAGTTTTTATTGGCAAAAATGCTGATTTAACTTTATATAAACTGCAATTGGAAGGTGAGAAAGCCTATCACTTTGGCGGAACTTACGTTAAACAAGCAGCTGACGCTCGCTTTAAACATCATAATTTTGCTTTCGGCGGTTTGTTAGCTAGAAATGATATACGCACTGACCTAGGTCAGGCCTCTGAATGTGAGCTAAATGGTTTATATCTTGGCATTAAACGCCAGCATATTGATAATCATACGCGCATCAATCACTTAAAACCGCATGCAATCAGCCGTGAGCTATATAAAGGCGTATTAGATCAGCGCGCGCGCGGAGTTTTTCAAGGTCGTGTTGTCGTGGCAGAGGATGCACAAAAAACCAGCTCGGAAATGAATAACCGTAACTTGTTATTATCTAACGATGCTGAAGCGGATACCAAGCCGCAACTAGAAATTTATGCAGATGATGTTAAATGTGCACATGGGGTTACAGTAGGTCAGCTAGATGAAAAATCTATTTTCTATTTGCAATCACGTTGTGTAGATGAAGAAACGGCGAGAAATATGCTGACTTTTGCATTTGCCAATGAAATGGTTGATAAGGTTAAAATTAAAGATTTACATGATCAAATTTTAGAGCAATTATTGGCTAGATTTCCGCAAGAAGGTATTCAGCAAGAGTGGTTGTGAGCTTAGTTTAAGCGGCTTATTATTAAATAATTGTGGTTTAAGCACAGACAACACAGAGTTCACAGCGAATAAAGCTGTGAGCCTAGTGGTGAAATGAAACATTAGAAACTATATGACTAACTTCCCTGTAGAAAAAATTCGCGCAGATTTTCCAATTTTAAAAGAGAAAATCCGTAATAAACCGTTGGTGTATTTAGATAATGCCGCTAGCTGTCAAAAACCACAGCAGGTGATTGATAGTATTGTGCATTGCTATAGTCATGAGTACGCTAATGTGCATCGTGGCGTGCATACACTCAGTGTGAAAGCGACCGATCGTTATGAAGGTGCGCGCGAAAAAGTAAAAGACTTTATTAATGCACAAAGCACGAAAGAAATTATTTTTGTTCGGGGCGCGACCGAGGCGATTAATTTAATTGCGCAAACTTTTGGTAAAGCGAATATTAAAGCGGGTGATGAAATATTGATCACTGCGATGGAGCATCATTCTAATATTGTGCCTTGGCAAATGCTATGTGAAGAAACCGGTGCGATATTAAAAGTTGCGCCGATAGATTTGCAGGGCGAGCTAATTTTTGCAGAATTTGAAAAATTAATCAGTGATAAAACTAAATTAGTTTCTGTGGTGCATATGTCGAATGCGCTGGGGACGATTAACCCTGTTGAAAAAATTATTGCTGCTGCAAAAGCAAAAAATATCCCTGTTTTATTGGATGGCGCGCAAGCGATTCCACATATGTCCGTGGATGTGCAGGCTTTAGATTGTGACTTTTATGTGTTTTCTGGGCATAAATTGTATGCACCATCGGGTATTGGTGTGCTTTATGGTAAGCAAGCCTTATTAGAAGCGATGCCTCCTTATCAAGGGGGCGGCGATATGATTCGCAAAGTGACTTTTACCGAAACTGAATACAATACACTGCCCTATAAGTTTGAAGCGGGCACGCCGAATATTGCTGATGTTATTGGTATGGGGGCAGCAATCGATTACCTAAATGAAATCGGTATGGACAATATTGCTGCTTATGAAGCAGAATTATTAGATTATGCGACTGAGAAGGCAAGACAAATTAAAGGTCTGCGTATTATTGGTGATAATAATAACAAAGGTGCGATTTTATCCTTTGTTTTAGATAAAATTCATCCGCATGATATAGGGACGATGCTAGATAGTTTGGGTATTGCGATACGTGCTGGGCACCATTGCGCTATGCCTGTAATGGATTTTTTCGAAGTGCCTGCAACCGCACGTGCTTCATTTGCTATGTACAATACCAAGGAAGAAATTGATGTCTTGATGGCAGGTATTGAAGACTTAATTAAAATTTTCGGCTAAATAGCCTGAATATAAACTGAGAAGACTATGTTTGATGATTTGCGTGACCTTTATCAAGAGGTTATTTTTGACCACAATAGAAATCCCCGTAATTTTCATGTGATGGAAAATGCTGATCGTAAAGTAGAGGGTTTTAATCCTTTATGTGGTGATCGCTTAACGCTGTTTTTGAAAATGGATGGCGATAAAATTATTGATGCGAGCTTTCAAGGCTCTGGCTGTGCTATTTCTACTGCATCCGTGTCTTTGATGACGGAAATTGTGAAAGGTAAAACGGAAGCGGAAGCGGATGCTTTATTCCACCAATTTCATGAAATGACCACAGGCAAAGAGGAAATGATTGACCTGGAAGCGATTGGTAAATTAGCGGTTCTAGCCGGTGTTCGTGAATACCCAGCGCGTGTAAAATGCGCGACTTTAGCTTGGCATACTTTAGATGCAGCGCTAAAAAATGAGCAAGAAGCGATTTCTACTGAATAGCAATGCCTGAATATAGCGGTAAATTAGCTGTTTTACATAACGAACAATATGCGCTTAATGTCTCTCAGGCTTTAGCTGATCGTCTGGCTGTGCCGCTGTATCTCACGGCTGATAAAAATACAGTTGAAGATTTTTTTTTATCATGGCGTGACGGTTGTTTGAAGTTATTGGATAAAGAACTGTTAAAAAAAGGTGGTTTAAGCGTCGATATAGAGCCCAGAAATGGCGAGCAGCGTTCTTGGCCAGCCCCTAAAGATGGTGCTTTGGCGCAGGCCATTGGCCGAAAAACTAAAACTGTGATTGATGCGACCACTGGCTGGGCGCAGGATAGTTTGCATATTTTTCGTATGGGCTATGAATTGCGCTGCATTGAGCGTTCGCCGATTATGTTGGAATTATTAGGCGATGCTTATCAGCGACTTGAGCAGCTTGATTGGGTGCAAAGATTGAATTTATCTGCTCCAAAATTAATCGCTGGCAATGCTATTGAGGTTCTTGCTGGATTAACAGAAGCGCCTGACTGTATTTATATCGACCCGATGTTCCCACCTAAACGAAAAAAGTCTGCTTTACCTAAAAAATCCATGTTAATTTTGCGTGATTTATTGGGGGATGATATGGATAAAGAAGAATTATTTGCGGCTTCGATGTCTGCTGCGGCAAAAAAGGTAGTGGTTAAAAGTCCTGATTATGCTGAGCCATTAGGGGGGGCGCCGAGCGAGAGCTTTAAAGGAAAGCTGCTTAGATATGATGTATATTTAAAAAAATAAAGGTAAAACGATGTCGGAATGGATTGATGTAGTTGCGGAAAGTGCTTTAGCGATAGGTGAACATCTAGTCGTGGATGTGGAGGGTATTGATGTCGCTGTTTTTAAATTAGAAGATGGCTTTTATGCTTTGGAAGATGTCTGTACGCATGATGGCGCAGAAATAGGTAGTGGTGCTGTTGATGGGGATGAGATTGTTTGTCCTCGGCATGGTGCGAGGTTTTGTATTAAGACAGGACAAGTAAAAAGTGCGCCTGCTTATGAAGATATAGCGAGTTTAGAAGTGAGAGTTGAAACAGGAAGAGTGGAAGTAAGAGATATGCGCTGGGATTGAATTAATTAAATAATAGAGTGGCTAGCCACTCTATTATTTATAGAGTCTTAAAACTTATAGGTAACCGTGTAGGCCTTTGAAAAGTTTTTCAGCTTCTTTTAAGTGCTCTTCAGCAACTTGATTTTGTGATTTTTTCATTTCTTTCTTTGCTTTCTTTAAGAAACCAGCTGCTTTTTGACGTTTTCTATCAACGATATCGTTAGCATTGATTTCTTTGTTTAGGTTTTTCGCTTCTCTGATAAGCGCTAAAACATCTTCATTATCAGCACCGTTGTCAATCGCATGTCTTGCTTCCATGATTTTTGCAACAGTCATGTCGATTGCTTGCTCAGGCTCATAACAAGTTCTTCCGTCTTCACACTCAGCTAAAGCAGCAGTAGAGAAAACGCCCATAGAAGCGCCTAAGAAAGCAGATAGTAGTAATGGTTTTAATAGTTTCATGTAACCCTCATTGTTGTTTTAGTTGTTGTAATGCGTAGGCCTGTAAGGGATTCTACGAATTCTTTGACATTCTAGCATAAGATTGAAAAACAACAATGCAATTATTTGCAGGCTGAAATGAGCAACAAGTAGTATATAATAGTGCGTTTTTTTATGATTTGCCTGAATTTCGGATAATATTAAGTCAATGCAAGAAATAAATCCTATTACCAATCAAATTTCAGATTTAAAGAGTCGTACTGAGTCGCTTAGGGGGTATCTTTGACTTTGATGCCAAAAGTGAAAGTTTGGTCGAGGTCTTACGAGAGTTAGAAAACCCAGATATATGGAATAATCCTGAGCAAGCACAAGCTCTAGGGAAAGAGCGAGGGCAGCTCGAGACGGTGGTAAATACTATTAATGAGTTGAACGGTGGTTTGGCTGATGCGGCTGAGTTACTCGAAATGGCCGTTGAAGAATCTGACGAAGAGACTATTGATACGGTTATTGCTGATCTAAAAGTGTTTGAAGATAAAGTAGCGAGTTTGGAATTTCGACGTATGTTTTCCGGTGAAATGGATGCGAATAATGCTTTTTTAGATATACAGTCGGGTTCGGGTGGTACAGAAGCACAGGACTGGGCTTCAATGATTGAGCGTATGTTTTTGCGTTGGGGTGAGCGTAAAGGCTTTAAAACAGAACTAATTGAAGAGTCGCAAGGTGATGTCGCTGGGATTAAGAGCGCCACGATAAAATTTGAAGGTGAATATGCTTTCGGTTGGTTGCGCACTGAAACAGGTGTGCACCGATTAGTAAGGAAATCGCCGTTTGATTCGGGGAGTCGTCGTCATACTTCATTTGCCTCGGTATTTGTGTCCCCAGAAATTGATGATGATATTGAAATAGATATTAACCCTGCAGATTTACGCATAGATGTGTATCGTGCGAGTGGTGCGGGTGGTCAGCATGTTAATAAAACAGAATCGGCAGTACGCATCACTCATCTCCCTACAAATACTGTTGTGCAATGTCAAAATGGACGCTCACAACATAAAAATAAAGATGAGGCGATGAAGCAGTTAAAATCTAAACTTTACGAGTTAGAGCTGCGTAATCGCTCAGAATCTCAACAGGTCGTTGAAGATAATAAATCGGATATAGGCTGGGGTAGTCAGATTCGGTCTTATGTTTTAGATCAGTCGCGTATTAAAGATTTACGTACTAATGTAGAGACGGGTAATACCCAGGCTGTATTAGATGGTGATTTAGATCAGTTTATTGAAGCAAGCCTAAAAAGTGGTTTGTAAGCCTATTTTAAGTTAAACCTACAATTAAAGTGAAAATGTCAGAATTAGAACAGGACGAACAAGAACAAATTAAACAGCGCCGCGCAAAATTAAATGTTTTACGTGAAAATGGCGGTATTGCTTTCCCAACTGATTTTCGTCGTAACGTTGTTGCGGGTGAGTTAATTGCAGAATATGATGCAAAAACTAAAGAAGAGCTAGAAGCTGAAGAGCCGATTCGCGTTAAATTAGCGGGACGATTGATGACGCGCCGAGTCATGGGTAAAGCAAGTTTCGCTCATATTCAGGATATGTCAGGCAAAATCCAGCTTTATGTGACGCGCGATACTTTGGCTGAAGGTTTTTATAACGAACAGTTTAAAAAATGGGATATAGGCGATATTATCGGCGCTGAAGGTACTTTATTTAAGACTAAAGTGGGTGAGTTAAGTGTTAAAGTCGATGATATTCGTTTATTGACTAAGGCTTTGCGTCCTTTGCCAGAAAAATTTCATGGTATTGCTGATCAAGAAATTAAATACAGACAGCGTTATCTGGATTTAATTATGAGCGATACTTCGCGTGATACTTTTCTGATGCGTTCAAAAATCGTTGCTTATATTCGTCAGTTTTTAACGGTAAGAAAATTCCTTGAAGTTGAAACACCAATGATGCAAGCAATTCCTGGTGGTGCGACGGCTAAGCCTTTTGAAACGCATCATAATGCGTTAGATATGGGGCTGTATTTACGTATTGCACCTGAATTGTATTTAAAACGTTTGGTTGTTGGTGGTTTTGAGCGAGTGTTTGAGATTAACCGAAACTTCCGTAATGAGGGCCTGTCTTCTCGGCATAACCCAGAATTTACTATGATTGAGTTTTATCAGGCCTATGCTGAATACGGTGAGTTAATGGACTTAACGGAAGCTATGCTAAAAGGTATTGCGGAAGAACTGTTAGGTAATAGCCTCGTTACTTATCAAGGTGAAGAATACGATTTTGGTAAGCCGTTTGAACGTATGACAGTCTTTGATTCTATTTTACATTTCAATCCTGATTTAACGCCTGCGGATATTGATACACGTGAAGCGGCTGTTAAAGTGGCTGGAAATCTCGGTATTCCGGTTAAAGATGGTTATGGCTTAGGTAAGGTGCAAATCGAGATTTTTGAAAAAACGGTTGAAACTCGTTTAATGCATCCGACCTTTATTACTGCGTATCCTGTTGAGGTCTCGCCTTTAGCGCGGCGTAATGATGATAACCCGCATGTTACCGACCGTTTTGAGTTTTTTGTCGGTGGTCGTGAAATTGCCAATGGTTTTACTGAGTTAAATGATTCGGAAGATCAAGCGGAACGATTCTTGAAACAAGTTCAAGAAAAAGAAGAAGGTGATGATGAGGCGATGCATTATGATGCGGATTATATTACCGCATTAGAGCATGGTATGCCGCCGACAGCTGGCGAAGGGATTGGTATTGATCGTTTGGTGATGCTATTTACTGATTCACCGTCAATTCGTGATGTTTTATTGTTTCCACAGATGCGTTCGAAAGCTCAGCAATAATTTGAGTTAAGCGGAAAAAGCCTCGTTTATCGAGGCTTTTTTTTGCTAACAAGTTTTACTTGTGTGCGTTAGCAGCGATTTTTTCCACGCGCTTTTCGTTAGCATGCTCCAGTTTAGCAAATACTTTTAAAATATCCGTTGCTGATAGAATGCCTACTAATTTATTTTTAGCGTCGACAACAGGTAATGCGCCAATTCTGTTTTCAGCCATCAATTCGGCTGCTTTAGATGCATAAGTATCTGTAGACACGGTAATAACGCCGCGATGCATGATATGAGTTACTTTTTTGGGCAATACGTGTAATTCTGTTGCGCCTTCAGCTGCGATGCTTCCTGAGTTACTTTTAGGGCCAAGAGCTTTATACAGGTCTCTATCTGATACGATACCTACCACTTTACCTTTTTCTATTACTGGTAAATGACGCACTTTTTCGTAATGTAGTAGAAAGAAGACGCGATCTATCATATCGCCAGGCTCTACTGTAAAAACTTTTTTGGTCATTAAATCTTCTACTCTCATGCTTTTATATCTCCTCATATTAATTGTGGACGGCACAGAATAGGCAGATATTGATAATATTACAAGAGTTATGTCAGTGAATGTTATAAAATAGTATGTTGTACTTGATTAGATTAAATTGAAATTCAGTGGCTAAAACGTCCTTTTTTCATTAAATTATTTTTAGCGGCAGTTATTGGAGTGAATAATGCGCGTCATACTTTTAGGTAGTCCAGGTTCAGGCAAAGGAACACAAGCACAGTTTATTACTGAGAAATATGCTATTCCCCAAATATCAACAGGTGATATGTTACGTGCTGCGGTTAGAGCAGGGACCGAGTTAGGTATTGCAGCAAAGAAAATTATGGATGAAGGTGGTCTTGTTTCAGATGAGATTATTTTAGGCTTAATTAAAGACCGTATTACTCAAGCAGATTGCGCTAAAGGTTTTTTATTAGATGGGTTTCCTCGTACGATTGCACAAGCTGAAGGTTTGATCGCAATGGGTATTGAGATTGATCATGTGATAGAGATTGCCGTGGCTGATGAAGAAATCATCAAGCGTATGGGAGGTCGCCGCGTGCACTCTGAATCGGGCAGAACTTATCATATAGAATTTAACCCGCCTAAAGTAGCAGATATCGATGATGTTACTGGTGAAGCTTTAATTCAGCGCGATGATGATAAAGAAGTCACAGTTAGAAAACGGTTAGATGTATATCATGAGCAAACTAAGCCTTTAGTCGATTTTTATGGTGAGGCTGCAAAACAGGAGAAAGTGATATTTTCAACGGTAGCGGGTGTGGGCTCTGTTACTGATATTACCGCTAAGGTTTTATCAGCTTTAGCATAACAAGGACAGGAGTCAGGGTGGATATTTTAAGTTCCGAAATTTATCAGGATTTCAAAGAGCAAGGTTTTATTATTGCGCATTTGGGCATTGATACACGAGTAACTGATATTGTGCCTGCAGAAGCAAGTGCGCCTGGCATGTTAGTTTTTGTTGAGCATGCAAAATATTTACCTGCGGCTTTAGAGGCAGAAGTTGCGGCTATTGTAACTACAGCGGAGCTAGCAGAAACTATTGAGTTGAAAAATACGGCTATTTTAGTGGCGCCGAATGTACGCATGGCAATGGCTTATATACGCCAGAAATATGCGGATCGAGATGTGTATGACTCCGAGTGGGGACGTGTGCATGCAACTGCAGTTATACATGAGTCGGTGCAAGTGCCTGATGATGCTGTTATTGGTCCTGGAGTGGTCATTGGTGCGCGTGTGCAATTAGGTGCGGGCGTGGTTGTTATGGCTAACTCTGTGATTGAGTTTGATACTATCATTGGCGCTAGAACGGTTATTTATCCTTCATGCGTTATTTCCTATGACTGTCATATTGGTGAAGATTGTATTTTAAAAGCCGGTTGTGTGATTGGCAGTGATGGGCAGGGCTTTGCTCAAGACAAATATTTTCATCATCATCGAATTCCGCAAACAGGTCGAGTCGTTATTGGTAATAAAGTCGTGATTGGCTCGGTGACAACGATAGACAGAGCAACTTATACAGAAACTAAAGTGCATGATGGTACTATTATTGATGCACAATGCCATTTGGCGCATAACGTTATTATCGAAGAAGACTGTATTCTAGTGGCGCAAACGGGAATTGCCGGCTCGAGTCATTTTGGTAAGCGCGTCATTGCTTCAGGCCAAACGGGTGTTTTAGATCACGTACATGTACCAGATGATACTATGCTATTACATAGAGCGGGTGTACATAGCAGCATTAAGGAGTCGGGTATTTATGCTTATGGCCCTGCACAACCGTTTAAAAAATACACTAAAAATATCGCCATCTTTCAGCGTTTAAGTGAAGTGTGGTCGCGCTTGAAAAAGTTAGAAAAACAAGTCGCAGAACTTTCCAAACTTTAATTTACAATTCAAATAAACACGGTACAGGTTGAAATGTCAGCAAAAACTTTATATGACAAACTTTGGGATGATCATGTTGTCCATACAGAAGAGGATGGGTCATCGTTAATCTATATAGATAGACAATTGATTCATGAAGTGACTTCACCGCAAGCTTTTGAAAGTTTGCGTCTTACAGGTAGGGCGCCTTGGCGTACTGACCGTAATCTTGCTGTTGCAGATCATAATGTTCCGACTACCGATAGAAGTGTCGGTATTGCTGATCCTGTGTCTCGCTTGCAAGTGGAAACGCTGGATAAGAACTGCGCTGAATTTGGTATCACTGAATTTGATATGTCAGATTTAAGGCAAGGTATTGTGCATGTCGTCGGTCCTGAGCAAGGTGCAACTTTGCCGGGTATGACTGTTGTTTGTGGAGATTCACATACTTCGACTCATGGGGCTTCTGGCGCGCTGGCTTTTGGTATCGGTACTTCAGAAGTCGAACATGCGTTGGCGACCCAATGTTTAACTCAGAAGAAATCGAAAAACTTTTTAATTAAAGTAAATGGTCAAGTGGGCGCTGGCGTAACGGCTAAAGATATCGTATTGGCTATTATTGGTGAAATTGGTACGGCTGGCGGTAACGGCTATGCTATCGAATTTGCGGGTTCTGCGATTACTGATTTATCGATGGAAGGCCGTATGACCGTCTGTAATATGGCGATTGAAGCAGGTGCAAGAGCGGGTTTAATTGCTGTTGATGAAATTACCATAGACTATTATCGTGATCGTCCTTATTCACCTAAAGGCGAGCATTGGTTTATGGCCGAAAGAGCATGGCAAAATCTGCATTCAGATCAGGATGCTGCATTCGATAAAGTGGTTGAGATAGATGCAGCAACAATTAAGCCACAAGTAACGTGGGGTACGTCACCTGAAATGGTCGTTCCGGTCGATGCGGAAGTGCCAAACCCAGTCGATGAGTTTGATGCTGTAAAGCAGCAGAGTATGCAAAATGCTTTAGACTATATGGGCTTAAAAGCAGGACAAGCCATTACTGACATTCAAATTGATAAAGTCTTTATTGGTTCTTGTACTAACTCCAGAATCGAAGATATGCGTGCCGCAGCCGTTATGGTTGAAGGAAAAAAAATTGCGGCTAATGTTAAATTAGCTTTAGTGGTTCCTGGCTCTGGCTTGGTTAAGCAGCAAGCGGAACAAGAAGGTTTGGATAAGATATTTATTGCTGCAGGTTTTGAATGGCGTGAGCCTGGTTGCTCTATGTGTTTAGCAATGAATGCGGATAAATTAGAAGCAGGTGAACGTTGTGCTTCGACTTCGAATCGTAATTTTGAAGGGCGCCAAGGTTATGGTGGTCGTACGCATTTAGTTAGCCCAGAAATGGCTGCCGCTGCGGCCATTGCGGGACATTTTGTTGATATTAGAGAGTGGGCATAAGGAGACTATCATGCAAGCATTTCAAAAAATTACTGCAACAGTTGCGCCTTTAGATCGAGCTAATGTCGATACTGATGCAATTATCCCTAAGCAATTCTTAAAATCAATTCGTCGCGCAGGTTTTGGACCGTACTTATTTGATGAATGGCGTTACCAGGATATTGGTGAGCCGGAAATGGATTGCACTAACCGCCCATTGAAAACAGATTTCGTACTCAACAACCCTGATTATCAAGGTGCGGAAATCTTGTTAACTCGTGAGAATTTTGGTTGTGGTTCCTCAAGAGAGCATGCTCCTTGGGCATTGGAAGATTATGGTTTTCGCGCCATTATTGCCCCTAGTTTTGCAGATATTTTTTATAATAACTGCTTTAAAAATGGGATTTTACCTATTACTTTGCCGGCAGAAGTGATTGATGGCTTGTTTAAAGAAGTAACTGCAGGGTATCAATTAAGTATTGATTTAGAAGCGCAAAAAATTATTACACCGAATGGCCAAGAGATTGGCTTTGAGGTTGATGAGTCGAGAAAATATCGTTTATATAATGGTTTGGATGATATTGCTTTGTCTTTATTGCAGGCAGATAAAATTAAAGCTTATGAGGCTGAGCGAGCTAAACGTGCTCCATGGCTATTTGCATAACAATAAAATAATTTAGATTAGGAAAAAGGTTTAGACGTAAATGACACAGAAAATTGCAGTATTACCCGGCGATGGTATAGGCCCTGAAATTGTAGCTGAAGCAATTAAAGTATTAGATTACTTAAATGCGGATATGGGCTTAGGTTTAGAATTTGAGCAAGGTTTAATCGGTGGCGCAGCTTATGATGAGGCGGGGTCACCTTTTCCAGAGGCAACCTTAAATTTAGTTAAACAAGCTGATGCTGTTTTATTGGGTGCGGTTGGTGGTTACAAATGGGAATCCTTAGATATCGCGGTACGTCCTGAAAAAGGTCTTTTGGGCTTGCGTTCTGAGCTGGAATTATTTTCTAATTTACGTCCGGCAATTTTATATCCACAATTAGCTGATGCCTCGACTTTAAAGCCAGAAGTTGTTGCCGGTTTAGATTTAATGATTGTACGTGAGTTGACAGGTGGGATTTATTTCGGTCAACCACGTGGTGTTAGAGTTTTGGAAAATGGCGAAAGACAAGGATTTAACACCTTAGTTTACAGTGAATCAGAGATTCGCCGTATTGCTCATTCAGCGTTTAAAATTGCGCAGAAGCGCGATAAGCGCTTGTGTTCAGTAGATAAGGCGAATGTGCTTGAGTGTACTGAATTATGGCGTGAAGTTATGGATGAAGTCGCTAAAGATTATCCTGATGTTGAATTAAGCCATATGTATGTTGATAATGCTTCTATGCAATTAGTGCGTGCTCCAAAGCAGTTTGATGTTATGGTGACGACGAATATGTTTGGTGATATTTTATCGGATACAGCTTCAATGCTAACGGGTTCAATCGGTATGTTGCCATCAGCATCTTTAGATGTTAATGGTAAAGGTATGTATGAGCCGATTCATGGTTCTGCGCCTGATATTGCAGGTAAAGGCATTGCTAATCCTTTAGCAACTATTTTATCGGTAGCCATGATGTTGCGTTATACCTTTGATCAGTCGGTGGCAGCGGATCGTATTGAGCAGGCAGTGAATGATGCTTTAAATTTGAATGTGCGTACTGCGGATATTTATTCAGACGGCATGCAAAAAGTGAGCACGTCTGAAATGGGTGATGCCGTAATTAAAGCCTTAAAAGCGAGAGCATAGAACAATGACTAAAAAATATAATGTAGCGATCGTTGGTGCAACAGGTGCGGTTGGTGAAGCGATGATTTCTATTCTAGAAGAAAGAAAATTTCCAGTAGATAGAGTGTATGCTTTAGCAAGTGAACGCTCAGTGGGAAAGCGTATTCCTTTTAATGGTGGAAGCCTTAAGGTTGAAGATTTAGCAACATTTGATTTTTCTAAAGCGAATATTGGTTTGTTTTCCGCGGGCGCATCACTTTCAGAAAAATATGGACCTATTGCAGCAGCAGCAGGCTGTGTAGTGATAGATAATACCTCGCAGTTTCGTTATGACGATGATATTCCTTTAGTTGTTCCTGAAGTGAATCCAGAAGCAATTGCTCAGCATACAGTGCGAGGTATTATTGCTAACCCAAATTGTTCGACTATTCAAATGTTGGTCGCATTAAAGCCCATACATGACGCAGTTGGGATAACTCGTATTAATGTGTGTACTTACCAGGCTGTTTCTGGTTCAGGTAAGGAAGGTATTGAAGAAGTAGTTAGTCAGACTTCGCAGTTGTTAAATGGTAAGCCGATACAGACAAAAGTTTACCCTAAGCAAATTGCATTTAATGTCTTGCCGCAAATTGATGTGTTTATGGAAAATGGCTATACCAAGGAAGAAATGAAAATGGTATGGGAGACTAAAAAAATCATGGGTGATGATAGTATTCAGGTTAATCCTACTGCAGTGCGTGTCCCTGTTTTCTTTGGTCATTCAGAGGCGATCCATATCGAGACACGTGAAAAAATTAGTGTTGAAAAGGTGCGTGACTTATTAGCAGCTACATCAGGCATTACGGTCATGGATGAACGCGTAGATGGTGGTTATCCTACAGCGGTTACTGAGTCTTCAGGTAATGATGATGTTTTTGTTGGGCGTATTAGAGAAGATATTTCTCATGAAAAAGGCATTGATTTATGGGTTGTTGCTGATAATGTTCGTAAAGGGGCTGCTTTAAATAGCGTGCAAATTGCAGAAGAGCTAGTAAAAAATTACATCTAGTCTAAGCTATAGAGATATATTTGACTGTATTTAGGAAAGCTATTGTGGAAAACTTGTGGGAAGGAGAGTGTAGTGCATAATTTGACTAAAACTTTAGCGGCTATGACTTTGTTAGCGCCAATGTCTGCACACTCGTTGGGTGTAGGTGATATAAAATTACATTCCGCGTTAAATCAAAAGCTTAATGCTGAAATAGCCCTATCGTTATCGGCAGGTGAAGAGCTTGCTGATGTAAAGATTTCTTTGGCTTCACCGGATAAATTTGATCAGGCAGGTATTGCTTGGAGCTCTTTTTTATCAAAGGTTAAGTTTGAACCTATCCTAAAAGCAAATGGGCAAGTTGTTATTAAAGTAACCTCTCATGAGGCTGTGCAAGAGCCTTTCCTTGATTTCTTGGTTGAAGTTAGCTGGCCTAAAGGTGATGTTTTTAAAGAGTTTACTGTTTTAGTTGATCCGCCTGTTGTTTATCTGCAAAGTGCGATTGAAACACCGGTAATTTCTACTGCGCAACCTACTGTAAGTACGGTAAAAACAAATGCCGTCGTGCAAAATGATTTTAGTAGTCTAGCAGTAGATGGTGAGTACGGCCCTACTAATCGAAGTGATTCTTTGTGGAAGGTTGCTGAAAAAGTTAATACGTACAATGATGTCTCTGTAGAGCAAATGATGATGGCCTTATATAAGGCTAATCCTCGTGCGTTTTATAAGAAGAATGTAAATGCACTGATGGCTGGAAAAAGCTTAAAGATCCCAGAGAAATCTGAGATTGTTCGCTTATCTAAAAAACAAGCAAATACTGAATTCTATAATCAAATGGCTGTTTGGGAAGGCAAAGCAATTGCTGAGCCCGAAGCTCAGTTAGCCAGTGAAGATACTAAAAGCAGTAATCAGTTAACTCTAGTTCCGCCTACAGAAGAGCTTATAGATTCAGATGCTTTATCTGCAGATGCCTCTGATATTGATACGCTTGGTTTAACAACTGAAAATCAGGAATTACAAGAACGTTTAGCAAATTTAGAAAAGCAATTTGTGATTATGCAAGAAATGCTGGCGATTAAAGATCAGCAACTTGCTGCTATTCAAAATGCACAAATTGCCCCAGAATCTCAGTATGAAGAGCCAGAGGATGTGAGCGTAACAGATGTAAATGTTACTGAGCAGCCTTTAGTTCAGGAAGGTTTGGTGACTGAAAGTCCTGTTACTACACCTGCCGTAACGCCTAAGCAAAGTGTTGTTACTGAGGCACCTAAGCAAGCACCTTTGCCAGTAGTTAATAATAAGCCAGCTGTAGCGCCGCCAGTAGTTAGTGTAACTGAGGAGAGTGAGTCTTCAGGTTTTAACTATTCTTATTTGGGTTTTGGTTTAGGTGGTTTAGTGTTGGTTGGCTTGGCTTTGTTATTATGGCGTAGACGTCAAGCAGAAGAAGAAATTAACGATAACAGTATGTTCGCTTCTTCAAGTGAAATTATACTGCCTACTGTTGAGGAAGAGCTGTCTGTACCAGTATTTGATGAGATGCCTTCTTATGATGTCGGAACAGTCGGGGAAAGTTCATTTTTAAGTGAATTCACACCGAGTGATTTTGATGTATTTGAGTCAGATCAGGCAGAAGTTGACCCTAGTTCAGAAGCTGATGTTTATCTTGCTTATGGCCGATATCAGCAAGCAGAAGAATTAATGCGTCAAGCAATTAAAGATTTTCCGGATAAAGATGACTACAAGCTTAAGCTTTTAGAAATTTTTTATGCTAGTGAAAATAGCGATGCATTTTCCGAGGTTTCAACAGAGTTAGTTGCTGAAGGTAAAAATAGTGACGTGGCCTTTTGGAGTAAAGTGTCAGAAATGGGTAGTGAGCTTGTTCCTGGTTCTGATCTATTTTCTGCTGAGCAGAGAGAGTCTAAGTTTGATGTAGATGATGATGACTTTTCTGTTGTAAATGAGTTGCCGACTATTAGTGAGTCAGACGAGCCTGCTGTAGTAGCTAATGAAGAGCAAGCAACTGTATCTTTGAATGAAGAAAAAGAGGCTTCTGATAACTCGGAGATTGATTTCGATTTAAGCTCTTTTTCTGTGATGGGTGATGAGGATAAGCCAGAGCCTACTGCCGTTAAACCAGGCGATGATATTGAAAGTGTTGATTTTGATTTAAATTCATTTGATACCGTTAGTTCTGATACTCAAAAGGCTCCCGAGCTAAATGCCTCTGAAGACATGGAAACATTTGATTTTGATCGGGCTGATGTCTCGGACTCTGTTGAATCTCTAGTGCTTGATGGTGATATGGAAGATGTTAATCTGGATGATTTTGATTTTTCTTCGGATAGTTCTCCTGTAAGTGATATAGCTGACAAGACAGAAAAGTTGGCTGGGTCTGTTGATGTAGAAAAGCCTGAAAGTAATGACTTTGACTTTGATTTTGATTTCGATGACATTTCTGATACCCCTGTTGCAGAAAAAGCGGATATGCTCAATGAGGATAACTTAATGGTTTCGGATTTGACTGATATGGATGAATTTGAAACCAAAATAGACTTAGCTAAAGCTTATATAGATATGGGTGATGTAGGTGCTGCGAAGGGTATTGCTCAAGAGGTTCTAGAAAAAGGTACTGATATTCAACAGCAAGAGGCGCAAAAAATTATTGATAAGTTATAGCCTGATTGCTATGAGTAGGGGGCTTGGTTAGTTTGATATTAAAGTTAAGCGAGCTGCTCTTTTAAATATCGAGAGTTTTTGATTGATGTACGGGTTATATAGCATACAAAAAAGCCCCTTATTTACAATGTAAATAAGGGGCTTTTTTTGTTTAAGTGGCTGTCGTTAGGCGAGGATGCTAACTGAACCTTTTAGTTTTTTCATAGCATTCTTTTCTAGTTGCCTAATGCGTTCTGCTGATACATTATATCGTTCTGCTAGTTCATGTAAGGTCAACTTTTTCTCTGTTAGCCAGCGACTGGCAACAATATCTTGGCTACGCTCATCTAAATCTTGTAGTGCATTACTTAATAGAGACTCTTTATGACCTGCCCAATCAGCATTCTCCAGCAACAAAGCAGGGTCAGTGTTATGCTGTTCTAAATAGGAAACGGGAGAGCTATAAGATTCTTCGCCTGAGTCAGTCTCAGGTAAGTCAAAAGCCATATCTTTGCCATCCAAGCGCGTTTCCATTTCGTAAACTGTTTTAAGGTCTACATTGAGATTTTGTGCAATTGCTTCGGCTTCACCCTTAGAAAGCCAGCCTAGATTTTTCTTAGACTTACGTAAATTGAAAAATAGTTTACGCTGTGATTTTGTGGTTGCAATTTTTACAATGCGCCAATTTTTTATCACGTATTCATGGATTTCCGCGCGAATCCAATGCACAGCAAAAGAGACTAAGCGTATACCTAAGTCTGGATTGAAGCGTTTAACTGCTTTCATAAGGCCTATATTACCTTCTTGAACAATATCGTTCATAGGTAAACCATAACCATTATAACCCCGTGCTACATGGGCTACGAAACGTAGGTTCGCCATAACTAGTTGCTTAGCTGCTTCGAGGTCTTCGTGATCTCTAAAGCGAATAGCGAGCTCGCGCTCTTCTTCTGCATTTAATTTATTAGTTTGACCAACAACATTTAGATAAGAGTCAAAGTTCCCAGCTGTTAATGTAATAGGTAAGGCTAATGAATTAGACATGATTACTCCAAAAAATTTACTTGTCTCGATTTTAGCACTCAATAACTAGGAGTGCTAATAAAATTACAAATTTGCGTAGAGATTCAAGAAAACTTTAAAATATAGAGTAAAATGACCGATTAATAAAAATTAATGAGAGAGTTTGATGGATAGTAAGTTGTTAGATATTTTGGCCTGCCCAATTTGCAAGAGTTCTTTAATCTACGATAAAGCAGCACAAGAGCTAATTTGTAAAGCAGATCGTTTGGCTTTTCCTGTGCGTGACGATATACCTGTTATGTTGGAAGATGAAGCAAGAGCTTTAACAAGTGAAGAAGTGAACAATTAAAATGACCAGTGCATTTAAAGTCGTTATCCCTGCACGATATGGATCGTCTAGGTTGCCTGGAAAGCCATTATTAATGATTGCGGGAAAGCCTATGGTTTTCCATGTCTGTGATAGAGCTAAAGAAGCGGGCGCTGAGCAAATTGTTGTGGCAACAGATGATCGTAGAATCTTAGAGGCAGTTAATGATTATGGCTTTGATTCTGTGATGACCCGTACCACTCATGAGAGTGGTACGGAGCGTTTAGCAGAAGTCGCTGAGATTTTTCAATGGCACCAGGACGATATTATTGTTAATTTGCAAGGTGATGAACCTTTGATTCCTGCTGAATATATTTCGCTTGCTGCGCAGTCTTTAGCTGCGCAGTCTATTGCTGGGATAGCTACTTTAGCAGCTGGGATGGCTGAGTCTGAGGAAATATTTAACCCGAATGCGGTTAAAGTTGTTTTAGATAAATTCAATTATGCTCTTTATTTTAGTCGCGCAGCTATTCCCTGGGATAGAGAGGGTTTTAAGAAAAAACAAGTTGATTCGGTTGAAAATGATACTTATTTCAGGCATATAGGCATGTATGCCTACCGAGTCAGTTTTTTGCAGCGATATGTCCAGTGGGATGCATCGGCTTTAGAGCGTGTTGAAATGCTTGAACAGTTAAGGATTCTTTGGGAAGGTGAAAAGATCTTAGTTGCTAAAGTTGCCAAAGCACCAGAGGCTGGAGTTGATACGCTGGAAGATTTGTTGAGGGTAGAGCGCAGTTTAGCCCAGTAGTTAGTTTTTTATAGTCAATTGATATTTTGCTAGCGCGGCAATTTCTTCATCAATATCGTTGCTAAAATGCTCAAGAAAATAGCCGCGTTTAACAATAATATAGCGGACGAAATGGTTTTCATCATCAATTAAGTCTTTTAATATGATGGGCTGGCAATGTTTAGCAACGGTTGCCCTGACTTTCCAATTTTCATCTTTAGCAAGTTGTTCGTGACCATATTTTATTCGAGCCACAGTCGAACGAACTAAGGCGGACTTATCATTAACTAATATTTTTAGTGCGAAGCCCTGGTTAGCCGCTTCTAGACGTATGTATTCATCCGTTTCTGTCCGTATATTAGCGTATGTATAGGACTTATCATATAAGGTGATGCTATCTTCTGTCATGAGTTTTTAAGAGGTAATAAATTCACGGTATTGACTTTTAGTGGTTTATTGTACATTTTTTATAAGGTGGTTTTGTGCGCTACTTCTCGCTAATAAGGAAATTATACAGGCTTGTGGAGCTGTTCAATATCCTGTGTCGTTAGTTTTTTATTATGTAATGCACTAGCAATTAAAGCTTGTTGGATACCTAGTTTTTTTAATTGTAGTAAATCTGCCTGATGACGAATACCTCCCGCAGCAATAAAATTATGTTGGGGGTAAGTATTGCAGTAGTATTGGAGCTTTTCTAAGTCCGGTCCACTATTTTTTCCAACTAAGCCTAAGGTCATAATAATAAGTTCTTTAGGCCATAAAGCGGATGACTCATATAAAATCGCATCGCCCATGATTGAGTGTTCGGCATTAAAGTCTAAAGATAAGGTGAAATCCCTTGTAAGTTGTTGTCCCTGGACTAGAGTCTTAGCGGTAATGGATTCTGTACCGATAATGGTAGTGAATTGTTTATTACCTACTGGGGTGTAAGGTTTTTTAA
>ENA-ORXI01001068-ORXI01001068.1-sediment-metagenome-genome-assembly--contig:-NODE-1068-length-21987-cov-12.349019_pt1 | contig 21987 bp, 18 predicted proteins | sample MGYA00237861_ERZ511468 | MGnify/ENA primary metagenome ERZ511468 (study PRJEB26299, sample SAMN06266213) | sediment metagenome | isolation source: Hudson Canyon methane seep mesocosm | place...
AGTTGATTAGATAACTAAAGAACGTGTGGCGATATAGCTCAGTCCGGTTAGAGCACAGGATTCATAACCCTGGGGTCCCAAGTTCAATTCTCGGTATCGCCACCATTAATTCTTTAAAAACAGTGACTTGTAATCTTAATAAAAAAATTACATTTAAAAGTCATTGCTTTGCTTTTTACACAAAAATTACACACAATTAAGCCCTATACAACACAACTCCACGCATAAGAAGCGTGTTGTTGTGTAAAATGCGTGGGCTTGCAATACCTCTAATATTCCAAACCCACTAATCAAAACTGATCTGTCTTAGGAGATAAGTTATGACTATGTGTAATTTTACACAATTATACATAATGGGGGGCACTCATGGCTTCCATTAGAAAGCGGGTGGGGAAAAAGGTACCACCTATTTAGTGCAAATACGCGTGCAAGGGTATGAACCTGTTCATGGTTCGTTCAAAACCAAAAAAGAAGCAACTGAGTTTGTCCGTAAGATTGAAGGTGATATGGATAAATACTCCCATATTACCGGCTCTGTTCTCAAACAACATATACTTAAAGATCCAATTGACCAGTTTGCTAAAACTTGGGATAAGAAGGATAAAAACACCTTAAACAGAATTTATTATTGGAAAGATAAGTATGGTCATATGAAGCTGACTGACTTCAATAATGATTTTGTTAAATCAGCATTAGATACACTACGTAAAGAAAAAGATTTAGCAGATCCAACTGTTAATCGATATCTATCTGCCATTAGCTCTGTTTTTCATAAATCAATTGATAAAGGTTGGTTTGGAATTAAAGTGAACCCTTGTGAAAAAATTGGCCGAGGTGAAGAAACTAACCGTTTTGGTACATCTTTAACAAATGATGAAATTAAACGACTTCTCGACGCTTGTGATAACTCAGTCTGTCCCGCTCTACCAGTATTGTTTCGTTTAGCTCTGGCAACTGGAGCACGGAAGGGAGAGTTATTAAAGCTAGAGTGGGTTGATGTGGATATTGAGCGTCAGCGCCTTTATTTTCGCGATACTAAAAATGGCACTGATCGTATTGTGCCAGTGATTGATAAAGCTTGGGAAGCGTTAATGGATTGGCCTAAGCGGGAAGGTTCGGATTTGGTTTTTTCAGGTAAAAACCCAAAGTCCGGTATCAACTTTCAAAAATCATGGACTAAAGCTAAAGAAGAAGCTGGAATTGAAAATTATCGCTGGCATGATAATCGACATACTTGCGCTTCCCATCTTGCAGATAACGGAGTTAGTGTTATGCAAATAGGCGCGATTCTTGGCCATAAAACACTAACAATGGTTAATCACTACTCTCATATATGCCTGCAATAGCCAGTGAATCACGGGTTGAAAGTAAATCTATGAGATTGAATTCTATCCAAAAATGGTGGTTTAGTTGCTTGGAAGAGTCCGCGATAATAATTAAAGAAGATAGGGGACAGTATATAAGCCTAAGGATAAATGAATATATAGACTGGGATCTGGGAAGTATAGATATCCCCAGAAAAAATGGTCGTGGTCTTTTTGATAGCTATCTTTCCTCATGTAAAGAACAGGGAATAAAGCCAGATGACAAGAGTTCGTTTGGTAAGCAGCTTGAGTCATTTGGCATTAAAAGCAGTGGCAACAAAAAAATAGAGGGTGAACGCTACTATAGCGTACCTAAATTAGCCACTGCTAGGGATATTTTTGCTAATGATGTCTTTCATGAAACTACTGATAGTCTATTTCCTATAGTGGACGATGAGCCAGTGGATTTTAGTGATATGGCGGGGCTCTTGAATAGTAATAGAGCGTAAATAGTCTATACCAGGGTAGGGGCAGGGTAGGGGCTCAATGCTGTTGACTTAAGCCCTCTCTTGTTGGAGAGGGTTGGGTGAGGAGAATAAAATCATGCCTTTATAACGCCCCTCATCCCAACCTTCTCCCTTTGGAGAAGGAGCTTATTCTTAAGTCAACAGCATTGGGGTAGGGGCTCCCCTTGGTTGACTTAACTTTTTGTTTTATATGTTGATTACCAGCTTACCAGGGTTACCAGGGTTATTTTTATTCCAAAAAAAAATAAAAAATAAAAAAATAACTGCCATGGGAAATCTTATCAAGCAGCACTTTTCGCCTGGTAAGCCTGGTGAATTGGTAAAATCAAAAGAAATCAATAAGATAAAGAGGCGTAAGCGGTAGGCTATTATTGTTCTCACGTTGGTCAAAATGGTTAAAACCGCAATATTTAAAAGAATTAATAAAATTCTGATAATAAAAAAAGTATAATGTAACTCGATGAAGTAAAAGAGTATTTTCTATGAAGCAACAAAGCATACTCCATAAAAAACACTGCGAGGAGGGGCCTTCTTGCACTACTGCAGAGCGCACTATTGCTAGGAGCCAAGAATTTATCCCTCACCACTTGTTCCCAGAGGACCTGAATAATACTAACTCCTTTGATTATTCAGTTAAACGGCAGGTTCAGGAGTTAGCCCCTAACAGGAATAGCGAGCGATATCTAAAAAAATCATACGATAAAATGGCCGACCTTTATTTAAGTGAGGACGCAGAATTTTCCTCTCTCTACGGTCAATCTGGCCAATTGAATTATTTAGACATTCGTCAAATGCTCCTAGATGAGTACACCCCCGGAAAAAAATTAATGCTTCTAAGCTTAATAGATACCGCTCATTTTTATTACCGGCGGCGTCAGTGTCGAAAACTACTGATGGATCCAGATATAAAACAAAAAGAAAGAACGCATTTAATGAGTGAAGTTAAAAATTTAACGCGCCAGATATCAATTTTGACAAAACAGTTATCTGAACATAAAAAAACTAGCACTCACCTTCCTTTAAGTACTGAACCTTGGTTATTAACTTATGATAGAAAAACAATTAACAGCTGATATTCAACACCTGGAAGCTAATAAGCACCTTCTAACTAACGATCATTTACACACATTATTAGGACTTGCTCAGGGCAGTAGGGTTGTAGATGAGCAGTTTGAGAAATTTGATCCCACAGAACTAGACACCTTACTAACTCTAGTAAAAAGTCTACAAAGAAAAGTCGTCACTAGCGATAGCGATCTTTTAGCTAATGCGACAACAAGAGATCTTAGTAGCTTAATTGGAGGTATCACGAGTTTGCTGAGGGCTTTTTCTGCTCAACAACAAAAAGTTGACGAAGCTAAGGAGCTAGGCAGCCTTAAAGAAGCTGTCCTGGCAGCCATTGAAGTGCTTGATTCAACAGCACAACAACGATTTTTTAACACACTAGAAAGCTTTAGCTAATAACATTAACCTAACTTAGTAAAAGCCCCTACTCCCCACAAAAAATAACGATTATAAAAATGGCAAAAATAAAATGTAAAGTCGAACAATCTTCCACTGAAAATGACTATGGGCATGAAACCAGTACTATATCTGTAATATGTGGCAAATGTGGGCATGATACTGAAAGTTTTGGGACTTCAGAGAGTAGTATCAAAAGATGTTTAGTGCTACTTCATGAAGAGTGCCCACGAGGCGAGAAAAATTTTTATATTGAGTCATGACCTGTATAAAACACCCCCAATAAAGGCATAACAAAGTTCTAGATCCCTGTATTAAGAATAGAAGAAGAACTATCGCACTGGAACTGATAAACTCAGCACTCTAAAGCTCAAGATAGACATTTTTTCATATTTAAACTTTCAGGATATCTAGGATTATAATAAATGACCTCGGAACAGCAACTAAAGGGACTTGGTTTTAAGTTTGGTAAAAACGGAGCTCATTCTGCCAGAAGCATGATGATTAAAGAGTTAAAAGGACTTCTTTTCGCTCGGGATGAAATTGCCAGCTTGCAAAATTATGAAGATGACATTGTTAATTTCAATATTTTGCATAAACCAACCGAAAAAACACGTAAATTAACCTTTAGACATTTGGTGGATTTATATGGCATGTCGATGGATATTCCTCTGTTTAATATCCTGAGGCAATGGTGGGAATTATCCGAAGAATCTCAGCCAATATTGGCTTTACAATTAGCCATAGCAAGAGACCCAATATTACGCGCATCTGCAAGCATTATATTGCCACTACAGCTTGGTGAACATCTGGCGCGTGAAAAAGTTGAAGGGCATCTGGCACATGACGATCCTGACCGTTTTAGCCCCGCATCCCTTAAATCTTTTGCTCAAAACATTAACGGCACCTGGACACAAGCCGGTTATTTAGAAGGAAAAGCAAAGAAATATCGTAGCCAGCCTAAAGCAAGTTATGTAAACATAGCTTATGCTCTATTTCTCGCACACTGCCACGGTCTATCTGGCCAGCGCATGTTTGATAGTTTTTGGTGCCAGCTATTGTCACAAGATAAAGAGCATTTGTTTGAATTAGCGCATAGAGCATCGCTGAGAGGATTATTAAACTTCAAGCAAGTTAGTGAAGTAATCGAAGTTACATTCCCAAATATTGAATTACCCGATATAGAACAACTAAGGATAGAAAGTTAAATGTCTGATAGATTATCTAAATTACTGCGAAGCTATGATAGCCATATCAGCATTCCTTGGCCTAAAGCCGTATCGGCAGATGAGCGAACTATCTTCATTGTCTATAATAAAGAAGACGAACTAAAACTCCGTGCTCGTATTGGTGAGTTTGAAGCGAGCACAATACAGAGCAACCACCCTTGGTTCCAACTTGATTTAACGCACAGTTTTGAAAACTGGATGAAAGAGCAAGATTATAAAGAAACCTACTTTGAAGACCCCGAATATTTAAAAGGCCTTTACGAAGACTTCTCAGATGACTTAATAGAAAGCTTAAAACAACAAATTATCCAGCAACAAGATGAAAATGGTGTCATCGCATTACTAGGTTGCGGGGCTTTATTTGGCTTTGCATCTGTATCAGGCATCGTGGAAGAAATAGCCAAAGAAGTTAAAGGACGTCTAGTCGTTTTCTTCCCAGGTGAACACCAAAATAACAATTACAAACTTTTAGATGCCAAGGATGGGTGGGGATACCACGCAACCGCTATCACAGCAATGTCATAAGGAATTATAATTAAATGTTAAACCGTGAAATATACTTACATGACCCAATTACAAGCCGTTTAGCTAATAATGGCGTAGCCCAAGTAAAGGATGACTTATCCCAAGCTGCACTTGAAACGCTTGAATACGAGCTGAGAACATTTGTTTGTGATGGTGCTTATGCAGCGGGTATGGAAAAAATCCTTGATACTTATCTGCAAACTATAAAAGTGAACGGTGAGCAACCGAGTGTATGGATCAGTGGTTTTTTTGGCTCCGGTAAATCACATTTAGCAAAAATGTTACGCGCCTTATGGGTAAACCAAAAACTAAATGATGGTAGTCATGCCCGCAGCTTGGTTGACTTACCCAGTCATATAGCCGATCAACTTAATTCATTATCCGCTATAGCAGAGCAACATTACGGATTACATGCAGCATCAGGTACTTTAGGCGCGGGTGCAGGAGAACAGGTCCGGTTAGCCCTCTTGGGTATTATTTTTAAATCAGTAGGCCTGCCTGAGCAATACCATTTAGCCCGATTTGTTATGTGGCTTAAAGAAGAAGGTGTTTTAGAGCAAATCCAGAATTACATTCTTCAACATGCCAAATCTAAAGAGGGTAGAGACCCCTGGGAGCATGAACTAAAAAACCTACATGTTTCACCAATCATTGGGAATGCGTTACTAGAATCTTTACCAGGCTTTGCCAGTGACGTAAAAGAAGTTCGCGATATGCTGCGGGCACAATATAAGATAGTTGACGATATAACAAACGATGAAATGGTCACAGCCATCATGGATGCACTTGCTGTTAATGGTGAATTACCATTAACCCTAGTTGTTCTTGATGAGGTTCAGCAATATATAGGCGATGATGTAAAAAAAGCCCTTGATGTACAAGAAATGGTAGAAACCTGCAGTGGTAATGGTCGTTTAAGTTCAAAATTGCTATTTGTGGCAACAGGGCAAAGTGCTTTATCAGGTATGGCAAACTTAAACCGATTGATGGGAAGGTTTCAAGTACCCGTACAACTAGAAGATACCGATGTTGATTCAGTTATCCGCAAAGTTATCCTACAAAAGAAAGAATCAGCCCGTAATGAAATTCAATCTGTCATTGATGATAATCTAGGTGAAATTTCTCGTCATCTTCGTGGCAGTATTATTGAGCATAATAAAGATGATGAAAAGTGGATGGTAGCAGACTATCCATTATTACCTGTACGCCGCCGTTTTTGGGAGCGAGTACTACCTGCCTTAGATAAAACAGGTACAGGCTCACAACTCAGAAATCAACTGCGTGTAGTCCATGAAGCAACAAAAACAACCGCAGATAAGAACCTAGGCTATGTCGTCCCAGCTGATTTTGTTTATGACCAAATAGCCACCAAGCTATTAAATAGCAGTGTGATAGGTAAAGATATTTATGAAACTATCAGCCGCCTTAAAGGTGGAGATAATGATCAGAAACTACAAGGTCGCATTCTTTCGCTTATTTTATTAATCAGTAAACTACCAAGCGATATTGATTACGGTATTGCGGCAACAGCAGATACTCTATCTGACTTGCTACTTGAAAACTTTATTGAAGGTAAACATGAGCTACGCGCCACCGTACCCAAATTATTAACGCAATTAGTTGATGATGGCTTGGTGATGCCCATGCAAACCGCTAAAGGTGAAGAGTATCGCCTACAAACAGTTGAAAGCCAACAATGGTACGACATGTACCGCCAACAAGAGAATGAATTAAAAAGTGACCCTCAGAAATTAGAATTCTTCCGTTCACAAGAAATTCAACAATATATTCGTAAACAAGTCGCACAATCAAGAATCACTCAAGGCGAAATGGCTGAACCTCGAATGATTAATTTGGAGTTTGGAAACGAATTACCGAATGATGCGGATAAAAAACTCTATGCCTGGGTGCCAGAAGTGCCTGAAAAACAATTTAATGATCTTGCCCGGGGTGCAGATCCAGATGCAACCACTATCTTTATTTATGTGCCAACAACACAACGTGATGAACTCCGTAAAGCCATTGTAGAGCTTAAAGCAGCTGAAACCACCATAGATGTACGTGGCGTAGCACAAACGGATGCCGGTAAAGAAGCCTACGCCGCAATGGAATATCGATTTAAAGAATCCGATCGCATTAAAAAAACCATACTGAAAGAGCTCTTTGAGCAGATTCAAGTCAAACTCGCAGGTGGCCAGGAAATTGAAGGGGAAAGCCTAGCAGAACAAATCCAAAATGCAGGCGAGTTAGCCTGTCAGCGTTTATACAGCAAATTTAAAATGGCTGATAATAAAGGCTGGGCTAAAGTATTTAACCGAGCTAGTACACAAGCTGATGCAAATGCACTGGGTGCTATTGATCATAATGATGAAGCGGATAAGCACCCTGTTTGTGTTGAAGTAAAACGATTTATCGGGGTGATGAAAACCGGTCGAGAAATTATCGACAATTTCAAAGATGCACCTTATGGGTGGGGAAAAGATACCATTGAAGGCGCTTTATTTGCCATGCTAGCTTCGGGTGTTTTAAAAGCATCAGATGGTCAGGAAAATGCCGTCGATGCCAGAAGCTTAGACCGTTCATCAGTAACTCAAACTAAGTTTCGTCCTGAAAATGTCACCCTTTCAAAAGTACAAATTATTAAAGTACGAGGATTAATTAATGCACTGCTACCCGAAGGCTTAAACTGCGGTACAGGTGAAGAACAAAGCAAACTTCCTGCTGCCATTGTTAACGCAAAACAAATAGCTAAAAGTGCCGGGGGCGAAGCGCCATTACCGCTAGCGCCTAGCACTGAATTATTGACTAACGTAGAGATGTATTCAGGTAAGGAACAATTACAGCAAGCTTTTGAAAATAAAGCCGAGATCGAATCACAATTTAGCCTGTGGCAAGATCAAGCGGAGTTAGCGGATACAAGAATGAGGCAGTGGAATGAGTTATCAGACACAATGCGTCATTGTAGAGACCTAGCCGTTTATAGCCAGCTTGAGAAACAGCGAGAATCAATAAAGCAAAACCGTAGCTTACTGGCTGAACCTAACCCGGTTGAACCTTTATCTCAACAAGCAGTAACCGCGTTACGTGATGTAATTACAGCACAACTAACTAAGTATGAGGATGAGTTTCATGCCTGCCAGCGAGACTTAGATGATGACCCAAACTGGTCTCAACTAGACGAACAAAAGAAACAAGAATTATTAGACTATCGGAATATATCGTCTATCCCAGTCGTTGATTTATCAAATAGTGCTGCCGTTTATGATGCTTTAGATGAGACAAGCTTTGAGCAATGGAGTGACCGTATTGCGGCTTTACAAGGTCGGTTTGAATCAGTACGTAAAGATGCCGTTACCTTATTAACTCCCCAGGTTAAATACTACAGACTGCATAAACCAACAATCAAAACAGAAGCTGATTTAGAAGCTTGGTTAAAAGAGACCGAACAGCAACTACGTGAACAACTGGCACAAGGCCCCGTGACTATTGCTTAGCACGCCCGGAATAACTGCAGAAGAGATAATAGTAATGAGAGAAACATTAGAAAAAAGCTTGCGTAAACAGCTAGAAACGACGGTTGTGAAGGCGCGTGACATTGTAGAAATTGCAGTTACAGAGGCTTTGACTCGTTTAGGCGTTGCTGAGGGTAATGCCCCTAGCTATCTATCAGCAGATGAGCGTAAATTAAGAAACAAATTACGTGCGCATGGTCGTCAATTAGGCGATGTGTTAAATAAAGATTCTGGTAAGCAAGAAACAGAATTACTCATCAATGAAATGGCATACGAGCATTGGCACCGAATGTTATTTGCACGATTTTTAGAACAAAATAATCTATTAATGTATGAAGCGGGAACGCCTGTAACCATCGATGAATGTTTTGAACTGGCAGAAGAAGAGCCAGACCTAAAAGATGGCTGGGAATTAGCAGGTCGCTTAGCACAAAAAATGTTGCCGCAGATTTTTCGTGCTGATTCCCCCGTCTTTGAAATAAAACTATCCATTAACCACGTTAATGTATTAGAAGAACTTATAGCAGCCTTAACCCCTGACACCTTTCAAGCATCAGACTCTTTAGGCTGGTGTTATCAGTTTTGGCAAAATAAAAAGAAAAAACAGGTCAATGACTCAGGCGTAAAAATTGGTGCCAAAGAGCTAAGCCCCGTTACCCAGTTATTTACCGAACCTTATATGGTCAGCTTTCTGCTCGATAATGCCTTAGGGGCATGGTGGGCAAAACGAAAACTAACACAGGATGACTTGCAAACAGCCAGCAGTGAGCAAGAATTAAGAGCCTTAGCCTCTATTCCAGGTGTGCCACTAGAGTATTTACGCTTTATTAAAGATGAAGAATCTGGAAATTGGCAGTCCGCAGCAGGTGATTTTGACAAGTGGCCAGATCATTTAAGTGAGCTTAAAACGCTAGACCCTTGCTGTGGCTCGGGGCATTTTTTGGCCGCTATGTTTTTAATGCTCGTACCTATGCGTATGCAGCTAGAAGCATTAACGGCGAAACAGGCCATTAATAAAGTTTTATCAGAAAATATCCACGGCTTAGAGCTAGACCAACGTTGTGTTGAATTAGCCGTTTTTACTTTAGCGCTGGAAGCATGGCGTTATCCTGGTGCGGGTGGTTACCGCGAATTGCCAGAGTTACAACTAGCTTGTTCTGGTACGTCGATTACTGAAGCGCAAAAAGAATGGAAAGACTTAGCGAGGGGGGATAAAAAATTACAAGGAGCTATTAAATGGATGCAGGAAACATTTAAAGATGCGCCTACCTTGGGGAGTTTGATAGATCCTATTAACGCTCATAATGAAAATGCGGCCCTACCGTGGGAAGTATTACAGCAAGCTATGGTAGATAAATCTGATGCAAGTATCGAATCCAAAGCAATTGCCAAAGGTCTAGATATATCAGCTTCTTTACTTTCAAGTAAATATCATTTTGTAGTTACAAATGTTCCATATTTGGCCATCAGAAAACAAAGTGCGTTATTATCTAAGTTTATAGATAAACACTATTTTTCCGAACGTTTTGATCTAGCCACCGCTATGATTTCAAGGTGTATTGAATTGTCTACTTCTGGCGGAATTGTAGCAGAGGTGAGTCCTCAAGCATGGAATTATCTTGGTTCGTACGAACAATTTAGAAAGAAATTTTTGAATAATAGTTCACTGAATATGTTAGCTCGACTGGGAACAGGAGCTTTTGAAACTATTTCCGGGCAAGTTGTTAACGTTTGTTTAGCTATTCATCAAAACTGTTATTCTGAGGCAAACAAATATTCTGCTTTAAATGTTAGCTCATCTCAAAAAATTAAAGATAAGATTAACAACTTAACTTTTTTAGGAATCAATGAAATTTCTCAAAAGTTACAATTAAGCAATCCAGATTCTTCAATTCTGACAGAGGAATCAGCCTCATTTCAATTGCTTTCTGGTAAAACTAAAGCTTTAGCTGGGATATTGAATGGGGACGCCTCTCGTTTTCGTTTTAAACATTGGGAAGTTTCGGATGTTGGTATACACAAGTGGGCACCTCTTCAAGAAAACTCACCTAATTCTGATATGTTTACCGGTAGAGTGTCGGTACTTTTATGGGAGAACGAAAAAGGGTCTTTGCATGAGTATGCGGAATTAGCCAGAGAAAGGTTACATGATGCCCATAGAAGAGGAAATGAAGCATGGGGTCAAAAAGCAATTGCTGTATCACGTATGGGTAAAATTAATACTACCTTATATACGGGTGAATTATTTGATCAAAATGTAGCCATAATTTTACCAAAAAATGAAAATGATCTTAATGGGGTTTGGGCTTATTGCTCGTCTGGTTTTTACGAATCAGAATTAAGGCTCGTAAATCCTAGTCTAGCAATATCTTCAGCAACTGTCGCAAAAGTGCCTTATGACTCAGAGCGATGGAATAAGGTAGCCATTGAAAAATACCCTAACGGACTTCCAAAACCTTTCACTAACGACCTGAATCAATGGATTTTTCATGGTCACCCTTGCGCTTCCGTTACCTGGAGCGAAGAAACTAAAAACACTGAAATTGATAAGTTCCGTCAAGATGACACCGTCTTACAAATCGCTATTGCCCGTTTATTAGGCCATCGCTGGCCTGCGGAGATTGACGAAGAAATGGCGCTGGCACCTGAAATGCGCGAAGTGCTAGCCCAGTGCAAAGACTTTGATGGTTTAGTGGATGATGATGGCATTGTTTGTATTCCTGCTATTCGCGGTGAAAAATCTGCGGTTGATAGACTTGAGTCCATTTTACACGCTGCCTATGGCGATGAATGGTCTGCAAACGTTATGAATAATCTCTTAAAATCTGTAAAATCACGCGATTTAAACAACTGGCTACGTGATAAATTCTTTGAACAACATTCTAAACTATTCCAACATCGCCCCTTTATTTGGCAGATTTGGGATGGCTTGGCAGATGGTTTCTCAGCCTTAGTCAATTATCACATACTCGATTACAAAGGCTTAGAACGCTTAATCTATACCTATTTAGATGATTGGATTACTACGCAGCTTCAATTAGAAAAAGACGGTATTGATGGCGCAGAACTTCGTCTAGCCGCTGCTTTAAATTTAAAGGATTCACTTGAAGCGATTCTTAAAGGTGAAAAAGGACTAGATATTTTTGTCCGTTGGAAACCATTAGAAGAACAAGCAATCGGTTGGAATCCTGATTTAAATGATGGTGTCCGTTTAAATATTCGCCCCTTTATGCAATCCAAAGACGTTGCTAAAAAAGGTGCTGGTGTTTTACGTTCTAAACCTAATATCCACTGGAAAAAAGACCGAGGTACCGATGTATCCTCTGCTCCATGGTATGATTTAGGCTTGGAATACGAAGGTAAACAAGGTGATCGCATCAATGATCACCACTTAACATTAGCTGAGAAGAAACAAGCAAGAGAGAATAAGAATGAGTAAGATTGATTGGGTAACCATTAAAGGCTTTAAATCTATTCGTTCTCTTGAGCAATTTGAGCTCGGTAATCTTAATGTGCTGATTGGCGCGAATGGTGTCGGTAAAAGTAATTTCGTTGGCTATTTTAAGATGCTTCATGAGCTTGTTGAAGGCCGGTTAAAAGTATGGACAAGTAAGCAAGGCGGTGCTGATAGAGTACTCAGCTATGGTATAAAAGAAACGCCTAGTTTTTTATCTGCAGTTCGTTTTGGGGATAACGGATATGCTGCTGAACTGATTCCTACAGCAGATTCTTCATTTACCTTTAATAGGGAAAAGCTTTATTTTGATGGGCCTTATCATGGTGTGACTGAACCCAATTTGGGTGCAGGGCACAATGAATCTAACTTAAAAGCTGAAATTAAAGGCGGCACATCTGCTAAGGTTGCATCGTTTTGTTATTCTGCAATATCTAGCTGGAAGGTCTTTCATTTCCACGATACCAGCGATACGGCAGCCATGAAGCGACTTTGCTCGCTCCATGATAATGCTTACTTAAGAGCGGATGCCTCTAATTTAGCGGCCTATTTACATAAGTTATCAGCAGAACACCCTGATGTTTACAGCCAAATACGAAAAACGGTGCGCTTAGCAGTACCATTTTTTGATGATTTTGTATTAAACCCTACTCAGTTAGAGTCAGGTGAAGAGCAAATTAGGTTGTTATGGCAACAAGCTGATAGTGATTATGCTCTTTGGCCCAGTCAATTATCTGATGGTTCTATACGTTTTATTTGTTTGGTGACAGCATTACTTCAGCCTTCACCTCCGTCCACCATTATTATTGATGAGCCTGAGTTAGGCTTGCATCCTTATGCTATTACCTTGTTAGGCGCTTTATTGCGTTCTGCATCACTACGAATGCAAGTCATCATTTCAACGCAATCAGTCCCGTTGTTAAATGAATTTAATCTTGATGATGTCATCGTGGTTGAGCGCGAGAAAGGTGAATCAATATTTAAACGGCTAAAGCAGAAAGATTTTAATGTTTGGCTTGAGGATTACTCTGTCGGTGAGCTTTGGGAGAAAAACATTCTAGGTGGGAGACCGGGTAAATGATTAGAATGCATGTGATTTGTGAGGGACAAACAGAAGAAGCTTTTGTTAAGGAGTTACTGATTGTGCCGTTTTTAGCGATAGGAATTACGCTTCTACCGGCTTTAATAGGAAAGCCAGGGCATAAGGGCGGGAACTTCAGGTTTGACCGTTTATTACCTGAAGTCAAAAATCGATTATTAAGTGACTCTGATTGTTATTGCACTACATTCTTTGATTTTTATGGCTTACCTGAATCTTTTCCCGGTAAGCGTTCTGCTGTTGTCAATGACACTATTGAGCAAAAATCATCTAAAGTAAATGACGCGTTGGTTTCTAAATTAACCGAGACGCTTGGTGATGATGCTATGCGGCGGTTTATCCCTTTTATCCAAATGTATGAGTTTGAAGGCTTGTTATTTAGTGATCCAGAAAAGATGGCATTAGGCATGGATAAACCCGATTTAATTGCGCATTTTGAGCAAATTTCTAACGCTTTTGACAGCCCAGAACATATAAATAATAGTCCACAAACAGCACCAAGCAAACGGATCATAAATGTTATCCCTGGGTATGAAAAACCCTTCTTGGGTATCTTAGCTGCTCTTGAAGTTGGGCTTAGTACGATGAGGGGAAATTGTTATTTATTTGATCAATGGCTTAGTAAAATCGAGTTAATAGCTGAGGAAGAGATTTAAATGCAATTAATTGATTATTTAATCAAGCAATTACGAGATTCGGCTAATTATAATTCAGCGGTACAAATTAAACCGGCTGCTATTTTGTGGACTGATTATGATTGCCAGTGGCAATCAGCTATGCCTGCGATTAAACAATATTTACCAGAGTTGCTGGAGCTAGGTGACTATAAGCCAGAAGAAAGAACTGGCCCAGCTATTTGGATAAAATGCGCTATTGCTGGCGTTTTAGAAGAGTGTGACTTACCTAAAGATAAAACACCGATTATCTATTTACCTAAGGTTGGGCGTAAAGATTTACGCGCCATTGAGCAGTGTTCGGACTATTTAAGACCTTTAGCAGAGCTACAGTACCGAGGGTGCTGGTGGGCCTATAACACAACAGGGCGTGACTGGTCGGTGGGTTCATTTTTAACAAATCCCCGAGTTGGTTTAGAGTTAGATGTCGCTAAAGATAAGAAAACTCAAGATGCCATTTTAAAGGTGTTGCCTGATTTATTAGAGTCGGTAGATGAATCGTTAATATGCAGAAAACTTGAAGCTCAAGACTTTATCAATATTGTGATGAATGATCCTGCTAAGGATATTTTAGGGTGGTTAAATAACCCGCAAGATAAAGCAGTGCAATGGGAAGGCAGTAAGTGGAATGTTTTTACGCAAGCGTGTGTTGATAGTTATGGATTTTCTCCTGATAAAGATGAGATTTCATCCGTATTGTTAATGCTATGTAGGGCTGATGGTGAGTGGGAGGCTGTTTGGCAGCGATTTGAAGATACTGCCCATAACTTACCTAAACTTATTGATAAATTAAGTGGCGTTCAGCCTGAAGGGCTTTTATATCATGCTAGTCATTATTTATCGGAAAATATCAGCGATGAAAATAAGTTGGCTGCGACTCTATCCACTTTAAAGGGCCAGGACACGACTCAAATCAAGCAACAGATTGTTGGTTTATTTGAGCAGCATAAGAAAAGAAGCTCTTGGTTATGGCATAGTTTAAATTTAACACCTTGGTTGGCAATTTTAGAACAGTTAACGTTGGTGGTTGACGGTACTGAAGTTGCCTTTACTGGTCCTTCTATTGAAGTAATGGCCACTATTTACCAAACCCGTTTCTGGAAAACTGATGCTGCTGCGATTAATGCTATGGCGGTAGCTAAAGACATTAATCAACAGCAAGTTGTTGCTGATATCTTGGCGGTTATTTACACGCCCTGGTTAGAGCAGGTAACGCTAAACTTCCAAAACTTAGTAAAAGCTGAAGGCTACCCGGGTAGCTCAGACGTTAAGGAGACAACTTCGCAATATTCTGTTAGCAGCCAAGTTATTTTCTTTGTTGACGGTTTACGTTTTGATACAGCTAAAACATTACAGAAAAAGTTAGCTAAACTTACTGTTAGCCTTGATTTAAAAACAGCTTGGTGTGCCTTGCCATCTTTAACTGCAACTGCAAAAGCTGCCGTGACACCAGTCGCTGAGACACTGACAGGTTTGCAAGCTAATGATAACTTCATCCCTGTTATTGCTTCATCACATTCTGAATTTGGCGCTTATCAATTTAAAAAATCCTTATCAGAGAAAGGATGGCAGTATCTGGATGGATTAGAAACTGGTATACCATCGGGTATGGCTTGGGTGCAAACAGGTGACTTGGATAATATGGGGCATAAACAACAAATGAAAATGCCTCTGAATATTGATGTCATATTAGATGATGTTGTGGCAAGAGTAGAGGGTTTATTAAACGCAGGCTGGAAACATGTTCGTATTGTTACCGATCATGGCTGGCTATGGGTACCTAATAAATTAGCGGGGGCCAGTATTTCAAAAGGTGTAGTGAAGAAAAAGTTAGCGCGCTGTGCTATTTTGAAAGACAATATTAAGACTGCGGAACTAAAAGTCCCATGGCATTGGAACCCTAATGTAAGTATTGCAATGGCACCCGGTATCGCCGGTTATGTTGCAGGCGATTACTATAATCATGGTGGTTTAAGTTTGCAGGAATGTTTAACCCCTGTGATTAATATCCATAATAACCTTCAAGACTCTTAGAGCTGATTTTGTCCTAAAAAATAGAATTGTCTCTGACTTTTGTTGAGGTTACTTGTGTTAATTTCTCACTTTTTACCGCAGTCAGCTCATCTGAATAGTCGCCTCGAAGGTAAAGTAATATTAAGGTGTTGTCATTTTCCACATTCAGTAATTGACAAATTTCTTCCATATCATCTTCATCCATAGAGCGCTTGAATGCATCGGTTTTTTTGGAGAGATTATAGATACTGAAAATACTTGCCATAACTTTCTTTTCTGCGGTGGTTTCGCCGCCACCTGGATTGACTATATCGTTAAACTCAACCGCTTCCTGGCTATCAAGTTTTGAAGTAAAACTTAAGGCTCTACTTTTAGCGCAACTAGTCTCACTGTCATATGTAACGCCATTAACCCATTGAGCTTTGATCCAGTTTTGATGATCCCCCTTTAGAGCGCGCCCTTGCTTTCGGTAAGGGGCACCGTCTTTTATCAATTCGGCTTTAATAAGTTCAATAGCCTCTAATAATAGTGAGTTCTGAGTGTATGAGCTATAGTCATATTCAGGGTCTGCTAACTTCCCAGGCACTGCTATATAGCTATCCGTAAAATACGTTTGATTATCAGGTCTTTTTCTGGAAATCTTATATTCAGTTTGCGGCGCTATACTGATCCCTCTGTCAAAGCCACGTACATCATACTTACCACATATTTCCTCAAATATTTGCTGAAGACCATCAAAGTTATTTGTATCTGAAGTACTTTCTAGGTGGGTCAATAAATCGCTGTAGGCTTTAATCGCATCTAAATTGGTGTAATGCTTTGCTTCTGTGTTTTTATGGTAGCCACAGACACGCCCAATATTGGCTTGAACTATTGCGGCAATATTGGCAATTGAGCTATCCCAGGTATTGATCAGGGTGCTTTTCATTTCATACCCAAAATTAATACCCGCTCTAAAGCTAGCGACAGTGATAGCTATTAATTTATCGTCAAACATGGCCGCTGTGTGATATTCACGTTTGAAATCATCGATACTGGCTAAGTCATATTCATCAACACCCATTAACTTTTGCCCAATAATCATTATCTGTTCTTCGGCAATCCCACTCTCTAAAAGTATATCTTTTGCGTGCTGTGCCTGGCCGCTAGGTACCCTGATGAGTGACCATCCTGATGTGTCGTGTTCTTTAAATTGGCGAATAAAGCGCCGCCTTAAGAGAGAGTCATCACAAAAATTTCTTTGATCTTCTGCTAGCTTAATTATTTGGTTATTACGATGCATCTCCCTAATGCCGAGATAGTCTTTACTTGCTTCATGGAAGATAAGGCTCGTCTTAAAATTATAACGAATAATTGAATCTGAACTTGCTGAATACAAGGCACTAAAGGGGGTAGCTGATATGAAGGCAACTTTACAGCACGTATTTTCTTTTTCTAAATATTCAAATATTTTGGAATAACGAACTGCTTCAGAACTTGCTCCATAATGACATTCATCAATGATAATAAGTTTTGGTGCTTGGTTCTTAAAATGGCTCGCTAATGTGGATGCGTAGTTGGTGAAGTTGCTAACAACTATGTTATTGCACGGCGCTAAATCTTGCTTTGCTTGTTCTAATAAGGACAAGTCAGCCATGGTTACTAAATATAGAGTATCTCTTAATTGCTTACGGTCGCATATTTCATCATCATTTAATTTAAGCCGTTGCAGCCCAGAAAGAGCTAAAGCAATACCAGATTTACCTGACTGCATTTCAGCAACTACAACAACGGCTCTATCTCCAGCAGCAAAATGTGAAAAAACTCTATGAGCCGCTTTGCGCTGATGCTCAAAAGTACTTGCAGACAGTGTGGCTTCTATTGCAGAGCGGTGTTTTTCTGCACTGTTTTTCATGATTTATTGCTTTGCTGAAAATTGTGATTCATCACTGAGGCTACCTGTTTTTTCTGGCAATTTGTTGTGCTCTTTCTTTAGTATACTTTTTTCAATATTGTATTCACCCCGCTTATAAAGAACAAACATAGTATCGTCGCGAGGAATATTAAAATGATCACACATATCCCAGACATCATTTTTTGTCATGATTTTCTTAATTACTTTACGGCGAGAGATATTATAAATACTGAATACAGTCGCTGTAATCAGCTTGTCTTCTGAAAGCTCTCCTGAACCTGGTGCGACAATTCTATTAAATTCAACAGATTCACCATTATTCAGCATATCAGTAAACATGATAGTTCTCTCTTTTTGTGGGCCATCTACCCCTGCTTTTTCAGGGTTGTCATAACTATCCCCATTAACCCACTGTGCTTTTATCCAGTTTTTCTTTCTGCCTCGCATGGCTCTATTACCTTTGACTGATGGGGCGCCATTTTTTGTAAACTCATCTCGTAAAATAGTGATTGCTGAAAGTATGTCTTTGTCTTTGGTAAACAGGTTAAAATCAAATTCATGTTCTAGTAACTTTGCAGGTACGGCTAGATAGCTGTCTGTAGCATAGGTTTCAACGTCACCAATGGGTCTTCGTCTTTTATACTTAATTGTTAGGCCAACGTCTAACCCATTTACATGGTATTCCTGGCAAACATCTTCAAAGAACTCTTTTAAACCATCAAAATCAGATGCCGCATGCTCTGAACATGTCGATTCTAGGTAATCTAGAATAGCTTCATATGCTTCAGCCGCATTGCTGTTGGTGTAATGCATTGAGGTGTTGTTTTCATGATAGCCACAAGCTCGACCAACATTTGCTTGTACGACTGCGGCAACACTTGCTACAGTACTATCCCAGGTTGAAATAAGGCTGTTTTTCATCATAGCCCCAAAGTTTATACCTGCTCGACAACCAGCGACTGTTATGGCAATCAATTTATCTTCAAATAATTGCGCTTCTTCAAATTCTTTCTTGAATCGATCGATTGTTGAAAGCTCATCTTCAGGCACTCCTGATAATGAATTACCTAAAATAAAAATATTATGTCCTTCGATCCCCTGAGAGATAAAGAATTGCTTGGCGTCCATAGCGCTACCAGCTGGAACTCGAACCAAAGACCATCCCATACCTTTATGTTGTTTAAATTGATTCATAAAATTTAACCTTTGCTCTGAATCAATTAGGAAATTTCGACAATCATCATCTAAGTGCTTAATTCGACCATTCGATAACATCTCTCTAATACCGTAATATTCATCACTGGTCTTATGGAAAACTAACCGTGTACTGAAATCTCTTCGTAAAATAGAATCTTTTAATGCATTATTTGCGACTTTTTTAGACTCTTTTAATAGCTCAGCATCATGCTCATCTTCAGCATTAAAGCTAATTTCTATAGCTTCCTGATATTCTGTTTCTGCACCGTATAGCGCGCCAAAAGGCGTTGCAGAAATAAAGACTACGTTACATGCATCATTTTCTTGCTCTAGGTAGTCAAAGATACGGCTATAGCGAATACCACTTACATTTGAACCGTAGTGACACTCATCGATAATTATTAGTTTTGGTGGGTTTCCTTTAAAATCAACTTCTAGGGCTTTTTCAAAATTAAGAAAGTTACTGACTTCAACATTTTTAGCCGACTTTAAATCATCTTCAGCCTGATCTCGTAATGCCGTATCTGGCATAGTGATTAGGTATAAAGTATCTTTCAGCTGAGTTCTATCGCAGATAGTTTTATCTGAAAGGCTAAGTCGCTGTAAACAGCATAGAGCTAGAGCAATACCTGACTTTCCTGCTTGCATTTCAGCCGCTGTTACAACGGCTCGAACTTTGCCATTAAAGGCATTGAATGTTTTCTCAGCCGCTTTTACCTGATGTGAGTGTAGTTCGTCGCTTTGCAAAATATCGTGAACTCGTTGGCGGTGAATATCAGGCTTATTCATACGGTGCTCCATGCTCTCTTTTAGAATAGTTTTTAGTGTATCTTGGTTAAGTACATAGGATACATAAAGCTTGGTATATTTTAAATTATTTATTTTGGAAGAAGAGGGTATGCAAATAATACCAATCCTAAATGTTAGATGTTTTTTTCTGCTTTACTAGCCTTTTTTTACACTATAACTACCCTCTGTTTGAAAAAAATAGCAGAATAATCGCTTGCTGCTGTGAATGTAAGTCATTGAAATTAATATAAAAAAATAGTACCTTGGGTGTTGATAGGTGATATTTAATAGAGCTATACTTTATCCGTGGTTTTGGTTTTTCTCGCACACCTACCGGAAAATATTTATAATATATCTCGGTGATGGTGTGGTTATCCATAGCGGATTGATCCCCGTAAATATAACCAACCTTTTATCAGGTTTGAAAGCACCATCACCGCATACATTTTTTATCCTTAATTTTCAAATAGGACAATATCATGAATACTATTTTATCAAGTAGTAGCAAAATAAATGTGCTACCCGGTTTAATCATCTCCGATAAAGATGGCATCTACGCAACTCAAAATGATTTCATAACAGAAAATGAAATTATCCGATCAGCAAAGGCTCTCTTAAAAAAACGACTCACCAATGACAACGACTTTTTTACAAGTCCTGAGACCGTAAAAGATTTTTTAATGCTTGAGTATGCAGCAAAAGAACATGAGTGTTTTGTTGTGTTATTTCTAAACAATCAGCACAAGCTAATAAAAGCTGTTGAGATGTTTAACGGAACAATTGATAGTGCCAGCGTTTACCCAAGAGAAATATTAAAAACAGCCCTCCAATTAAATGCAGCGGCAGTTATTCTTTCTCACAATCATCCCTCAGGCATAACTGAGCCAAGCCAAGCCGATAAAAACATCACTGTAAAAATTAAAGGTGCTTTGAATATGGTAGATATACGAACCTTAGATCATCTTATTATAGGGGGCGTGGACTCTTTTTCTTTTGCAGAGGGTGGTTTGCTATGAGTATTTATGAATTAGAGCAAGCGGTAAAAGCTGAGGTTATCGAGAGAGCAAACGAACTAAAAGAAAGTAGTTACCCAACGGATTTACTTTTTGAACTAGCTGATAGCTATATCCCTATATATAACCATGAGCTAGCAGAGTGTTTAGCTGATGATCCTGGCTTAGCTTATGTGGACGATGAGGGCTTGATAGATATATCAAAGGGCGTCTACTCCATCATACAAACAGCCATCTATGAGCGATTAAGCCAAGCGGCTCATGAAGATTATGAAAATTTACCCGATGACGATGACGATGACGATGACAGCGAGGGAATCAATTTAATTTCAGCAGTTACAAATAAAAGTGATCCATCAGGAAAATTCCAGGGAGCGGATTTATGATTTTAATTGATGTCACTTATGAAAATTGGAGCCCTGATGATATTGATCATGGGGAGACAAAAGAGCAGGGCTTTGTTTTTCAGGATGAGCCGATTAGTTTTATAGGATGAGCCGATTAGTTTTATAGGATTAGTGGAATTAATGCGCGGCTATGAGTCTTTATCAGCTCATAATTCTTGGCTAAGTTCTTTTAATACAGATTTTCAGACAGGAGTTGAAACTGTACATAATTTACATTTTTCCTGCAATAACAAAAGCAGGTATAAAAAATACTGGGTGTTAGCGTTAAAAGCTGCAGGATTAAAGTAAACGGATCATTTAAATAAAGAGCGGCTTTAGTCGCTCTTTAGTGTGAGTTAATAAGCATATTATAATTAAGTATGAGAGTTATGCGCGCCCCTCATATTTTAATTATGATTTATGTTAAACGGCTATTAAATGGATAAAAGTCTATGAAATTTTGTAAGAAATAAAGAGCTTGGGATGCAAAGTCCCCATAATACCTATAAATATTATAGGTTTGCAGTTAATTTACACATAATTTCTGCAATTAAGCTAAAAAATCGGATTGAACAGGAAAATTTAGAATTATTATCTTAAAGTAAAAGTTACACAGATTTTACACACGAGCAGGCTCAAATTGACTCAAAACAGCATAAAATAACACAAACTAAAACGCCGTTATGTCTTGTGTTACTAGGGGGTAGGGTGAGTAAGTAGGGTCCAGTGGAGGATTCATAACCCTGGGGTCCCAAGTTCAATTCTCGGTATCGCCACCATTTATTTCAATGACTTAACGTTGCTTTAAGTCTCTCTGTTTTACCCCTGCTGGCAAGTTTCTGGTTTTTCTTCAAAATAGTCTCTTTATTTACACCCTCTGATTTATCATTTATTTGCAGTTCCTGCTGGT